>WNFC01005790.1_pt1 | contig 18385 bp, 11 predicted proteins | sample 5400541 | NCBI WGS metagenome assembly WNFC01 (sample SAMN13153342, study PRJNA577476) | soil metagenome | isolation source: 120 cm saprolite under Douglas fir tree site 2 hole 2 replicate 1 | place: USA:California | collected 2015-04-18 | reverse complement strand
CAGGTAACGAAATCGAATGAGGAAAGCTCAAAAGCTTTCTCCTTGCGAAAGTAGTTACTGGAGAGCCGTGTGCATTGAAAGATGCATGCACGGTTCGGGGAGAACGTAGTTGGAAGCCTACCGAAAGGTAACACGCTGACTATCTACTCTACCTGATTGGTCGCTGGTTCGACCCCAGCTGGGCCCATTTATAGTTCGTAGTTCTTAGCCCAACGCACATTCTTTTCTTGTCTGTTCTTCGATGGTTCCAGCCGAAGATGTGCCCTGGTAGTGCCTACTTCATCAACTGGAACCAGATAGACCTTACCAATCTCCGCGCTATAAACAGCGAAATAGTCGCATTGTCCTCGATAGTGTCGCCAATCCCACTTGTTTCCCCTTTCCCTCAAGAGACCAGCAATCAACTAGCCTCTTCCTTTTGTGATGTTGTTATAGCTGATCTTATCGCGAAAGATGTGATAGTGTCTTTCTATCATCGGGCTACTCTCAGATAGATGACTAAATCTTGACCCGGATAAATAAACAGTTCGCCTGCTCGTAGAAAAGAACTTGGGCTCTGTGGTATACTTCCTTCCACTACCAACCGCCCGGTTTCACGCACTTTTATTTGAAGATCAGGTAATGAGGCGTTAACGATTGCAGTCGTGATTCTGGTTGTTTTGCACATCGGGAATCGTCAAATTTAGAACTAATGAAAAATGATTGAGACACACATGGTAATGAAACATCATATTCGCTGTATACTCTTTGATATCGGGAGTACACTCTGGACAAGCAAAGATAAAACTGCTTTGCTGAGTATGGAGCATACCTCCAATCAGAAGGCCGTGCAAGTTCTTCGTCGTTTCGCAAACGATAAAGAGCTACCCTCAATGGAATCACATACCCTTGGCACCCTTCTTCGTAGAACTGTCGAACAGCAGATACGGTTTGAGACGCGGCAGAATCCTGGATACGAACCGGATTTCGTACTTGCGACAATGGAAGCGCTACGAAAACTAGGCATAGCAAAAGCGGATCGTACACTTGGAGAAGACATATATGAAGCGTTACGCATACGAAACTCCGAGTCGCGTTTGCTCTTTGAGGACACGCTTTCCACACTAACAGTGTTGAAACAGCGTGGTTATATTCTGGGCGTAGTAACGAATCGTCACTATGGTGGACGACCTTTTCATGAAGATCTCCAGACTCTGGGTTTGCTCGACTACTTCGAGTATGACCATATGGCTATTTCCGCAGATTTAGGCATTCGCAAACCGAATCCCGATATTTTCTTGTATGCCCTGAATAGGTTGTACGTTCCACCGGAAGAAGCTGCTATGGTAGGAGACTCACTCAAAGCCGACATACTAGGGGCAAAAATGCTGAACATGCTAGCAATCTGGAAACCGAAAGCTTCATTGCGTGAGGAAGCAAAAGTGGCATGGATGTCGTCATATGTAGCATCTCGGGAACATCAAACGCATAGCAGCGTTGGGCAAAGTAGAGGAACGGTGCCTGATGATGCGCCTCCAGACGCATTTGAAGATGAGGACAAAGCTGGCTTGACAGATGACTACTTGCTTACATATGTACACAATCGAGATGGTCAGAAACTTCACCTTGTACAAGACGATATCAAGCCTGATATTATCATTGAAAACCTCAAGGATTTGCTTGGAATTTTCTAAATTCAGAAGCAAGCAGAAAATCATAGATAGGGTCTGAAGGTCACTGACTTTAATATTACTCTTCACCTGACTTTGTGTTCGATCGCTTGCGTTTTGCCTCCAATAGCTGTTCCGTCATCGAGACTTCCTGCTGTTTCTTTGAGTCTAGAGTTGCGGATTTGTCAGGTTGAGCCGGACTGGTTGTTGGCCTTGCCGCAGTAGTGGAAACCTTTGGCTTGCGGCTTGAAGCACGGCTTCTACGTTGCTCGCGGCGGGAACGTATGGTATCAAGGACGAGATTGTCTGTGCTCTCCTTCGTTTGTGCTGCTTTGCGCAATCCGAGGTGGGAGAGCAGCCAATGATAGCCAACAGCGAGGAACTCCAGACTGGAAAGACGGCGTAACGCGATATCAATTGGCAGTAGGAGCGCTGCTATAGCAAATAGCCAGAATATGATTGAGAGAGATGTAGATACTGGGGGCAGGTTTGTGGAGAAGGCTGAGGTGGTATCGTTTGGGTTAAGAACGCTTCCGCCATCCGCATGGGCGAGTTGATTGAGAAAGTGCATATCGGTGCCCGAAGTAGAAAATTCAGGCGAGTAGGGTACTACCAGTCCGGTGGTTGTAGTCAACTGGCTGGGTGAGCCGGTATTAGCGCTGCTTTGTGCCTGCCATGTTACTCGCAACAAGTATGCACCTACCTGTGTAGTAGGAAAATTGCCCTCCCACCTTTCAGGCGCGGTGGGTTGCAACGTAACAGTTTGCTGTGATAGATCAGGAGCGATGATCTTGACCTGTACTTGCTGCTGATTTACCGGTCCAGATGTGGTTGAAGTTTCGGGAGGAAGATCGACAATGATATGCCCGTTTCCTCCGCTTATTTCACCGTTCACGATGAGTTGGCTATCTGGTGTTGATACTGTCCAGGTAACAAGATTGGCCCACCAACGAGCCGCATCACTCCATTGTAGCCAGTTTGCAGTCCAGAGACCAAGAGCATCACTTGTCCAGGCAACAACGCGGCCAAGACCATACTGCCAGACAGCAAGGACAGGATCATCCAGGTGACTGGTAAGCACTATTTGAGCGGTTGGTTTGGGTGTGGTCGCGACGTAGCCAGTTAGTTGTGGAAGTGAACCTAAGCCTGTCAAAATAGAATGAGGAGTGATAATGGCTGGAACAAAAGGTTCTTCGATGAACGCTCTTCTAGCGGCCTGTTGTGTCTCGTTGAGCAAAATCTGCGGGATGGCGTTGGGGTTATCGGCGCTGTAGAAGCGTCCTTTCCCCCAGGCAGCGATCTGTTGCATCATCGTTAATTCCTCGTACGATGCTATATTGGTACCCACTACCGATACAGAAATGTGTTCGCTTGCCATTTTGAGCACCTGTTTTGCATAGCTATCAGTAGCGTCACCATCACCTAATAGAATCACATGCTTGATCTTTGCATTTGTATGCAGCAATGCTGTTTCCGCGGCCATCAGATCTGCCAGATAACTCGGGGGATCATTAGGATTCAATTTGTCGATAGACTGATTGATTGAGGATTTGTCCGTGACATGTTCCAGTGGAATGACCAGATTACCGAATGCAGACGAAACACCTATGTAATCGCGTGGAGTCAAGAGACTAACAACTCCCTTACCTGCCTCCTTAGAAATATTTACTCCTGGTTCGTTCTCTAAACTCTCGATGATCAAGACGACAGCGATAGTAGGAGTATCTTTGTGCTGTGGAATCTCCATTCTCACCGGTAATGTTTCTTCAAGGGGGGTGTTGGCATAGCCGCCGACACCATAACTGTTCTCGCCACCGCTAACGACAAGGCCGCGACCAAGATCACGCACATATGACTGTAGTACCTGCATACGCGTAGGGCCCAGGTCAACTGCGGGGACATCTGCCAGCACGACTGCATCGTAGTTAACCAACCCTTCTAGAGTCGTTGGCACATCAACTGGGACACCAACTCTGACATCGATGTGCGTGGCCTGGAGTGCTGCAGTGATGTTTTGGCCTGCTCCTGGTCTGCCCTCGATGACAAGCACGTGTGGTGGCCCTTGCACATTGACGAAGACCGCTGCTTCGTTATTCTGGCTGATTGTGTCTTGAGGGGCGTCCATAGTGATACGGTACGTGTGGGTGCCTGCTGGCGGCGCGTTTAGCGTGAACGTGACCTCTTGTTTTCCGCCGATTAGTTGAAGTGATTGCTGTAATAGCAATGTCTGGTCAAGGTACAAATGAAGCGTAACACGCTGAGCTACAGAACTGAAGAAGCGGGCGTGTAGAAGAAAACGCTCGTTGGTATGCAAAGTAGATGGAGCATTGAGGCCGTCAATGCGTGCCTCGGGGCCAGCAAATGCAGGGAGGGGAACAATGTCGAGCCGGATGCCTTCCTGTTGCAAAAGTTGCGCTTCCTGTAATGCGTCTTCCAGATTCTGCTGACCATCGCTTAAGAGCACAATGCGCCTCTCGCTGTCTTGAGGGAGTATGGCTGCCGCGAGTCTCAGTCCAGCGGCCAGGTCGGTAAAGTTTGTGTCAGGCGTGGATTCAAATTGAGAGAAGTCAATCTGTGCTCTGACCGATTGCTCAACCAGCGCATTACGTCCAACGGCCACAATGCCAACCTGGTCATCGGGTCTTTTATGGTGAATGGCATCGTTGATCCATTGTTCTATAAAAGCTCGTTGAGGCGTGGTGCTGGCGGAGATATCACCAACAAAAACAACAGCCTGCCGTGTGATAGGCACTGACAATGTTGCGCCAGCCAGGGCTGTGACGATCAACGTGAAAAGTAGCAGCCGGGATGCCAATATCAGGTAGCGCTGTGACCTGGGAAATGGCAGGGACATACGTCGCCAGGTGAGTAGCACCAGGATGCCAATAGGGATTAAGAGCAATAGCAGTAATGGCTGCTCAAACGTTAGCATTGCTCTTCCCTTTCGACTTTTGCTTGCCCTTTAAGCGTTTTCTTACCCTGGTTACGCGCTTCTGTACGGCTTTAAATTGAGTTTCTACCTGGTTCTGTAAAGTGGCAATGACACCAAGTTGTTGGGGACGACTACCAGGGCGTGATTGTTGTAGAGGATTTGGACGTTCCAGGTTTGAAACGCCGCGTATCGTATAGCTGCGACTGAAAAGCCACCATTCGGCGCAAAGAACCAGCAGTAGAAAGGCTGCGATCCATGGCCAGATCTCGCGTAACACACGTGGTATGGCGGGGCTTCCAGAGTCAAAAGGTATGCTTTGAGCTATTGGGAGCTGGGCAGCGGGTGTCAGGCGCGATTGCAATGGGTCGAACAGGTTAATTGTAAAAGCGCCATGTAGTTCCTGATTCAGCGTATATTGGGTAACAGAATAAATGCCGATCTTCTCTGTTTGATGGAAAGCCGTCACTGGGAATGGGGGAGCGACGGTAACAGATTGCTGACCCGGTCCGGTGATCGTTATGCGTTCCGCGCCTGGCCATGCCTGAATTGTGACTGGTGTATAGGGTGCAACTTGAGCATTGCCTGGTACAGGAAGAGGCAGAAACCAGTTGACCAGGTTATAGATGAGAATGGGAAAGGTTGGTTGCAGAGGTAGATCAGAATCGTGCAAATTAAAACTCAGCACAGCCATGCGCCTGTTATTTTGCTCTCCTGCAACCAGCAGCGGTGTTTCGGGCGTAACAATGACCGATTGCATCCAGGGTGCCAGTGAGAGATGGTGGCTCTTGCGCACTACATGAATGCTACTGAGATCAACCTGGTTCAGCAGATTTTGACTATCACTGCCAGCACTGATATGGCTGATAATTATTTCAGCGCCCGACTGACCGAAGATGTACGAACCGGCTGGTGGATCGACGAAAAATAGAGCACCGGATGGCAGGCTCGAGGGGACGAAACTGTCAAACACTGTCAAGTCGAATTTGCCAACGTTCGCATATTTGTCAGGGGTCGTCTCAAAGAGGTCAATATTGGACTGTAGACGCAATGACGCTTCGAGAAAACTATTGCCTTTAGTTACTAACAGCACTCGACCATGCATTGATCCTCCGGCGATGGCCCATGCCTCGTGGTCAATTGTCATAGCATCTTGAGAGATGATGCGCGCATGCAAGAAGCGAGTTGCCGGTGGCAGTGGACCCCATTGGAGTGCTCCACTGGCGCCAGCAGGTAGGATGGCCGTTTGCACACCCGCCAGTTTGCCATCAGCGTATAACTCGACCGGTATTGATCGCTGCTGGTGGCTATAGTTTGCAACTTGAGCCAGTGCGACAAGTTGGCCCTGGATTGTGTGTGAGGCAAGAGCTAGCAAGGCGGCGTTAGGAGCATCCGTGCCGATTTGCAAGTAATGCACCGCGAAAGGGGCTACAAGTGTTTGATTGGGTGGTAGAACATGCCCATCGCCGATGACTAAAACCTGCGCGTCTGTGTGGCCAGCGGCCAGCGAAGTGGCCAGTGAGAGAGCCTGTTCGAGATCAGCATCCTGGTTTGTGACTTTCGCGCGCTGGAGTGCTGAAGTGAGCTGGCTTTTATCCGAGGAAAATGCAATCAATACCTGCGGCGTGAGTGCCATGGTAATGAGTGAAAGCTGGTCACTGGGTCCGAGTCCATCAATCAAATCTGTGATGTTGCTTTTAGCTTCCTCAAATCTGCTGGGAGGAACATCGGTAGCCTGCATACTGGCTGATGCCTGTAATATGATAATAGTGTTGCCACCGATTGGACTGCGTATAAAGGTGGCCGGTCGTGCAAGCACAAGTACGATCACGATTGCCGCGAGTATCTGAAGGAGCAGCAGCGCCGTAATACGCAGTCGCTGCCAGGGGCGGCTTGCTTGTAGATCTTGTGACGCCTGCTGCCAGAGTAGTGTGCTACTAACTACTCGCTCTTGCCGTTTGGGACGCATGAAATAGAGCAGGAGGATGGCCGGTATAATAATGCTGAAGGCGAGCGCCGCAGGAATAAGTAAACTCATTTGACTATCTCTACCTGTCTGAGCAGTCTTTGTACAACATCGATAAGAGCCGTATCGCTGGGGATCATCGCATATGTCATTGCTTGAGCATGAGCGAATGATGCCAATTCCTGCATAAACAGAAGAAGTCGTTGCTGGTATGCCTGTAGTACAGCAGGTGTGCCGCTTATTTCGACTTTGCCAGAACCCTCGCTATCGCGAAGGCGCCAGTCACCCTGTAAATCTGGCTCAATCTCATCCGGGGCGAGAATTTGCAACAGTGCCACTTCTTGACGTAACTGGCGTACGGAGCGTAGTCCGACCTGGTAGCCACCTGGAGTCAGAAAGTCTGAGATCACGATACTAAGTCCCGGGCCTGTCACTACTCTGCCAAGATCATAGAGCGCACGATTTAAGTCGGTTGAGCCAGAATCAGGTAAGTGATTGAGGAAATCACCAATCGTCCAGATAGCGTGTTTGCCACTGCCAACTCGTCGATAGGCTGCTAGCCGGTCGGTGAGTGCTCCGACGACGACCCCATCTTCACATTTTAGTGCGACGTATGATAATGCAGCAGCTATGGAAGATGCTAGAGAAGCTTTTGAAGGCTTTCCATGCTGCATAGAGTTGGAGCAGTCAATCAATATCGTTACCGTCAGGTTCTCCTCAGCTTCAAAGACACGCAGGAAGAGCCTTTCCAGTCGCGCATATGCTCTCCAATCGATACGGCGAAAATCATCGCCTGGAGTGTAGCGACGATAGTCTGCAAACTCCATTGATGAGCCAGCGAGTGGTGATCGGCGCCGACCAGGTCGCCCTGTCGCCATTGATTTGCGCGTGATAAGCGCCAGGGTATCCAGGCGTTGTAGTGTACTGGCATCAAGAGGAAAGCGTGCTATGCTGCTCTCGTTAGCCATCGTGGTCTCCTCTTCTTGCGTTACGACGTTGAGGTCTCTTCAATAATCGTTTCGATCAAATCCTCCGGTGTTACCCCATCGGCTAAGCCATCGAAGTTGAGGATAATACGGTGACGGAGAGAGGGAAAAGCAACGTTCTGCAGGTCTTCCAGGGAAACGTTGTAGCGACCTTCGAGCAGAGCACGAACTTTGCTCGTCATAATGAGCGCCTGCAGACCGCGCGGACTGGCGCCGTAGCGAACGTATTTACGAACAGAATCAGGCGCATCCTCCTGGTCAGGATGGGTTGCCAACAACAGGCGTACTGCGTACTCTTTGACGTGCGTTGCTACTGGAACAGCTCGAGCAGTCTGTATTAAGTGCATCAATTGTTCGCCAGAAGCGACCTGTTTGGCCTGGAGTGTTTGCGATCCGACGGTAGTGTCGATAATCCGCATCAGGTCCTGGGCTTTTGGGAAACGAACGAGAACTTTGAATAAGAAACGATCAAGCTGGGCTTCCGGTAAAGGATAGGTACCTTCCATTTCCAGCGGGTTCTGGGTTGCCAGTACAAAGAATGGCCTGGGCAGAGGGCGGGTGGCATCTCCTACACTGACGGTGTGTTCTTGCATGCCCTCAAGTAGAGCTGATTGTGTTTTAGGCGTTGCCCGGTTTACCTCGTCAGCTAATACGATATTAGCGAAGATAGGGCCTGGTTGAAAACTGAAGACACGCCGGTTCCCGGCTGTATTGTGGTCTGATTGTTCAGTGACAATGGTTGTGCCTACAATATCTGCTGGCATCAAATCTGGTGTAAATTGAATGCGCGCAAATTTCAGATCAAGCGCGTCCGAAAGGGTGCGCACAAGCAAAGTTTTGCCGAGACCTGGTACTCCTTCCAGCAGCACATGACCACCTGCGAAGAGGGACAGGAGCAATTCTCGGATAACTCGTTCCTGTCCGACAACAATTGAACAGAGTTCATCTTCCAACTGTTGAGCAATATGCATAAACGTCTCGATATCGGCCTCGCCAGGTTGCTCTGTTTCTACCTGGATATCCGAAATTGCGACGTCATTACCAATTTGCGTATTGAGATCTTCACGCTGCGCTTCGTTTGCTGTCTCCACTCCGGTCTGTGGTGAAGTGCTTTCACGCTTATTTGCCATACTATTATTGTCGCCCTTCTAATGAGTTGAAGTAGTCTTGAATAAGATTTTTCAAATCAGGAGGAATATTGCTATTGTTAATGGCGTCATGGGCCATTTGCGAATACTGAGCAATGACCTGTGAGTATGGTACAGGTTTACCGGACTGAACAGTGCCTGTACTGCCGTCGACACTGATGTTGCTTGTGCCAGAGCCAACTTGCCCTGGCACGAATACCTGTTCATTTTTCCCGGAATTGTTATTCGTATTGTTCTGTCCACCTTGACCACTAATGCCCTGCCCCTGGCCGGAAGCCTTCGTTTGTCCTGGACTCTGTCCCTGACCAGGCGTTTGGGATTGGCTAGAATTTTGGCCGTTGCTGCTATCTGTAGTTGCTGCAATCGCATTTGCAGCATTTTGAAGGGATTGTGATGCCTGATCGATACTGTCGGTTGTGGCCTGGTTCGCGCTATCCTGGGCGGCAGCAGACTCTAGAGTTTTTGTTGCGTCGGAAACCTCAGCGGGTTTTCCGTCAGCGACAGCTTTTGCGAGCTGATGTAAAGCAGAACTGAGCTGAGAATTATTCTGCGCCTGGTTGGCTGCACGCTCAATCTGTTGCGCAAGTTGTGCGCGCTGCGCTGGAGTCATATTCTTGAGTTGAGAAGCGAGATTCTGCAAAGAGCTAGCCAGGGCTTTGTTGTCTCCCGTAGCAAGCGCCTTACCTGTGTTGCTCACATTAGCATTGGAACTATTTTGTAGTGATGAACTGGCGTTTGCACGCGCCTGTGCTTTTTGACTTGCTTGAGGGTCACGCAATTGGCTGAGTTTTGACTGTGCCTGAGCCAGGCTTTGTTGTGCTTGTTCCTCACTACTTGACTGTTGCAAGCGAGCTAAGGCCTCGCGCAGAATTTTATCGATCAAGGCACGTTCCTGTGCTGAAATCGCTGTCTGGTTATCTATTACCGTACGAGCCTGGTTGATAGTTGCAATCTGACTGTTTAGACGAGCCTGAAAGGCAGCCTGTTGCTGAAGTACTGCATTCATTGGATTGGGTATCAAGAGGAGCAACACAAGTGCAATTGCGGCGATACCGAATGTAAACAGACGAATGCGTCCTGGCCACAGAGAAATCGTAGCTGAAGGTGAATGTTTGCGCAATTGCCGAAGTGCATCACGCCGTTGCAGGACTGATATGGGAGCGGAATTGTCGCGAAGCTCCCAGGCCGTACTCAAACGATCGTGCAATAACAGTTGTGTATCAATATAATGGGCACTGCGCGCAAAGGAGGGGTGATACCATAAGGCAGCTCCCATTGCGCAGAGCAGGATAACTATGGCAATTCCAAAAGCCCAATATGAAGCAGTTGCCCAGGGAATGAAGCGCGAGATGAGCAACAGAAAGCATATACATATGATGCCTATGGTTACTCCATATTCTGTCCAGCTTAGTATCTGTTGTACCCATAGCCGTCTGCGCCACGGGTGTAGGGTTTCGATGAACCTCTCACCATCAGTGTCATCATGCGCTATTGCTGCATGGCGTGAAGGTGCATTGGTTGCCATGATTCTCTAGCCTTTCAATTCGTCTTGCCTGGCTGTGTAGTGTCTTTGACAAGGCGGGTTAGTGCTAGGACTGCTCTGATTTCTTGCCCAGGTAACGTAACCAGGGGAGAAAGCGACCAGCCGGGTCTGGCTTAACGAAAACAATACTAAGAAGAAACAATATTACGGTTACCATAAGACTCACCAACGTAAAGGCTACCCAGGGAGCCAGGTGCAGGCGAAACAAATAAAAGCTACCTACTCCGCCTTGTCCACTACTTACTGCACTATTGAGCGCTGAGATTGGATTCCAGGCATTCAGCCACTGAATCCATATATACCAGCGAGAGTTACTGGGCAAAGAGCTTCCTAGAGTCAGAATGGATATAACAGGATATGCGAATAACCAGAGGGCACAAAATATGTATGCTGCGGCAGTTGAAACTGTAGTGCGACGTAGAAGTGTGGAGCAAAATAGGCCGAATGTGCCAGCAACCACAGCGGTCATAACGAATATGACCAGTGTGCTGAAAACTTGTGCAGGAGAGACCCCACCGAAAAAGAAAACCAGGCTGAATAGTGGAATAGACGCGGCGATCAGTAATAGCGCGTTGACTAACCCCGCGATCAGTTTTCCTGCAAGTAGTGAGAAGGCAGAAAGTTTAGAGCACAAAAGCAGGTCGAAGGTTTGTCGTTCCTTCTCACCATTAATGGCAGTTGCGGTAAAGGCAGGTGCAATAAACACGATCAAAAAGAGCTGTATGAATGAGAGCAGGGCATAGAGTTGCGCTCCAATCTGACTGAGCAGGTAACCCTGATAGCCACCGCTAAACGCATTTGCTCGCTGGAGGAAGCCGAAGCCTAGTAAACCCATTACCAGCAAGTAGACGATAATTAGCCAGACGAAACGCTCACGACGCAGGCGCAGGCGCAGTTCTTTGATGAGCAAAGCTGTAAAAGTCATAGAGCGCTAGCTCCTTCCGTAATGCTCATGTAAACTTCTTCCAGCCGGTCAACAGCTCTACGCGGCGCGAAGGACACAACAGGTATATCATGTGCCATAAGTTCTGCCAGGATGCGATGTAGCGCTTGATTATCGCCGCTGAATTCGGCCTGGATTACCTCACCATCTTCATTCTCATTGAGTAAGTTACTGATTTCTGCCATTTCTTTGAGCAGCTGTTTTGCATCGGTTGCACGTTCCAGTACACGTACTTCAATCTGGTTCCCCCCGCCAAGGCTATGCGTAACCTGTTCAACATTGCCCGCCATGACCAGTTGTCCTGCTCGAATAATGGCGATGTCGCTACATATCTCGGCCAGTTCAAGCAGAATATGCGAACTGATGACGACGGTTTTGCCCATGCCCTGCAAGGTTCGTAGCAACTCACGAAACTCCACCCTGGCTCGCGGATCAAGTCCCGAGGCTGGTTCATCAAGCAGTAGTACATCGGGATCGTGTATCAGAGCGCGTGCCAGGCACAAGCGCTGCTGCATGCCACGGGATAGCGTCTCAACGAGAGCATCCCGTTTTGAGGTAAGGTCAACCAACTCGAGCAGATCTGAAACAACATTTGAACGTTTGCGGCGTGAAATGCCGTGGATACCGGCATAGAATTCAAGGTATTCTTCCGAGGTAAGGTCTGGATAGACGCCAAAGAAGTCCGGCATATACCCGATTTTGCGCTGTATCGTCGTTGGCGATTGGGTGACCTCTTCGTTGCCAAACCAGACCTGGCCTGTTGTGGGTGGGATCAATGCTCCTAGAATACGCAGCAGGGTGGTTTTACCTGCGCCATTCGGACCGATCAGACCGAAGATTGCTCCCTGGGGGATCTCAAGACTGAGATCCTCTAGCGCGTGAACTGAGCGATAGCGTTTGTAGATATGCTGGATCTTGATCATAAATTGCTATACATGCTCCCTATACTTTTGCTAATTGTTCACAGACAACTGACCTGATATAACGCCTTGCAGGTTGATTATTGGCTTGCCGAATTCAAGTGAACCGAGTTGACTATCCTTGTTGGTAAACTGTAACAGGACGCGCCCGGTAGCACTGATGTATGCACCTACTTTGTTCGTGGTAAAGGTATTTTGATTAAGTGAAATGGTATCCCAGGAATTGGTATGCCAGTTGTATAAGCGAAATGATGAAGAGTTTGTGTCTGAAACTGATCCAACTTGAGCGTCGGGCGGTTCTGCAATTGTCAGGCCATTGACCTGCACATTGGATGATTCAGGAACTACATATTCAAAAGTCATACTGCCGCTTGTGATTGAGTAGACACCGGGGTATCGGATCTGCACATTGTTGCTCGTGACATCAATCAATTGTCCTGCAATGAAGTTGGGAGGCAGGTTTAGCGAACCCGTCAGGTTGATACTAAGAGGTGCTTGTATGAGTGTCTCGTGGAAACCAGCGGGATGTATATCGTTGATGGTCACATTATTGGTTAGATCCTGCGGATTATCAGCCCAGCCAATCAATGTTGCAGGCGAGCCGGCAACAAGTAGGGGATCAGTACTTATCGTAGCTGTGTTTTCCCAGCCGGATGTAGGTGTAATACCCACAGAACTAACAGATGTAGAGCCGTTACTCAATAAGGGAGAATTTATACCTGGTGGAAAAGGCAGTATGGGTATGAGTGGATTGCCAGATCCATTACAAAGGCCAGTACAGACAGGTGAGAAATTGTAGAGACCTTCGTCATCGAGCGCATACAGAATTGCCAGGTGGCGTTGCCACGTGGTCTGAGGTTGCGCGGGCAACGCATCGTAAGTGGGTGAATTTGTGTTAACAGCAATCAGATCAGCGAGAGTTGCGTTGGGAACAAGTGGTATGCTGCTCAACTTTAGCTGAACATGTTTTGTTTCTCCCGCAGCCAGGTGTCCAAGACTGAGCACATCATTTCGCATCAACAAAAAGGTATCACTGAGTGCATAACCAAGTGTGTTGGTCACTGTACCCACGAGAGATCCATTTTGAAGTGCGAGTTGATAGACAAGGCCTTTATGTATTTGACGATCTTGTTCCGCGAGAATGGTATGTAATGTCCAGATATTAACATCTTGCAGGTTCACATCTGTCCCGTCCTGTAGTGGCACAACCGTTGAATGTGCTCCTGTGATTGGGCTAGCTGAGGCGTTCTGAAAGTTAGAGAAATTATCAGGTGATGGTTGCGCCAGTCCATTGCCTGGGATGTGGACCTGATAATCACCCTCGTTAGGTACAAACACTCCCATGTAGCTTGTAATGCGGGCAGATGATCCATTCTGGCTTAACTGAGCTATGGTGATACTATCACTCAAAATCGAAGAGCCTTTTTCAATGTAGGCAAGACGGCCTTTCAGTCGCTTTACAAGCAAGAAACGCACAGGACCAAGCGCCAGAATATAGCAGAAGAGCAAGATACCAAGCGTTCGCCATGGAGGTGGAATAGTCGACGGGAGTAGCGATTGTAAGAAGCCGCTCATCCTGTTTGCCAAAATGGGTTGTACCTGTTGAGTTGAACTCCCAATACCAGGGGAGATGCCGGAATGCGAAAGAAGCTGATCGCCCAGGCTGCGCAATAGAAGGCTGTCCCAGAGAAGACTGGCACCTTGCCATCCAAGAATGGGTTCGAGCGTGGGATCAAAGGCAAGGTATATAATCGTACCCTGTTCCTGGTGTGTTTTTACAATTAAAGGTGTTGTGCGGGATGCGAGAATGACTGCACTTTTGCCGCTATTCCCCTGTGATAGTAACGTTGCAGCGCTGATTGAAACGGGTGACTGGACGGTGAGAGGTATGTTATTTTGTCCGGAGGGTAGCGCCGATGGGCCCCCTGGAGGCAAGAGATCTGTCCCTGCTGGTATTGTTGTTGATCCATACACCTTTATGGGGACAAGCCCCGCAGGTAATGTACCGAGTGTGCGGTGCCATTCAGGGCCTCCGACCAGAATAAGTGATCCTCCCTGGTTAATCCAGTTTTGCAATGCGCTCAACTGAGCAGCGCTCAGCTTAGTCGTTGTGAAGTTATCCAGCACAATGATGTTGAAATTCTTGAGTGCTGCTGCCATAGCGGGCATTGTGTTTGCATTCAGGAACTCTAGTACGATTGATCCTCCCTGGTTGGGGAGAGGCACAGCGCTTAAAGAACTAAACCCGGAACTTTGATCGGAAAGGATTCCGATCAATACATCACCGGGCATGAGTGGAGTGAGAGCGGCGGTTTGGGACCCAACGGTGTGGCCACTACTATCGAGCAACTTCACCGTTACGTTTTGTACATCGAAATAGAGCGGTAGATACATGATCACTTGCTTCTGGGCACCATTAGCAAGAGTGATGGAGACCTGATAATTGGATAGTATACCCTGGCTAGTGCTCCCCTGGAACTGTGAGGTGGGAGTGATGAGTGATAGTGTGCCATTGAAATCAGGACCATCGTTACGTAGTGTGACCTGCACGGGAACCCAGTTTCCGTCACGGTAGTGGGATTCGAATCCTGCGTTCACCTGAAACGTAGGTCCACCTATGCGTTCGTGTGCCAATGCTTGTGTGGGGAAGACAAAGTAAAGCACAGCAAATGCACAGCAAGACGCGGCAAGAGCCAGGATACGTTTGTTGAAGTGTTGCCGCGAATGTCCGCTCGCCATACCTATTTCCTTTTAATTGACAGGATTGTTCAGGCTCAATGACGGTTTGCCAAAATAGAGCTCGCCCTGAGAAGCATTCTGATTGACTACTTGTAACAACACACGCCCATCTGAACTAGTGTACGCTTTAATGTTTGTCGTTGTAAAGGAAAAGTTATTGAGTGTAATTGCATCCCAAGAATTCGTATTCCAATTATACAGTCGTGCCTGTGCCTGATTGATGCCGGCAGTTTGTACAACAACGGGTTCGCTGATCGTCAAATTGTTCATCTGCAAATTGCCCGCATCAGGTAGCGTGAATTCAAAAGTAATACTGCCCGTCTTTATAGTGTAAACACCCGGTGAAGTAGTTCGTACTTCATTCCCTTGCGCATTAATTACTTGCCCGGTGATAAGACCAGGTGTAAGGCTCGATGATGTTGAGAGATCGAGGTTGAGCGGTACCTGAACAATATCATCATGTGTGCCGCCTGGGCTTGCACCATTGACTGTAACATCGTTGGTTGTATCTACCGGATGATCAGTCCAGCCAATCAATGTTGCCGGTGCTCCTGTTACTAGCAATGGGTCATGACCATCGATTGGGTTCAGTTTCGGCTCTCCAAAAAGCGGAGTAATTATCGAATGCTTCCCGGCTATGGCATAGGTACTACACGGGCCGCCACAGGGAGTATAAGTAAAGCCTTCTCCGCTGAGAGCGGATAAGATTGCCAGGTGACGCTGGAAATCATTCTTCGGCTGTGAGCCACTTGCGAAGGGAAAATAAGGTACAGGTAAGTGATTTGCTTTTGCAATCTGATCGGCGAGGGTAGAGCCGGCACTAAGGGTCGAGCTATGCAGTGAAACGTTCACCTGCCGGGTTTGCCCTGCCGGAAGGCTGCCAATATAGGCAAAGCTGTGGTTTATCAGAATATACACATCGCTAAGACCTGTATCTAATGTATTTGACACGGTTCCAGATAGAGTGCCGTTGTGTAGTACCAGGTGAGAGAGCAAACTACCCTGTAGTTTTTGATCCCCCTCTGAAACAAAGTGGTGAAGTGTCCATGGACCAATATTCAGCAGGTTAATGTTGGTCTCATTCTGTCCAACGGTAATACCAATATCTTCGTCAATGTTTGACATGCTGGAATCGCTTTGAAAAAGTGCATTTGTTATTGGCTGAGCGAGACTTTTAGCAGGTATATGGATCTGGAAATTACCCTCGCCAGGAATGAATGGACTGAAAAAATTTGTTACATGGGCTGTGTCCCCACCCTGATTGAGCTGTATGATGGAGATGCTATTGATAATTGGTCTCTTTTGTATGTAAGCAAGACCATACGTAAGAAGAGAGAAGACGACAATACTGCTTAGTATAATGCGCCAGTTCCAGTCAGAGCGCTTCCGTCGTTCTCCCTTTGACTTGTTATGCATGATGAAAAAGCGAATTGGCCCGATAACTGTGATGTAGCCGAGCAATAATATGACAAGTATCCAGATTGGGAATGGCGCACCAGGCTGCAGAATTTGGAATAATCCGCCGCGCAAGATCGATTGTCCCGGTCCATTCGTATATGTAGGAGCGCTAGCAGGAATAAGGGATTGGTCACCCAGCGTACGCACCAGTAGTCCTTTCCACAGAGCGATAGCTCCAGGCCAATTGACAAGAGGCGCGACTGCCGGATCGAAGGCGAGATAGCAGATGACTCCCTGCCCCTGATGTGCCTGCACGATGAGAGGAGTGGTCTCAGTTCCCAGAACAGTTTCGACATTGGAGAATGCTTCCTGTCTCGTATCATTACTTCCTGGCAGCGTTGCTGTGCTGATCGATATGGATTGCCTTAGTGTATCAGATGCTCCTTTTTGGCCAGTCTCTGCAACGGTAGGGCTGCCGGTAGGCAACAGATGGGTTCCTGCTGGGAGTACTCCTGTGCCATGCATGACTACTGGTAACAGTTGGGGTGGAAGTGCGCCAAGAGTGCGCTGCCAATCTGAGGCTCCAACCGCGATCAAGACGCCACCGCGGTTGATCCATGTTTGTAAGGCGCTTAGCTGGCTGTTATTGAGCGTGCTTGTAGTAAAATCATCCAGGACAATGACATCAAAGTTGTCGAGGACCTCAGCCATATCTGGCATTGTGCTGGCGTTTAATGTTGCCAATTCGATAGATCTACCTGGATCGGGTAGCGAAACATTGCTCAGGGGGCTAAACCCAGGACTTGCCGCTGTGTTGTCTGAGAGTATACCGATGAGAAGAGAACCAGAGTCTAATGTGAAAGGTTTATCGGTTTGGATGGCGATCATTTTGCCGCTATTGTCGCTTAGTGTAGCTACTATACCGTGTGGTACCGCTGGAGTTTCGTAAAAAGGAACGTACAGGTTGATCTGCTTTTGTATTCCATGAGGCAATACAATGGATTCATGGTAACTCCAGGGTAAGGTACTACTTACTACTTCAGGCCGTGAAAAGCCTGCGTATGTTGTAGCTGAAAGCGCGCCTTTGAAATCTGATCCTTCGTTGCTCAGTGTAACCTGTACTGGAGTCCAGTAGTTGAATAGGTGAATTTTTTGTGCGTGCTGATGCTTGAGCTGGAAAGAGGAAGGAGAAGAAGATGAGGGATATGCATATCGAAGCGAGGAGGGTGACCACCCTGCCCCAGGGCGACCGCAAGGGTACGCCCCTACTATATACGGGCCTGGCAAGACGGCTCATGGCGTACCATATTAAAAGCGTTACCTGGTGGTCGCCGCGCTTCATTTCCCTCATGAGCTTGTCTAGTAGCATGCCTGATTTCATTCGCCAACAAATATATTATGGATGGAAAGTCAATTTCAGTACGTTTGGTAAGGTAATGATTGGTAAGTTTCTATCATACCATACTTTACATTTACGTTCTGATGGAGGTTATACTCACAAGTGTAAGATTGCTCTTGTTCACTTTGTCGTCTACACATTGTGATCCATCTGTGACGAAACAGAGGTTTGCTGTGATCAGTACGTGAGGGAACGAGAGTATTCTTACTTATTGGGAAACGGTAGACGATATTTCCCTGCGGGATGTGAGATCTCCCCGTAATCCTGCGTATGCAAGCTGATGCAACAAAGCAAAGAAAGGAACAAGCATGAAAGCTTTTGTCATGAAAGATATCGGTCACGTGGGCTTCATGGAGAAGCCCATTCCCCATCCAGGTCCAAACGATGCGATCGTCAAAACAACCAAAGCCCTGATTTGTACCTCGGACTCCCATACCGTAGGCGGTGCCGTCGGCCCGCGAGAGAACCTGACCCTGGGACACGAAGCGGTGGGCATCGTCCACGAAGTTGGTAGCAACGTCAAGCTCTTCAAGCCAGGTGATCGCGTCCTGGTTGGCGCCATCACTCCGGATTGGGGCGATCCTGCTTCGCAGGCTGGTCACTCCTCCCAATCTGGTGCACCTCTGGGAGGATGGAAATTCTCCAATACGAAGGATGGTGTGTTTGCCGAGTACTTCCATGTGAACGAGGCCGATGCGAATATGGCCCGTATTCCTGCAAGCGTGCCTGATGAGATAGCGGTCTACTGTGCCGACATGCTCTCGA
>WNFC01006323.1_pt1 | contig 18388 bp, 16 predicted proteins | sample 5400541 | NCBI WGS metagenome assembly WNFC01 (sample SAMN13153342, study PRJNA577476) | soil metagenome | isolation source: 120 cm saprolite under Douglas fir tree site 2 hole 2 replicate 1 | place: USA:California | collected 2015-04-18 | reverse complement strand
TGGGTCGTGACGAGCGTGGCGACGGGCGCGAGGTCCTTCAGCGTATCGACCGGCAGGTTCGCGTACAGATGCGGGCTGATGACGATCTGGCTGTCCTGCCCGAGGAGCAACGTGTATCCGTCGGGCGCGGCTCTTGCGACGAGTTCGCTCGAGAGATTGCCGTTGGAGCCCGGGCGATTCTCGACGACCACCGGCTGCCCGAGCGCCTCGCCGAGTCGGGGGGAGACCACGCGGGCAATCGTATCGGTGGCACCGCCCGGCGGATTGGGCACGAGCAGGCGGATCGGCCGGCTCGGGTATTGCGCCCAAGCCGCTGCCGCACACAGGGACAGAAGGAGCACCGCGGCGACGCCTGAAGAACGGCGAAAGCGATTCGTTCTCATGATTTGGCTTTCATGCCTTGTCGTCAATCAGCGACGTCAAACCCTCGAGCTGAAGCACGCCACGGAGTCAGCAACATCGTGTCGGGTTTCTCCTGGCAGTAGTGATCGGTACACCCTCGTCGAAATTCAACAAATTGATACATTTTTGGCTGCTTTGTCTTTTATCGGGGAATAAATGTGCCAGATGTCTTGTATAGGGAAAACAATAGCACGAGGATGCGCGCGGCTGATTGATAATGGGCAGGCCAGCCTGCTGGGGATTCCAGTGTCCATCACAGGAGAAATATATCTGTAGCTTCGGTCACAGAGCTGCGTAGGGGGGTGCGACGGAGGAAACGGAGGATATTCCTATTCTCTAATGACCAACGTACGGACTCAATACCGAGAGACCTATGCGCCCCGTACCATCTCCAAGGCGCTCCTCAGAGCCCTTGTGAAGGCACTTGTCGACTTCAAGCCGGGGTTGCCTACAACATCCAGGAAGATTAGGGCTAGGGCCATCAGCGCCGGGAAGACCACCGATCTGGAAGGACCGGAGTCTTGGAAGGTAACCGATCCTCATTCCTTGGCCGATCTTGAGCACGTACGCGTGGAGCTCTTGCTCACGTCGGCAGAACACCGCAGATGCGAGCTTCACGTTGAATTTCGAAGCGGACACATCTCGCTAAGCGTCTCCGACGAGACCGGCTGGGGCAAGAGCGTTTTTGAGGATGCCCTCAATCTACTCGGCTCTTTGGGAATCTCCTCGAAAGGGCTCAATGAAAGACTCAGAAGGGCATACGGTCTTCTGGACATCTTCCAAAACGTTCTCCTCGTGCTCTCCGTCGCGGTTTTTTCAGTTTGGCTTACCGGCAAAGGGATAAGCTATCTCTACGCGTGCTTGGCGCTGTTCATTGCGGGCGTCATTCCGGCGATGATCCGCTCGTTCCATTTCTTCTCTCCCCCCAAGAGAGCTCCGATCATTCAGGAAACAGTTGCCAAAAGCAGGAATTTTCCATGGGCAGAAGCCACCGCGGTTCTTTCCTTCCTTGCGGGTGTGCTTGAATTGGCAAAAGCACTGGTTGCAATCGTCGTGTGGTGAGGGGGACTCTGAATCGGGATCTCAAGGTCTACGTGTGGCCGAATGCGGAGGATCTGGCCGACAAGTAACAAGTAATCGACATCCCCGTGCGTCGCGCGGCTGACCTTTTCTCGGCGAAGTTCGGCTGCGCCCGTTTTTCGCCGGGATATGACACAATCATGCCGCAATTCGAATCGCCCCAGTGCAGACAGGGAGAGCGCGTGCCGGACCTGCCGTTCAGATGGACCTGAGCCTTCAGGTCGGCAAGTACGACGTTCAAAAGGCGATCGGCAAGGGCGCGACGGGAACGGTGTACCTCGCCAGGGATACCTTCACCGGGCGTGAAGTTGCGCTCAAGACGATCGAGCCCGAGGTATTCCGGGATCCCGAATTCGGCACTGTGTACCGCTCCCAGTTCCAGAACGAGGCTTCGCTCGCCGGAAAACTCCGGCATCCCCACATCGTGGCGATCCTCGACGCGGTGGTGCAGAAGGACTCGGGCCACATCGCGATGGAATACGTGGAAGGCGGCGATCTCTCCAGGCACGTCGCGCGGGACAAGCTGCTCCCTGTGGCCGACGTGCTGCAGATTGCGTTCAAGTGCTGCGGCGCCCTCGAATACGCCGCCAGGGAAGGCATCGTCCATAGCGACATCAAGCCGGCGAACCTCATGATCGCCGAAGGCACCGAGGTAAAGATCTCGGATTTCGGCGCGGCTTACCTGCGCAAGAGCCAGGTCGTTCAGACCGCGGCGATGGGTTCGCCTTACTACATGTCGCCCGAGCAGATCGCGGGCAAGGAGCTCAACTTCCACAGCGACATGTACTCGCTCGGCGTGTCGCTTTATGAACTCCTCACCGGCAACAAGCCTTTCACGGGGGAGACCATCGAGATTCTGGTGCAGAAAATCCAGAAACAGGATCCGATTCCGCCGAGCAGCGCTCGGTCCGGATTGCCGAAGTCTGTGGACTCCGTCGTCCTGCGCGCGATGGCAAAGAAGCCCGAGCACCGCTACCCGAGCTGGGCCGAGTTCGCCGCGGAGCTCTCGAGAGTCGTCCAGCAGACTCTTCCGTCCGGCGTCGTTCCCGACAGCGAGAAATACGTCGCACTGAGGAAAGTCGAGATGCTCGCGGCCCTCTCGGACACGGAATTCTGGGAACTTGCGCGGGCCGGCGATTGGGCGCGCGTGGGGCCCAATCAGACGATCTTGAACGAGAACGAAAAAGGAAAGAGCTTCTATTTCATCGGCAAGGGGCAGGCCAGGGTGACCCGTCAGGGGCGTCTGCTCAACATGATCAACGAGGGCGAGTGCTTCGGCGAGATGGCCTACATCCGTGGCGGCGAGGTGCCGCGGAACGCGACGGTGGATTCGGTGACGGAGCTTCTGCTCGCAAAATTCAGACCCGACGCGTTCAGCAAGATGAGCGTCGGTGCGCAGCTCTATCTCACCCGCGCGCTGGCGCGCAACCTCGCTGACCGGCTGGAGCTCGCCAATACCCGTATCGGGCGGTGATTTCCGAGAAGGCATGAAAATCGATTGGGACGTGCCGATCCCGATGGACGACGGCCTGGTGCTCCGCGCCGACGTGTTCCGCCCCGCGGCGGACGGTCGCTATCCGGCGATTCTTTCCTATGGGCCGTACGGCAAAGGGCTCGCGTTCCAGGAGGGACGCGGTCGCAGGCAGCAGCAACCAGTACGCCAACTGGGAGGTGGTCGATCCGGAAAAGTGGGTGCCGGACGGCTACGCCTGCGTGCGCGTCGATTCGCGCGGCGCCGGGCGCTCGCCGGGATATCTATGCCACAACAACGCACGGGAGACGCGCGACATCCACCTGTGCATCGAGTGGGCGGCGGCGCAAGCCTGGTGCAGCGGAAAAGTCGGCATGAACGGAATTTCCTACTACGCGAGCAACCAGTGGCGCGCGGCCGCGTCGCAGCCGCCGCATCTCGCAGCGATCTGCGTGTGGGAAGGCTGGTGCGACAGTTACCGCGACGGCAACCGGCACGGCGGCATCATCTGCAGCTTCCGCAAGAATTGGCAGGAAATGCAGGTGAAGACGGTACAGCACGGGCAGGGCGAGCGCGGCGCGAAGAACCGCGTCACCGGCGATACCGTTTGCGGCCCCGAAACGCTTTCGCCCGAGGAGCTCGAGAAGAACCGCGAAAACATGTGGCAGGAGCTGCTCTCGCGGCCCCTCGATGGTGCCTACTATCGCGAGCGCACCGCCGATCTCTCCAAAGTCACGGTCCCGCTGCTCTCGGCCGCGAACTGGGGCGGGCAGGGACTGCACACGCGCGGCAACTTCGAGGGCTTTACGGGTGCAGCGTCCTGGCAGAAGTGGCTGGAAGTGCACGGCGGCTCGCACTGGGCGCCGTTCTACACTGACTACGGAGTCACGCTGCAGAAACGCTTCTTCGATCATTTCCTGAAAGGCTCAGCCAATGGCTGGGACAAGCAGCCGCGTGTGCAGCTGCAGGTCAGGCACCCCGGCGAAAAGTTCGTCCTCCGCCACGAGAACGAATGGCCGCTCGCGCGCACGAAGTGGACGCATTTCCACCTCGATCCGAAGGAAATGAGTTTGTCTGCTGCGTCGTTTTCCGGCGAACAGTCCATCGCCTACGACGCGATGGGCGAAGGTGTGACCTTCTCCACCCGGCCGCTCGAGCGCGAAACGGAGATCACCGGGCCATCAGCGCTCAGGCTCTTCGTTTCCTCCTCGACCGCGGACGCCGACCTCTTCGCAGTTCTGCGCGTGTTCGACCCGACGACGAGAAGCAGCCGCTGTCGCCGGGCGAGGTGGTCGAGCTCGACATCGAGATCTGGCCGACCTGCATCGTCGTGCCGGCCGGATTTCGCGTCGCGCTCACGATCCGCGGAAAAGACTACGAGCACGATGGGGAAGCGGCGTCCCTCTCCAACATGAAAAATCCCATGCGCGGCTGCGGCCCGTTCATCCACGATGACGAGACCGACCGGCCGCTCGCGATCTTCGGCGGAAAAGTCACGCTGCACTTTGGGTCGGGACGGCGCTCGAGCGTCTTGCTGCCCCTGATTCCCCCGAAGTAGTCGCATGCGCGCCGAGCTCGTCTCCATCCCCACCGAAACGATTCCGCTCGACGGCCTGTACTACGAGCCCGAGGGCAGGGCGGCGGGCGCGGTGCTGCTGTTTCACGGCAACACCATGAATTTCTATGTCGGCGCGCTGCGCTTCCTGCCTCCGATGCTGGTGAAGCTCGGCCTCGCTTGCCTCGCGTTCAATCGCCGCGGGCACGACATCCTCAGCACGCGCAACAGCCGCTCCCCCGAGGGCGGTGCGTTCCAGCTCGCGCGCGAGGGCATCGAGGACAACCGCACCGCGGCGCGCTGGCTCTCTGCGCGCGGATTTCCGGCTCCGGTCGTCATCGGGCACAGCAACGGCGGCATGCTCGCCGTGCAGCACGTCGCCGATCATCCCCGGACGCCGGCACTGGCGCTGCTCTCCGCGCACATGGGCGGCAAGAACATCATGGAGCGTACTAGTCGTGCGGGCCTCATGGCGCAGGACCGCATCGAGGAATTCACCGCGCGCGCTAGGGAGCTCGTCTCGTCGCGCCGCGGCCGCGAGCTGATCCTGATGCCGGGCTGGTGGTACGCGATCAGCGCCGAGAGCTACCTCGACCGGCTGACTGAAACGCCCGACGCGCTCGCGCTCGCGCCGCAGGTGAAGTGCCCGGTGCTCTACCTTCGCGGCGACCGGGAGCCGCGCGCGAATTACCCCGCTGAAGATTTCAAGTCCCGTGCGGTAGGTCCGTGCACCGTGGAGATCGTCCAGGATTGCGACCACTTCTACAACGGGCGCGAGGAAGCGATTCAGGCGATCGTTTCGTCGTGGCTCGCGAAGACCTTGCACCTCGAGAGCAAATAAACCTGGCGAAGCCATGGACCTAATCGTCGGGCTCTTCATCGCCGCCGGCGCCGATCTGGATCACGCCGGCGTTCCCAAGGTAGATGCGGCCAGCATGGCGCGGATCGGCCACCAGCGAGCCTCGGCCAGCCTCGACGCCGGAGCGGCGCAGCGCCTCGCCGGTGTCCACCGCCTGCCAGGTGGAGGCGGCGTCGTGGCTCGCGAAGAGGCCGCCTGCGCGTAGCCAGACAAAGAGCGTGCCGCGCCCGTCCTGCGCGAGGCCGTGCACGCCCGCGCCGGCGAGGCCGGTGCTTGCGGGGGCGAAGGTTTGCCCGCCGTCGAGCGAGCGGATCACCTGCCCAAACCGCTGACCAGCGTAGACCACCTGCGGGTTGCGCCGATCCACGAGCAGCGCGCTGAAGCTTCCCGGCTGACCGAGGCTCTGCAGCATCTGCCCGCCGTCGGTCGACTTGAAGAGGCCGGCGCTGCCGCTGTAGGTGCCCACGTAGAACACGTTGGCGTCAGTCGAATCAACGGCGAGCGCGCCAAACCGCAAGCTCGAGAGTTTCGCGAAGCTCTGACCCGCGTCGTCCGAGCGGTAGAGTCCTGGCGGGAATCCTGGCGACGCCAGATAAACGCGGGAGCTCGTGGGGAAAGCCATGCGCGAGTTGTTGTAGAAGACCGGCGAGCCGGGAACCGCTGCCGCCGTCCAGCTGCGCCCACCATCATCGGTACGGAAGAGACCCAGACCGCTCGAGGTCGCGACGAGGATAACGTTGGCGTCGGTTGGCGACGCGGCCACCGATGCGGCGTCGTAGTCGTCGACGAAAGCGGCGTGTTTCACGTCGATGATGGGGGCGTTGCCGATCGGGCGGAAGTTGAGCCCGTGTGTTTGCCGGAAAACCACCTGCGTGTGAAGCACGCCGACGAGCAGCTTGCCATCGGCGTCGAAGGCGAGATCCTGCACCGCGGAGGCGCGAAAGCCGTCGAGCAGTGGACGGAAGGTCTGGCCGCGGTCGTCGGTGCGGAAGGGCCCGGCGGCCGTCGCGAGGTAGACCGAGCCGCGCGGGTCCACGTTGATCTCACCGACGGGGTTTTGCCCGAGGAAGCGCGGGTCGTTCGAGGCCGGCAACAGTGCGAAGCTCAGGCCGCCATCGGTGGAAATGCGCAGCAGGCCGTCGCTGGTGTAGATGCGCGAGGGATTGATCGGATCGAACGCTAGCGGACCGAAGCCGTTGGGCAGGCCGCTGACCGGGACAAAGGACGCTCCTCCATCAGTCGAACGGAAGCTCCCGGTGATGCGAAAGCTCGCGTCTATCGTGTTGAGAAAGATCGCGCGGCCGTCGGGGCTGGCGTCGAAACCACCTGGAAGGTCTTGAGGGATCGGCAACAGGCGGAAGCTGGCCCCGCCGTCGGTCGAGGCGGCGACGCACCCGCTGTTGATGTAGAGAACCCCGCGAAGCGCGTGCACACGCCCTCCCGCGGCGCATGCGGGAAGGCTGGCACCGAATTCCTGCACGGTCTGACCGCCATCCGTCGATTTCCAGGTCTTGCCGGCGAAGTCGGGGTCGGTGTCGTCGGAACCGGAGACGTATAGCGTGAGCGGGTCTGCGGCGTCGACCGCGCAGATATTGAAGCCGAATCCCGTGTTGACCCGACCGCGGCGGGTCCAGGTTTCCCCGAAGTTGTCGCTGGAAAACAGGCCGGCGAAGGGTGTGACGGCGCTGCCCAGACCGGCAAGGGCATAGACGATACGTGGTTGCGAGGGCGCCTGGCAGACGAACCCGACAAACGGCGAGACCCCGTTCGGCGCGACCAGGCCCTTCATGCTGCGCTGCCAGCGCTCTCCGCGGCGCTCGGACCGGAAGATGCCGGCACGGCCGGTGGTGGTGAGCACCGCGTCGCGGTGGAAGAGGAACGGTACGACGCCGTTACAGCATAGGATGCCGTCCTCGGGTCCCGCCTCGCGCGCGCGGTGATCGTCGCTGTCGGCCCGGGCTGTCAGGCAGAAAGCGAGCGAGAGAACGGCTGTGAGAGTTGTCGAAACGCACGCACTCATTCGCATTGGATCCCCCCCCGGGTTGGAGTTACGACATCATCGTACACTTCTTCGACCCTGATGCCACTTGGACGATGGATTCCCGCTCGCGCGGAAAATGACAGCGTTAATCACCGTCCGTAAAATGATGAACTGTCGGAATTGGGAGAGGAGGGCGAGGATGAGACCGCTCCGCGTATTCGTGCTTGCAGCGTTTGCCCTGGGGTTCGCCTCCGCTGCGCTCGCGCAGTCTTACCCCTCCAGGCCGGTCAAGGTGATCGTTCCCTTCCCGCCCGGGGACGCGGCCGACATCCTGTCGCGCCTCATTGGTCCGAAGATGGCCGAGCGCATGGGGCAGCCGCTGGTCGTCGAGAACCGTGCCGGCGCGAGCGGCCAGATCGGCATGGAGATCCTCGCGCGCTCCGCGCCCGACGGCTACACGATCGGCGTCGGCCAGGGTGGCAACCTCGTCGTCGCCCCCCACACCTACAAGAAGGTCCCGTACGATCCGCTCAGGGATTTCGTCGCGGTCGCGATCATCGCGACCAACTACCTCGCCGTAGTCGCCAATCCCGGCGCGCCGTTCAAGACCGCAGCCGAAATGATCGCCTGGGCCAAGGCCAACCCGGGCAAGCTCACCCTCGCCACCAATGGCGAAGGCGGTTTTCCCCACCTGGCGTTCGAGCAGCTGCGCGTGATGGCGGGTTTCACTTATACGCACGTCCCGTACAAGGGTGTAGCGCAGGCCATGACCGACGTCTTGGGAGGGCAGGTCCAACTGGGCGTCGGCTCCTACTCCACCCTGTCGCCTCACGTGCTGTCGGGTCGCGCGCAGCTCATCGCGGTGACCAACCCGGTGCGCGTGCCGAACAAGCCTGAATTGCCGATCTTCGCCGAAGCGGTCCCCGGGTACGATTCGCGCGGCTGGTTCGGCTATGTCGCGCCGGTCGCGACACCGCGCGAAATCGTCGTCAAGCTGAACGAAGAGATCAACCGGGCGATGAAGCAGCCGGATGTCGCGGAGAAAATGGTCGCCGCCGGACTCATCATCGTCACCGAGCCGCCGGAATTTTTCGGCGACATGATCAGGAGCGACTACGCCAAGTACGGAAAGCTCGCGCGCGACATCGGTTTTCAGCCGCAGTGACGGCCGTGGCAATCGCTTGCTGAACTCGCGGGTCCTTTGGACGCTCCTCGCGCTTTGGCCGGCGCAAGCCGCTCTTGCCTGGGGCCCGGAGGGACATCGCATGGTGGGCGAAATCGCGGCCCGCTACACCGGGCCGAAGGCCAATGCAGAGATCCTGGAACTCCTCAAAAACGACCGCCTCGCCGACGGCCAACCCTCCGGCCGGCACACCCTGGGCGAGGTCGCGAACTGGGCCGACGAAATCAAGGATTTCGAGTGGGGAAAGCGGCGCGCTTCCTGGCACTATGACGACGTGCCGCTTTGCGGGACCGTGGAGTACTCGAAGTATTGCCGCGGCGGCCGCTGCGCTTCCGCCCAGCTCGCGCGCCAGATCGAATTGCTCGGCGACGAACGCGCGAGGACCCGGCAGCGCAACGAGGCCCTCAAGTGGGTCGTGCATCTCGTCGGCGACATCCACCAGCCGCTGCACGCCGCCAACCGCGGCGACCGGGGCGGCAACCGGGTGCAGGTCTCCTTTTTCGGGGAGCGCGACAACCCGCCATACGGCAGCCTCAACCTGCACGCGATCTGGGACGTCCACATGGTGCGCAGGCTGGTCGTGGACCGCGGCGGCGAGCGTGCGATCGTTTCGGCGACGATCGCCGACAGCGATAGGAACGCTTGGGAGAAGGGCCCGATTTCCGGTTGGATCAACGAGAGTCACCGGATCGCGAGAGACACCGTCTATCCGCTCCTTCCGGTGGCCGCTTCCTGCTCGAACAAGGTCGTGGACGTGGTCGCGATCGGGGAGGGGTACTACTCGAAGGCGGCGCCCGTGATCGAGATCCAGATCAGGAAGGCCGGCGTGCGGCTTGCTCGGGTGCTGAACGAAACGCTGGGCCGGTGATGCCGGGCCCTCCTTATTCCTGCAGAGGAATTCCCGCTTCGCGAATGACTTTGGTGTACGCCGCGAGATCGGCCGTGAACTTGGCGGCGAATTGCTCGGGCGTGCTGCCGACCGGCTCGTAACCCCAGGCGGGCCAGCGCTCGCGCATGTCCCGGGTAACGATCGCTTTTGCCATCTCCTGCTGGATCTGAATCACGATGTCGCGTGGCACATGGGCGGGGGCGAATATGCCGAGCCAGCCCGTGAATTCGAAAGGAATGCCCGCCTCGGTGAGAGTCGGTACGTCCGGCATCGTTGCCGAGCGCGCTTTGCTGCTCACGCCCAGAGCCCGAAGCCGTCCGGACCTGATGTGAGGCAGGACGCCAGCGAGCGGCATGAACGAAAGCTGCACTTCCCCGGCAAGAAGCGCCTGGCTGAGCGGCGCGTCGCCCTTGTAAGGGACGTGCAGCATGTCGGTGCCGGTCATGTTCTTGAGAAGCTCGCCCAGCAGGTGCGGCGGCGCGCCGATGCCGGTGGAGCCGTAGTTGATCGCGCCGGGTCGGGACTTCGCAAGCGCGATCAGCTCCTTTGCCGATGCGGCCGGAAGCTGCGGATTGGCCACGAGGACGACGAAGGAAGAAGTGAGCTGCGTCACCGGCGCGAAATCCCTTTCCGCGTCGAACGGAAGTTTCTTGTAGAGGCCGGGGCTGATGGCGAAGCCTTGCGTGGTGATGAGCAGCGTGTAGCCGTCGCCCGGGGCCTTGGCGACATGGTCGGCCGCGATGTTTCCGCCCGCGCCGGGGCGGTTGTCGACGAGCACCGGCTGCTTCCAGGTCTCCGTGAGCTTCTGGCCGAGCGCCCGCGCGACGGTGTCCACGGCGCCGCCGGCGGCGAACGGCACGACCAACCGCACCGGCTTTGCCGGATAGCTCTGCGCGAACGCGTGTACGCCGAACAGCATCGCCACCACGACTGCGGAGAACAAGCGCGAGAGCGGCTTCATGGAGTCCCCTTGGCGGAATGTGTTTCGTATTATCGGCGGGTTACGGGACGGGTGAGAAGCCCCTGACGGCACCATGGCGGGTGCGGTTTCGTAACATAGTTCATACGCGCGAGGTCCGATCGGTGTCAAACTACAGCGCTCGGTATCGGGGAGGTCCGAGGTTTCATGAAATCGGATAAGCGTCCGCAGGGAGGGCCCGCCGTTCCGAACGGTGATGCCTTGTTCGGCTCGCTCTTCTCGCAGACCGCGGTCGGGGTTGCAGTCATATCGCCGGAGGGCGGTTTTGTGCGCGCAAACGAGGCGCTGTGCCGCATGCTCGGCTACGACGAGCAGGAGCTCCTGCAAAAAAACGTGCGGGACGTCACCCACGCCGACGACCTGGAGTCCACTCAGGAGATCCGGCTGGAGTTCCTGGCGGGGCCGGGCGCTCGGGTCCACGAAAGACGTTATTTGCGCAAGGACGGCTCGGCCCTCTGGGTCCAGGTCGCGGGGGCGCCGGTGCGCGACGGCTCGGGTTCGCCGCAATGCTTCGTCGCTCTGGTTTACGACATCACCGAACTCAAGTTGGCCCAGGATGCGCTCAAGGCGAGCGAATCCCGTTTCCGCCGCATGGTGGAGCTGAGCTCGGACTGGTACTGGGTGCAGGATGAGAATTTCCGGTTCGTCCAGCTGTCCGGGGTGGAAAAGCGGGGCATCGACCCGGAAGCCTTCATTGGCAAGGCGCGTTGGGAGCTTCAGAGTCCCGGGTCGCTTCCGGAAAAGGCCTGGCAGCAGCACCGCGAAAAGCTGGAGCGCCACGAGCCGTTCAGCGATTTCGTATACACGGCTCTGGACAACGCCGGCGAAATGCGCTATCTGAGCGTGACCGGTGAGCCGATTTTCGACGCGCAGGGCAAATTCAAGGGATACCACGGCGTCGGAAAAGACGTCACGGAAAAGGCGCTCGGGCTGAAGGATCTGGAAGACAGCGAAGAGCGCTACCGGATGCTGTTCGACATCCATCCCCGTCCGATGTGGGTCGTGGAAAACAAGACCTTGCGTTTCCTCGCTGTAAACCAGGCGGCCGTCGACCATTACGGCTATTCGAGGGAAGAGTTTTTGTCGATGACCGCGGAGCAGCTTCGCCCGCCTGAGGACATCGCCCAGCTGCTCAAGGACTTTCAGGACCCAAGCCGTTCCTACATGCAACGCGTGGCGCGGCATCGCAAGAAGAACGGGGAACAGATCGACGTCGAAATCGTCTCCTTCAATCTCGCATTCGACGGTCGGCCCGCGCGCCTGGCCGTGATCAGCGACGTCACCGAGCGCCTGAAAGCGGAGCAGCAGTCACGCGAGCTCGAGGCTCGGTACCGGGCGCTGATCGAGTCCCGAAAAGACCCCGGCTAGCGCCGGGGCTCGGGAGACCGCTCCGGGCCCGGGGGTGAGACAACGGCAATGAGCGCGAAGGCAACGCCGCCGTTCAGGGCAGACCAGGTCGGGAGCCTCCTGCGACCTGCCGAGATCAAGCAGGCGCGCGCGAGGCTCGAGCGCGGCGAGATCGACGCCGGGGAGCTGCGCGCGGTCGAAGACCGCTGCATCCGCAATGCGGTCGCCCGTCAGGAGTCCCTGGGGCTGGAGGTCGTCACCGACGGCGAATACCGCCGCGGGTGGTGGAACCACGATTTTCTGAGCAAGATCGACGGCGTCGAAATCGAGCTCGATCAGAAATCGTACAAGTTTTCCGGATCCGACGATCCGCGCTACACGCCGAAAGTGACGCGCCGGGTGCGCCGTGCGCGCCCGATGATGCTCGATCACTTCCAGTATCTGAGCTCGGTCGCGCGCAACACGCCCAAGTTCACCATGCCTTCGCCTTCCATTCTCCATCACCGCGGCGGCAGAGCGGCGATCGACCGCGAGGCCTATCCGGATCTCGATCAGCTCTGGAGCGACGTGGGCCGCGTGTATCAGGAGGAAATCCGCGACCTCGCCGCCGCGGGCTGCACCTATCTGCAGATCGACGACACGAGCTTTTCGTTCCTGTGCGACGAGAAATTCCGGGCGAGCTGCCGCGCGCGCGGCGACGATCCGGACGCGCTCCCGCACATGTACGCCAAAGCGGTCAACGCGGCGGTCGCCGAACGGCCCGCAGGAGTGACGATCGTGATGCACACCTGCCGCGGCAACTGGAAAAGCACCTGGCTCGCCGAGGGCGGGTACGATCCGGTCGCCCAGGCCGTGTTCAACGAGGCGAACGTGGACGGCTGGTTCCTCGAGTACGACAGCGAGCGCGCCGGCAGCTTCGAGCCGCTGCGCTTCGTGCCGAAGGGAAAGAAGGTGGTGCTCGGCCTCGTGTCGACGAAAACGCCCGTGCTAGAGAACAAGGACGGGCTGAAGCGACGGATCGATCAGGCGGCCCGGTACGTTCCGCTCGAGTACCTGTGCGTGAGCCCGCAGTGCGGCTTCGCGAGCAGCCATCACGGCAACCTACTGACCGAGGACGACCAGTGGAGAAAGCTCGCGCTCGTCGTCGAAGTGGCGCGCGAGGTGTGGGGCGGCTCCTGAGCGGCTACTCGACCGTCACTCGCGAAAGCCTGATCAGCCGGTCCCAGCGGGCGTATTCGGATTTGAGGTATTCGGCGAACTGCTCGGGCGTGTTGCCGACCACCTCGAACCATTGCTTGCTCACGTACTGCTCGCGGAACGCTGCGTTGCCGAGGATCTTCGCCGTATCGGCGTAGATCTTCGCGACGATCTCTCGCGGGACGCCCGCGGGCCCCACGAGCGCGAACCAGGTTCCGGCCTCGTAGCCGGGGACGCCGGACTCGGCGACCGTGGGAAGGTCCGGCAAAGCGGGGATCCGCTGCGCCGTCGCCGCGGCGACGAGCTTCAACCTGCCCGCGCGTGCGTGCGGCTCGACCAGGAGCGGCGTCACCATCATCATCTGTATCTGGTCTGAGAGAAGATCGGTCACCGCCGGCCCGGCGCCTTTGTAGGGCACGTGCAAGATGTCGATGCCGAGCAGGTTCTTGAGGTAGTCCACGCTGATGTGCGCCGAGGAGCCCAGGCCGAACGAGCCATAGGAGAGCTTGCCGGGATTCGTCTTGGCGTACGCGACGAGCTCCTGAAAAGTCTTCGCCGGCACCGAAGCATGCACCGCGATGACCCAGGGAAAGCGCACGAGGACCGTGATCGGCGTGAAACCGTTCACGCCGTCGTAGGGCAGTTTCTTGTACAGGTGCGGGTTGATCACGAACGAGGAAGCGTCCGACACGAGCAGCGTGGTGCCGTCGGGCGCGGACTTCGACACGTGATCGGCGCCCATTATCTGGTTCGCGCCCGGGCGGTTTTCGACCAGCACCGGCTGTCCCCAGATTTCGGACAGGCGCGGCGCCAGGGCGCGCGAGAACGCGTCGGTCGCGCCGCCGGGCGAGGTCGGCACGACGATTTTCACCGGGCGGGAGGGGAAGGCTTGCGCTGACGCGAGGAATGGCACCGCGGCAAGCGCGGCGGTGACGAAAACGAACAAACGCACTGAAATCCCTGACACCCTGAAATCCTCCGTTATGCGCTTATTGTAGTTCGGGCTTGGGCCAAGCGGTCCCGGCAGTCGCTCAGCCGAGACCGTGAATTTGTCACGCTCTGGCGGTCATCCCCGGCCCGGAATTTGCATTAGAACAAGAGGGCTCAGGTTTTTGGAAAGCCCTTACCGGGTTTTGCCCGATTGGCCCGGTGGCAAGGCGACGGTAGCCCAGCGATCGAACGGAACGGAAACAGTCAGGCGACACCTATGAAAATGCCACAGATCGTGAATCTGAATCCGCAGTTCAGCCGCGTCGAAAGGGAACTCTCGGCCCGCATCTGGGTGGTGTTCGGCCGCTTCCCCGATCTCTGCGGCTTTTCGCTTCAGGACCGGACCAGCTTGCCCGACTACATCGATACCTCCAGCCTTCGGGACGAGCTTTTCGTCACGGAACTCGGCTTCTCCGCTCCGGTCAGCGAGCTGGAATATGACGAAGCCTACCAACTGATCACCGACGCCGTCGCGGATATCGTGTCCGAACGGCCCGAGGCCTTGGAGCTGTTGCGCGGACGCACTTTCGCGAGGACGCTCCACTAGCGACGTTCCAACCGTCTGCGCGGCGTTGCCGGGCGCGCGGCGATATAGAATAAGCGCGGTTCGAAGAAGAAAGGTCGCCGTTGCGCGTGCTGAAGTGCTTCATTGCGTGGCTCGCGATGTTCGCGGCTGCGTCTGCGGTGCTCGCGCAGGCCCATTCGACGAGCTCAGGTCAGCGCTACCCGTCGAAGCCCGTGAAAATCATCGTTCCGTTTCCGCCGGGCGGCTCGGCCGACGCCTCGGCGCGGATCGTCGCTGAAAAAACGGGTGAGGAGTGGAAGCAGCCGGTGCTCGTCGAGAACAAGCCCGGCGCGGGCACGACGATCGCGGCGGCCTTTGTCGCGAGCGCGGCGCCTGACGGCCACGTCCTCTATCTGACCGGGCCGATCTCGCATGCGGTCTCGGCGGCCCTCTACAAGGACCTCAGCTACGACGCGGTCAGCAGCTTCGCAGCGGTCGCGCGAGTGGCCTCCGCGCCGTTCATCCTCGTCGTGCATCCTTCGATGAAGGCGAATTCGGTGCAGGAGCTCGTCGAGCTCGCGAGAGCCAGGCCCGGAGCGCTGACCTACGCGTCCTCGGGCAGCGGTGCCGCGCCCCACCTCGCCGCCGAAATGCTCGCTTCGCTGACCGGAACGAAGTTCGTTCACGTTCCCTTCAAGGGCACGGCGCCCGCGCTCGTCGCGCTTCTCGGCGCCCAAGTGGATTTCCAGATCGCCGACGTCGCCGCGATCCCCCACGTACGCGCCGGAAAGCTGCGCGCGCTGGCCGTGACGACCGCGAGGCGCTCGGCGCTCGTTCCGGAGATTCCGACGGTCGCCGAATCCGGTGTCCCGGGCTTCGACGTGCCGAGTGCCACGGGGATTCTCGCGCCCGCGGGAACGCCGACGGACGTCGTCGCCAAGATCAACGCATCGATCAACCGGGCGCTCGCGATCGAGGAGGTGCGCCAACGGCTCAATGCGCAAGGCTTCGAGCCCGCGCCCGCAACTCCGGAAGAGTTCGGCGCGTTCCTCGCTTCCGAGGTCCGAAAGTACGCGAAAATCATCCGGGAAGCCGGCGTGCGAATCGATTAGCGGGCGGCCTTATAATCGTTCGCATCCCCGATCGAGGAGAAGAATTCCATGAGCCGAAGTCCTGACCCATCCCGCCGTCGCGTGCTCGCCGCGCTTGCCGCCTCGGCGGCCGTTGCGCCGTTCGGCGCGCTCGCTCAGGGAATTTCCAAGCGTCCAGTGCGGATCATCGTTCCGTTTACGCCCGCGGCCGGGCCAGACATCGTGGCGCGGCTGCTCGCGCCCAGGCTGCAGGCGCGCTGGGACCAGCCTTTCTTCGTCGAGAACAAGCCCGGTGCCTCGGGCACGATCGGCACCGAGATCGTGGTGAAGTCGCCGCCCGACGGCCATACGATCATGGTCGGCCCGGCGTCCATCGTCACCGCGCCGCATCTTTATCCGAAGATCTCCTATGACGTAGTGAAGGATCTCTCCGCGGTCACGAACGTCGGCTCGACGAGCCTCGCGCTCGTGGTGCACAAATCGGTGCCGGTCGGCACGGTGCGGGAGTTCATCGCCTGGGTGAAGTCGCAGCCCGGCAAGCTCAACTACGGCTCTCCGGGTAACGGCACGCACCATCACTTCTGCATGGAGTTGCTCAAGCTGCAGGCGGGCCTGGACATCGTGCACGTGCCCTACAAGGGTTCGGCGCCCGCCGAGAACGACTTGATCGCGGGCGTCATTCCCACCATGTTCCTCCCGGTCCACGTTGCGCTTCCGAAGATCAGGGCGGGGCAGATCAAGGTGCTCGGCGAGAGCCTGAAGGAGCGCCATCCCTTGTTTCCCGACATTCCCTCGCTGCACGAGCAGGGCGTGACCGGCTACGACGTGGACCTGTGGATCGGTGTGTGGGCGCCCCCGGGAATGCCCGCGGACCTCCTCGCGAAATACAACTCGGAAATCCGCGCGATCGTCGCATTGCCCGAAATGCGCGAACAGCTCGCGAGCCAGGGCCTGGTGCCGAACACCGGCACGCCCGAGCAATTCGCCAAGCTCGTCAGGGACGATTTCGAGAAATGGGGGAAGGTGATCCGCGATGCGAAAATCAGGGCGGACTAGATGAAGTCCATCGAAACAGTGGGAATTCTGGGCCTCGGCAAGATGGGGTGCCCGATTGCGGCTCATCTGGTCGCGAAGGGCTTCAAGGTCGTCGGCTACGACCCGCTCGAGGAAGCGCGGAGGAAGGCGGGCGCGCTGGGTGCGCGCAGCGCGGCCTCGGCGCGCGAAGCGGCGCACGCGAGCGACCTCGTCATCATCGTGGTCGGTTTTGACAGCGAAGTCGAAGAGGTTCTCTTCGGCAAGGAGGGCGTGCTCGAGGGCGCCAGGCCGGGCCTCATCGTCGCGCTCGGCTCGACGGTCGCGCCGCGTTATTCGACGCGGCTAGCGGCGCGCCTCGCGCAGCGAGGACTCGTCCTTCTCGACATCCCGCTCGCGCGCGGGGAGGCGGCCGCGACGGCGGGCAAGCTCCTCGTCTACGGCGCGGGCGACTCCGAGGCATTCGAGTTCTGCAGACCCGTTCTCAGCGCGTTTGCCTCGGACATTTTCCATCTGGGGCCGGCGGGCGCCGGACAGGTCGCGAAGATGGTCAACAACCTCATCCTTTGGGCGTGCGTCGCGGTGAACGACGAAGGCCTGCGGCTCGGCCGCGCTCTCGGCGTGGACCCGGAGCGGCTGTGCGAGGCGCTGCGTCACGGCAGCGCGCAAAACTGGGCCATGGACACCCGGGCCGAACGCAGCGGCATGCCCTGGGCGGAGAAGGACATGAGCATCGTCCTGGAGGAGGCGGATCGGGCGCGCCTCAGCCTGCCGCTCGCCGGCACAGCAAAGGAGGCGATCAAGGGCTTGAAGATCCGCATGGGACTCGGCATGCCGGAGATTCCGGAGCACCTTTAGCGCTCCGCGCACGTCCGACCGCCGATCGGCGTCCGGATCGTCGGTTCGCGCGGAGTTGACGCCGTCCGGCAAGCTCGGCTACTTTGACGTAGTTTCCCGGGACGGCTCGATCAGGAGCCCGCGGGTCGGCGGTCAACCGCTTTCAGAATCGGAGGAGACATGGGTGCGTACAGCAATTTGACGTGGCAGCTGCTCGTCCAATTCTTGATCGTGTTGTTTCTCGTCGTGGCCGTCTCTGGCCTCGTGGTGGGGGTCGGGCTCATCGCTTCCAGCCCGAAGATCGTGGGGTACTTCCACGTGCTGAACCGCTGGGTGTCCACCCGCCACGTCCTCAGGCCGGTCGAGGTGCCCGTGGATACGGAGCGGGCCACGCACCGGCATTATCGCTGGCTGGCCGGAGGCTTTGTCCTCGGCGGTCTCATCTCGATTTTCGGCCTGCTTGCGGGACTCGACGCGACCGCCGTCGGCACGGCGTTTGCCGAAAAGCGCTTCGCGCCCGTCGTCGCCATCGCCGTGGAAAGCGCGAAGTGGGTTCTGATCGTGGGTAGCGCGCTCGGCGTCGTGGTCGGCGCGATGCTGCTTTTTTATCCGAACGCGGAAAGCATGCTCGAAAGATTCGCAAACCAGTGGGTGTCGCCCCGCCGCGCGACCCGGAGTTGGGACGACATGCACATGAACGTGGACGCACTGGTCGAGGCTCATCCCAAGGCCGCCGGCTGGATCATCGCCTGCACTTCAGCAGCGGCAGTGATCTACGCAATCATCATGCTGGTGCGCTACTACTGAAACAAGAGAGGGCGGATCGCGAATCTCCGGGCGCGGCCGCGCTCGGGGGCTGGGCCCGGCCCGCGAGCCTTTCCGTGAAACCCAAGACGGTTGCGATACTGGAGAGCCGGCTTGGCCGACAGCTCGCCGACCTCGTCGCAAAACACGGAGGGCGGCCGATGCTCGCTCCGGCGCTCGCGGAGG
>WNFC01003191.1_pt1 | contig 18388 bp, 27 predicted proteins | sample 5400541 | NCBI WGS metagenome assembly WNFC01 (sample SAMN13153342, study PRJNA577476) | soil metagenome | isolation source: 120 cm saprolite under Douglas fir tree site 2 hole 2 replicate 1 | place: USA:California | collected 2015-04-18 | reverse complement strand
AGCTGTACCGCAGACGAGGAAAGGAGGGCGTGCCTCACGACTCCAAGTACACGGGTCGCAAAAGAAGGGCGATATTCTAGAATGCGGTCTGTTCCGTTTCTTCCGCGGGTTGCTACTCGTTACTCTGTTGTACCAGCACGCAAAACGAATCGTTCCTTTGTTTGTTTGTTTTTTCTATTGTCGCGCGCCCAAAAGCTCTCTCGTGGATGCTACGGCATCTTTTGCTTCGTGTCTGATGAACGTGCCTTGCAACGCCGCCATGCTGATCCTGCGACCGTCTTTTATGCCATCGCTCACTACCTCCTCCACCTGCCTTCCCTCGAGCTCCACTTGGTCGTCGGAAGCGCCGTCTTCCGCTGGCCCATTGCAGTAAAAGTTTGTGAAGAGCGTTCTGGCCTGCTCTGGAACGGCGTCGTCGATGAGAGTTGCCAAGTCAACGCGGCCGGGCCTGATGAGTGCGGGATCGAGTCGGTCCAAGTGGTTCGTCGTGAGGAATATGATCCGCTCTTCGCCAGAGGCGACGCCGTCCAGAGCGTTCAAGAACCCTGAGAAGGTCACAGAAGATTGATATCTGCGTTTTTCGTCATTAAACGAGTGAAAGCGGAGCGGCCGGGCAACCGTCTCACCCGTCTTCGCTCGTCTGCACGCGCTTGTTAAAAGCGGCATCGACGTCTTCGATTAGTTGAGCTTGTCGTCGGTCAAGCCACGCTCGGAGAGATTCAGCACGCATATGTCGTACGACAACGAGCCCGCGAGAGCCTGGATGAACGAGGACTTTCCCGACCCAGGCGGACCGTGGAGCAAGTAGCCTCTGCGATACGGAATACCTTTGGCCGCCCGCCGTCACCTCGTCAGCGCCCACCGTTTTCCTTTCGCGATGATGAACACGACGATGAGGGGAGTGAACCCACCTCGGTCCGCGTACCACTCGCGCCGCCCGAGGAACGCACGCACGTCCTCGACGATCCTCTCCGCGACGCCGGGCGCAAGCACAACGCTGCGCAGCGGCCGCTTGCGCCGCGGCATGCCAAACGGGCGCCACTCGGTGCCCCATGCGGTGTGCACGACGAGGCGCCCCTCCTGCCCGCGCAGCGCCCCATCGCGCGCCTCGGCAAGCAGCGGCGCGAACAGCGCGCGGTCGCGCGAGAGCGTCGTGAGCGTGACGGTCTCCCACGGCGTGCCCGAGGCCATCTGCATCGCGCGCGTCTCGCGCTCTCGCTTCACCTTTTTTTTTTAAAAAAAAGAAAAAAAAAAGTAAGGGCGGGAGTGAAAAAGAAGAAGGGGGGTGGAACGCCCGCCAGCCCGCCAGCCCTGACCTGCATCCACGCGCCGCGGTATTTGAGCCAGTGCACGCCTGGGCCCGCGACGAGCCTGAAGAGGACGTCGGCGCTGCCGTTCTTGTGCTGCGCGTAGGCCGTCTCGACGCTGAGCTGGTGCGAGTGCGCCCAGGCCGGGCGGCGCGTCGTGCGCTGGTGGTGCGCGAGCCACGCGAGGAACCAGTCGTACGCGCGGTCCTTGTTGTTGATCTCGAGCGTCACGAGCAGACGTCGCCGGAGCGCGACCGAGGCGAGAACCGCGCCGCGCCGGAGAGCGGTTATGCCGACGCCGACGCCCTGGATTGTGCAGCCACGGACAGATACGTGAGAGCGGTGGAGGGTGAGATGGGTTATGTGTTACCATCAAACCAAAGCCAGCCTGGAAGTACGGGCTATGCTTGACAGGGTGGTCAGTGAGGGGATGAGCTGACGGTAGTATAGACGCACTTGTCGCCCACAATAGAGTCGAGGAGCGAGGTGCTCGTTGCCTGTGCAGACTGTAGAGGCGTCATTGGAAAAAGCGGTAAAGGCAGCCCGGGCCGGTGCACCCAATCGTTCAAGCGGAAACAAATTTTTATAGCACACAATCACCCAACTACATTTCTGCGTGTAACATACTAATGCCTACATCCAATGTATAGTTTCAGCCCCATGTATCGTGCCATGACTGCAGACACATGCATGCTACGCTCGCTGCTTGGGATGTATAAAATCGGTAGGGGAGCAAGGCGGAGGTGTCGTAAGGAACAGGGTTGGATTCATGTCGTTGGCAACGGGAGAGATGTACGTAAAGAGGAAATTACAAGTCATCGTCTTCTTCTGGAAGGGGGACAGCCTCGGCCTACAAGCATGCAATCAGATGATGCGTTTGAGGGGAACAATAGAGACGATTGTACCTGCGCCAACTCCCGATTGTACTGCTCCATCAAGGTAGGGTCAACTGAGACCTCAGCCGGTGCAAGTGCAGGAGCGGCAACAAAGTCGAGGGCAGGATTGCTGAAAGGACGCGTAAACAGTTTGAACGCCACTGGGCATCAAGATAGGCAACTAACCCAACCAATTTGCGAGCGAGCCACAGGAAGGGCTTCTCAAAGTTGTAATTGGACTTGGCGGAGATCTCAAAGTATTGAATACTCTTCTTCCGGTGGAAGGTCACCGTGGAGGTCTTAACCTTGCGGTCCTAGGATTCCATAATAGGCATGTTAGACTTGAATGAACCGCCCAGGCATGGTGGACAAAGGGTAGCGCACTTTTATGTCGACTTTGTTTCCGCACAGCACAATGGGAATGTTCTCGCAGACACGCTCAAGATCACGATGCCAGTTTGGCACATTTTTATACGTGATGCGCGCCGTGACGTCGAACATGATAATGCCGCACTGGCCCTGGATGTAGTAGCCATCACGGAGACCACCAAACTTTTCTTGGCCAGCGGTGTCCCAGACATTGAACACGATCGTGCCAAAGTTGGTGGAGAAGGATAGAGGGTGAACCTCAACTCCCAAGGTGGCTGTGTGGTGGCGCGTCGCGTGAATAAAGACAAAAAAGAACGTGACGCGACAGGATCCCCTGAGCACGCAAAATGAGCGATACACACCGATGTACTTTTTCTCAAACTCTCCAGTCAAGTGACGCTGAAGAAGAAAGTAGGATCAGGGCTTGGTCAAGGGCACAGGGCAAGAGCTCCACAGCTACAATACCTTGACGAATGTAGTTTTTCCTGTCCCTCCGTCACCAACTACGCGTCACAGACAAAACAGAAACATGAACGTGGATGTCGTGAGGCGAATGTTGTGAGATCATGGATCGATCGCGCGAAAAGAATATGGAAGTACAGGCGAATTGTTCAGCTGTTAAAGAGATCAGATGTGCCGATAGGGCTTACCGAGGACAAGCTTGAAAGTGGGAATAGACGCTTGGGGTGCAGCCATTGAAATAATCTAGAGAAGGAGAGAGAAAAAAGAGGATGAAGGCAAAGAGCAAGTCATACAAAAGCTTTCCAGACCGACAGTGACTCGTGGAAACTCCTGACTAAGCACATCCAACTTTATCTAATCTGCTTTTTATAGTCTCAATCTCTCTTGATTCATCCCACTGGCAACTCCGCGTTGCGGCAATGTTTATCTATTCCTGCTCGCCGCAGTTGTCGTGACATGCACCGCAGCCTATGCGATGGTGTAGTACCTGGCCTTCTAGCGGCCTTCTGTCTTGCTTAAGCTTTCAAAACGTGAGGGCAAAGGGACTTGTCCAACAGAGGGAACAGAACAGCCCTATACCTGCGGCCATCACCGTTTAGACGTTTAGACCATTACGAGGCAACTCATCCACGTGGGAACGCCTCCCGCTTGCGCCGTGCTACTCCTGCTCGAATGTCCACTCCTTTTCATTCGACCTGCGTATCTTGATCTATCGCAAGTCCCCGGCGTATTTGATACTATCCCCGACACCTTGAAGCGAACCGAGACATTCAGCCCACGATCTTAGTCAGTGTCTGGATCATAAGCTCCGTGACTCTGCGCTTTTCCTTGACATCCATCTCCGAGTGCGGATAACATGAACAATATCTAACCCAACAACGCATCTACAATAGATGAGCATAGATATGGAATTCTCGGCATTCGCATCTTCCTCTCTCGCCAGCATTTTCAGGAATAAATTCTTGGGTTTCAGCTATCGAAGAGGCAATTTCGGAGCTTCTGTTTGAGAAAGGACCTGCAGGTCAGCCCGTAGTTTACTGTCGGACGATGATAACGACCGCCTTTATTATATTGATTGACTTGGCGGTGACTTCAGACATGAATTTCATCAAAGGGTACAGAACTGTAATCGATTGTCATGCAGGGGCGTGGAGCTGGTGGACGAGCTGAATTGGGAGTCGAACAGGTTAAACAACGCCAGACTTTCATCGAGTTAGTCTACTTAAACGGTGTGTTATCTAGGTACCATAGCATGAATAGGAAACACTGCCAGCGGATTGATACCAATTGATCGATCAGCGGGTGATTAGAAGGTCGATGACCTGATTGCGGGCTACATGGCAATGGTAAGAACAAATACGATCATCCGTGGAGAGATGAACTGTCGGGTACAGTAAAACTTGTGTGACCTACGCGCAAAATGGAATGAGCGGCGCGTGCAAATGCATTGCCATCAAATGGCTGGCTGCCACAATCCACATGAGTCGTCGGCAGTCGCGAGAGCGCAACAAAAGGATGGGGTGGATGACGATGCGCGAAAAAAAAAAAAGCAGAGCGGGGCTTGTGTGGATAATCAGTGGATAATCGCACTCGCAAGCAAGCAACTGAGGCAAGGTGCGAGTTTATTACACCCCTCGTTTGGCAGAGACAGGTTCGTGGAATGTCCTGGGCGTAAAGTTAAGGACCATCTTGGGGATGGGGATGACAGCTGCTGACATAATGAGGCACACAGGAGCAGCTCGGCATCTATTAAGGTCATGTGGTCCAGCATGATTGGCGCAACTTGGGCCACTTCGCCTTCTGAGGCACATTTTGTGCCAGCCGAAGGGGTTTTTTGCTGGGTGCCGACGAGGCCGAACCAGGCGCGGTGCTTGTATCGTAGGGATAGGTGGGTCAAAGTATTACGCAATGCCGATTTTTGAATGACCAGTGACGTGTGAGTGCCGCTGCCAGGTCGTATTGTGTGTGTGTGCGGTGCCGAAGTAGTCAAGTTCATCCCCATGACCCTTATTAAATACTGTATGGTCCGCCCACGGATGTTCTCTCCGGCTCCCTTTCTACGTTCATCCCTTGCTGCTATTCATGTCAGACAGTCCGAGTTCCCAACAGGCCAACCGGGACCCAGAAACCGCGATTCATTCCCATGACCATGATCAAATGGTGACGCCCTTACCCAAGGAACGCAAAGTCAGGGCCTCTTGGAAGGACAATGAACAGCAGATCCTCCCGGAGAACCGTCTCTGGATAGTCCTTGCTGGCCTCATGTGTTGCATTTTCTTGGCCGCTCTGGACCAGGTATATTTTCAAGTTCCATCAATCCTCCCTTCTCATTGACCTTCGTTTTGCTCCTCGCAAATAGACCATCGTTTCTACTGCGTTACCAACCATCGTCGAGCGTATTGGTGGAGGTCAGAACTACAGCTGGGTCGGCAGGTTCGTCGTTTGTTTCCTCGCATGGTTCGTTCCCGTTCATTTCCTGCCAGTTCCTACCTCCTTGCAGCCAGCGCTCTCGCCCCTCTCTTCGGAAAATTGTCAGACATCGTTGGGAGAAAACCTGTTCTCTACTTTGCTATCGTGTCATTCCTGGTGTGTTTCAAGAATGATAATATATGCGTCTTTTCATACGTAGGCTTACCCGATGATTTCAATAGTTGGGTTCTGCCCTCTGTGGTGCCGCACAGAATTTGACCTGGTTAATTGTCTGTCGGGCCATCCAAGGAATCGGTGGTGGTGGCCTTATTCAGCTTGTGGTAATCATCCTATCCGACATAGTTTCTTTACAAGAGTATGCTTGGTCCTCTCATCGCCGCGCAGTTTTTTGCCTAACCTACCCGTTCTCACAAGTCGTGGCAAGTATGGTGGGTTTGTTGGTGCGACATGGGGAATTGCAAGGTGTGTGGCGTGCAAGTCTGATTCTGCAGGTTCTCAACAGCTTGGCGTCCATAGCGTAGTTGGCCCCCTTCTGGGAGGAGTGCTCACTGATCATGCATCCTGGAGATGGTCAGGATCTGTTTATAGCTTCTTGCGATAAGGCGGCTGATTATATACCCTCAGGTGTTTCTGGATTAACTTGTGCGCACAACTACTCACTCTATTGTGCAAAGTTCCACAATGATTCCGTAGACCCACTGGCGGTGTTGCTGGAATTATCTTGTTCCTCTTCCTTAATCTCAACCCCCACCAAAGGATGCCGCTGAAACAACACTTGAGCGAATTTGATTTCATAGGGTTGGCCCTGTTGATGGCTGGCACCGTCTGTGTCCTTGTCGGTCTCAACAGCGGAGAAACTAATTGTGCGTCAGATGCGTGCGCAAGGCTTTTCATGTACTGATGATTGGTTTATCAGGGTCATCTACGGAGACAATTGCTCTCCTTTCCGTTGGATGCATACTGTTAATCATCGCCTCGATCAATGAGATCCTGACTAGCCGGTCGCCTATCATCCCTCCTCGCCTTTTCAAAGTTGGTCATTCATATCGTATTAATGTGTACCCCATCCCTGAGGCTTCCGTGCAGACACGTACCACGGCTATCGTTTTGATCACATGCTTCCTCCACGCTGTCACATTCTTCCCAGGTACTGTATACAGTCTCTGAACCGTCTTGGTCCCCGATTGTTAGCCTTATGATTTCTCAGGCGCTTTCTACCTCCCGCTATATTTTCAAGTCCTTGGGTCGTCTGCGACTGGCGCTGGAGTTAGGTGAGGGTGATACCCGATTCCTTTGCTGCATGCAACTTAGAGCCCCTTAAAGGGTGATTCCGTTTTCTCTGGGTGCCTCTTTAACTGCGGTCATCTCAGGCATCACCGTTACCCGCTTGGGAGCATATCGTGCCATCATCTGGGTGGCTTGGGCTCTTATGGTCGTTGGATGGGGTCTGATGACTACGGTGGATGACCGTTCTAATACGTAAGGCAGTGGTTCTTTGTTTCCATTTCCTGCTGATCTTCTATGGTAAAGTGCGGAGAAGGTGCTCTACCCGCTCGTCACAGCACTTGGCGTCGGTTGTCTATTCCAGGTATTGCAGTCCCCCCCGCTCAGCTAAAGTTGCTGATTCCCCTTTAGACGCCTCTTATTGCTCTGCAAGCAGCCATGCCTACCAAAGATATGGCTACGTCTACAGGTACTTTTGGCTTCCTCAGGTGCGCTTGTCTCGTGGCCCCAGTGAATTCCTCCCCTGACTTTGCACGTAAGAACAATGGGCGGCACAGTCGGAATCGCCATTGGACAGTCCATCTACACGAGCATTCTCAGGAAGAAGATTCATAAGATCCCCAGCCTCAGTGGATTCGATACTTCGGCTGCGGCACTCAGCCAGAGTATTCGGACGCTTAAGACTCTGCCGGTATGTGACTACATGAATCTGGAGTCCCTGGTCTTCAGGCTGAACGCACTACTTCTATAGGAACCCGAAAGAGGGCTGGTCATTCACGCTTATACCCAGTCGATTAGTGCGATATGGGTCTTCAATGTGCCTGTTGTCGGCTTAGGGTTCATCATGGGTGAGTGATCGAAAGTATATCTACTCAGAAAACAGCTAACGTTGATCCAATGGTAAAGTTCTCTTTATCAAAGCGTATACACTCAAGCGGATGACAATCCATGCCGGTGAACGCACAAGCGCGGACGTGGAAGCCCCAGCTGGTGAGGGAACGCCATCCGATGGCGTCCCAGCAGGAACGGAGAGGAACGTGGATCTTACGGACGAAAAGTCAGAAGATCACGAAGCAACGCTGCAGGATTCCAAATACCGAGACCGCACGCCTAACGACACCTCTGATGCCCACACAACCACATTGGAGAAGATGTGATTGAGAGAGAACAAGGATTGGTTTATGGTATCCGATTTCACACTGCAAGAGCAGCTAGCACGTCATATATGGATGACATTATGGATATGGTCATATATCATATCGCACATTCAGCAGATACCTCTATTGGCAGGAGTTGTTACGTTCACGTTCATGACTTGTTTACGCTCACGACGTTGTTGCTCGTTATTGCGTCATACAGTATTTTGCTTAAGCGGCCCGTACTGGATAAGATTAAAGCTAAACCTTCTGTAAACTATTCCAGCTCAGATCTCTGAACACCGCCCTCGTACCGCTTCCTTGCACAACGATGACCATCGTGGACAACTTCACAAGCATCCCGATCCTAAACCACGCCCTCCTCTCTTCCCCGGACACTCGCGCCGCCTTTATCGCACAGCTCCAACACGCCCTCATCACCGTTGGCTTCCTCTACCTCGAGCACCCCCCGGTGTCGGACGCCCTCATCGACGAGGTGATCGCGTACCTGCCGCGCGTCTTTGCGCTCCCGCAGGAGCGCAAGGACGCGCTGCGCATGGCGAATTCGCCGCACTTTCTCGGGTACTCCCGCATCGGCGTCGAGATGACCAAGGGCAGGGCCGACCAGCGTGAGCAGTTCGATATCGCGACGCCATTCGAGTGTACGTGGAAGCCCGGCGAGCCGGAGTACTTGCGTCTTTGGGGCCCCTCTCAGGTGCGTTTCATCGCCCCGTCCTTCCGCACGGAGGGCGAGGTGGCCCGGGTATTTACTACTATGCAACGATGGTATGATACATGGTGAAATGCTACTGTGACCGTACTACCGACCAACCGCCCAAATCGCGCACAATCGGTCCTATGATATCTCTGTCCCCTGTCCGCTCTCTCTGCGCCGCGCGCCCCTTTTTTCAGTGGCCGGAAGAGGAGGACGTGCCAGGGTTCAAGACGGCGTACCTGCGGTACCTGGGCGAAGTCGAGAGTCTGGGCTACGCGTTCATCAGGCTTGTGGCGGAGGCGCTCGGGCTAGGGCCGGATGGACTGGCGCGGTTCTACGATGCCCCAGAACACATGCAGCATCGCTCAAAGGTGCGCGCTGTTTGTTTCGTGTGTGTTGGTGTGGTGTGGGTGTGGGCGGGAGACCCCGGCCGGGACCGCGCCGCGGCTCCACCGACTGATTGCAGAAGCGTGATCGGCTCCAGTGATCGCGGTCATGCGCACATATGAGCCCGGAGAGTGTGTGTGCGCGTGTGTGGAGAGACGCGCTGGCTGATCAGGTACCAGATCGTCAAGTATCCGACGCGAGACGAGGTCGCGTCTGAGCAGGGCGTGGGACCGCACTTCGATGCGGGCTTCTTGACCTTCGTAAGTCCCGCGTAAATTCGACCCCTCCGTTGATTATCAATACAAAAGTCGGGGACGGCTAACGCGCGCACGCACTGGCATGTGCCATCGTGGGGGATCGTATCATATCATACATACGTATGGCTGGCCGACGCGATAAGCTACTGCAAGCGTCGGATCACGCGGGCTTGCAGGTGCAGAATGTGTCTGGGGAATGGATCGACGTGCCTCCGCGCCCATATACGTTCGTCATCAATATCGGCAAAGGTCCGTACAGTTACGTCCTCCTTCCTCCCCTTCTTTTTTTTTATCCCTATTGCATGCATGCCGTACGCGTGACATGGTCCTGCCCTTCCTTCGTACGTGTTTCTGGGAGTTGGGGGGCCGTGGAATGGGTGTGGGGCGGCACCTTAACGGCAGTGACGTGAAATTTTTTGTTTTTGGTACACAGGACTGGAGTCGGTTACTCAGGGCCTCGCACGCGCGACGTCGCACCGGGTGCTGGCCCCGGCCGCAGGCACCTCGCCGCGGTATTCGATCCCATTCTTTCAGAACATCGGGCGGGACTTGCGGCTCCCGGAGCACGTGCTACGGTGTGCGTCTTTCTTCCTTCTCCTTTCCCCACTTTCTCATTCGTTGGCGTACGTGTGGATTAGTTCCTCCCGAGGTCCTCGAGCTTAAAGGGCGGCGCGGCCAGGTCGGCCAGACCGATTGTGAGTTCTGGATGTTCGAAAAGCTCTGTCTCGATGGCCGATCGATTCTGTAAAATTCATGGCGCAGCGGTGAACTTCGATGAGTATGACTATTTACCGTCTGGGCAAGTCTCCCTCGTCGGCCGGGTCAAGTACGTAGCCCCACCTTTCGATCCGCCCACCCTTGGGGATGATTGCGGGGGGTGGGTATCGGGCTGACTGACGGTGCGTATTGCAGGAGTCACCCAGACGTTGCTGAGAGGCACTATCCCGGTCTATTCAAGCAAAATTTCCCCTTTGGCCTGCCGGCACATGGCACGGCGTACTGAAAACTGCCGGATTAGGAGGGGCGAAGTCGCGAAGCAGGAAGAGCCCCACGCAAGGCGGAAGAAACGTTTCTGGCTACAACCGACTTTTGTACGTGTAGCGCGCACCTTGACCAAATAGAACGTGAAGGTATCAAGATGCGAACATCTTGATATGATATGATGGGGCGGGTAAGGAGCGTAACTGAAAAGAAGCCAGAGAATGGACGCGTACCCAGTTAGTCGTCTAGCTCTTATCTTGCATGCGTTGCCCCGAGGTTAGGCTCAGGCTCAAATCCCGACGTCTGAGACGTCTCAGGGGACCTGGGACGTCCCAGATACAGTTGGATTCTGGGTCCTCCTGCTGGTATATCTCCCGAAAGAAACATCACTCGCAGAACGTCGACCAACGCGTTGATTTCGATCAGATCACATTCCGAGCCACGAAGAGCAGTAAGGTGGTCAGTGCAGTGATGGGCGCAGTAGCACCACCTCGCCATTATGAGACAGTACGTGCGCAAAAAAAAGTTATTCCAGGAAAAGCAGCTTCGATAGTTGACTTCTGGGCCGGGCCCGGCTTGGAGGCAGTGAACTTACTCAGCTGATGGTTGAAGCATTCAAAGGGTTAAAGTGTCGCGCAAATGGTAACAAACAATGGGAGATCACTTAGGTTCGCTAAACTTTAATCAGTAATCATATGCGGCGGGAGTGCGGCGGGCTTCGCTTGTCCGGATGCGTACGCGTACGGGCGGCGACATCTCCACGGGAATGGCCACGGGCTCCCCCGCCGGGGATGAAAAAAAAAAGACAAGAGACAAGACCTTGCCTTGGACGGACAAGCGCCGGTGCCACAGCCAGGCACAGGACGACCGAGAGAGCGGAACTCGTCGCCAAAAATGGGTGGGGTTCCGGAAAATGGGGGAGCTATCGGTGTCGTACGATCTGGATTCTGGACCCTAGAGCTGGGCCAGATGGAGGGGGGGACTGGCGGCCCAGAGAGAGCTCGACTGGGCGCCAGGCCACTGTTGTGGCCGCATGTTTTACTGTTACTGTGGATGGGTCAGTGGTCGGATCGGGTGTTGCCGAGATTGTTTGTGTTCTCTCCGTGGACCGGGGTCCGTCTGATCATCTGATGGGGCATGCATTTTAGAGTGAACGGGCGGTTGTTTGGGATTGTGGTGCAGTTGCAGTGTTGCACATCTATGAACCGAAGTTACACAATATACACAAATAATACGTCGGCAGTCCATGGATAACGGAGCGCCGTCGGTGATGGCTGTGTGGGGGCGAGGGCGAGTGAATAATAAATACGGTCGAGCGTACGGGTAGGTACGATACGAAGATACAGTCGATTGCACGTGCACTGGCAAGAAAGGCGGGTCTATCCGGCTTTCTCACCCCTTCTCACCCTCACCCTCTCCTCTCCCTCTCCTCCAGTCATGCCCGTTTCTCCTCCCACCCTTCCACAGCAACAAGATCCCTATCCCCAGTCACAGGTCAAATTGTGCTCCTCATGTCGTTCTCCTCTCTCCCAAGACCTCGACCCCACTTACTTTTTCCCTGATTCCGACGTTAATGACCATCTCATGTTGTGTCGTACCTGCAAGGAGCGCGTCGTGCTCCAGACCATCCAACAACAGTCCCATGATCTGTTGCCCTATTCTGAAATAGACAACGAACCGCACCGGTTACACGCATATCCAACGCATGCCTCCGACGACGACTCTCCTCGTACTCCTACCATCGACATGGAACCCATCTCGACGATAGAGGGTTCCCCATCCATACAGCCCCCATCCCCTATCCTTCCTTCCGACAGACCATTGCCTCCCAAAGTCGCTCATGAAGCCTTCGTTTCTTCTCCCGCAAGCAAGCGCACGAAATTAGCCATTACTACATCAGTCACTCCCGACGGACTCCGCTCGGCCGTTTCCTCTACGTCCTCGATTTCGTCTTCACTAAGATCCAGTCACCCCCCTCTGCAGCATTCACCCACTCCAGACCCATCCGTTGACATCACTCGGATTCGTATGCGGTCGCAGGCCCACCACTGTCTTTATCCTGGCGCAACATTTCAGGGTACCCAGAAGAGCGGGCGCAATAGTTATGATGTGACCGTCTCCATAGTGGTCAGTTAATCCATTGGTTTACCTGTAATGATCAAATTGACTCGTGTCACGCCAGGATGTCGACTTCTCTTCCTCTTTCCTCTGTGGCTATCTCTGCATCCGGGGGCTTACAGACGACTGGCCAGAGCTCACGACTTATTTTGATGCTGAAATCATCGGCAGTCGATATGGCTTTTTGACCAGGGGGTGGGGTGCCGATGAGGAGGGTGACATGGTACATTGGGCCCGCTTCCCCGCCTTCCGTCATGTCAAGAACAAGCTCAAGGCCCCGCACCTGACGGTGGACGGCTACCCGGGCGCTGTGTTCATGCGATGGAAAGAGCGCTTCTTGGTCCCCGACCACCGCGTGCAGGATATTAATGGAGCGAGCTTCGCAGGTGATTCATTTCGTTAACCTTATTCCGAGCTTATCTTCTCAACAATCCGCCACAATCCCTCCGCAGGCTTTTATTATGTTTGTGTCGATTTCAACTCGCATACGCACACGCAGACACCGACAACCCCAACCCGCCAACCATCAGCTGTTCGGGAGGATTCAGATGCGCCACCAGCGTCGTCGCCATTGGCAACAAAGCCGGACCCCTTGTCTAACACAAGCGGCCATGAAGAGAATGCAAGCTCGCACCGCCCTCCATCTCTGGGGACACGCTCGGGATCTGGAGTGGCTACTATGAGCGGGTTTTACTTTCACCAAAACTCGGAGCCGTAAGTGAAGTGATAGTTGCGTCAACGCCGAAGATGTGTATCCCCTGACGCACTCGCCAGGTACCAGCAGCTGTCTCTCCAACACGTCCCTGAAAACGTGAGCACAAGTTTCGAGCTCCGATAAGCTCCGACCGTGGGACGTCTTGTCCTTATCGGGATGTTTCGCTTCTCTCGTCTTTTGCGCCGTACACTAAATATCCTTCAATCCCACCCCTCCATCCTTCCGTTACTTCTACCCCTGAGTCTTTGTCTGTACTCACCGCCCCTCTTGTAGTTTTTGTAACACTTCGTATGATATCCAGCCAGTTGTCAGTTCTTCAATGCATAAGCTTAACATGTTACTATTTCGTAAGCTGCTTCTGGATCGCGGTCCTTCTACTTGTACCTTCGGGATACAGTAGCTTATTGGGGCAGGCAAAGTAACAAACGCCCTCTGTCAGTAGTGACAACTAGGTACATGGGGATCGCATCTCTCGTCATGCTGTGCGCTAAATAAAAATTTGCACAAGCTCACCTCGGTGAAGCCGCGTGAGCATCTTTTTCCCATCTCCCACGACGCACTGTCTGAGGAGAGAGAGGGTCTGTCACCCGCATCATGACATCTTCCAAGGCAAAGTCGGCCGCTGACTGTGACGCGCTCCGACCGGAGACCGAAGAAACGACGCGCGTAGTCATCATCGGCGGAGGGTGAGCAAAGCGACGTTTTTTTAGCTGGCGCTGTGCTGGCCTGGCCCCGCCACGTCTCCGCGGTGGCGCAGGCGTGTAACACGTCATATGCTCACGAATTTGTCTGTTGAATTTCTATTTGTCAAGGCTCGCAGGAATTGCCTCTGCAATCGCCCTCAAGGAGGATCTCGGGTTCGACGGCTTCACGGTGCGTATTAGAAAGCCTACCACAAGCCGTTCACTGGCAGGCGTCTCGCCTCGCTTGGTGCTTCGAGCTCAGAGTCTCACATCATCCACTTGCGTCGCTTCTAGATATACGAGAAGGCACAGGACGGTGTGGGAGGTGTGTGGAGGGTAATGTCATGTCCCAGCTCGCATTTAATTCTCTCCCGAGTTTGCGAAGAGCTTACTTATGTCTTCTCTTCGCATGCATCTCTCACAAAAAAAGGACAACACATATCCCGTACGTGCCCTCCGTTCCCATCCATTTGCCCAACCGACATCAGCCGACCATCTCACCCACCAAACAAAGGGCTGCGCATCCGACATCCCGGGACACTGGTACTCCCTCTCCCGCGCGCTGAACCCGAACTGGAAGGCGTACTACCCCTCGCAGCGCGAGATACGCGCGTACGCAGAGGCGCTCTGGACGCAGCGCGGCCTGCGCGCGCACACGCGCCTCGGCACGGAGGTCGTAAGCGCGACGTGGGACGCGCGCGCGCAGGCGTACGACGTCGTGCTCGAGGACGTCGCGACCGTGCCGCGCGCACGCCGCACCGTCAGGGCGCGCGTCGTGCTCAGCGCCGTCGGCGGGTTCCAGAGCCCGCGCGTGCCGGAGGAGCTGCGCCGCGCTGGCGTCGAGTCGTTCCAAGGCGAGCGGTGGCATTCGGCGGAGTGGCGGCATGATGTGCCGCTTGCTGGGAAGCGGGTCGGCGTCGTTGGGAACGGGTGCTCGGCGTGAGTTTTGTGCGGCTTTCTCCCACCCACCTGAATTGTGTCCTTTTCTTTTCTGTCTTGAGAGAGAGAGAGAGAGAGCAGCGCGCCTGATGATTGCGCAATTTTTTTTTTATAGCGCACAGTTTGTGCCGCAGGTTTCAGAGGATTCCTCGGTCCAGGTAATCAACTTTTGCCGCACCCCCCAGTGGTACGTGGCCCGGGTGAGCTCAAAGTTTTTAGCGTTATCGCACCGGCGTACGTGCGGCGGTTGACCGTGTTCTTTCCTCGGTGTTCCTCGGTATTTCTCAGGAGCAGTTCGACTATCCCGAGTGGGCCAAGTGGATCTTTGCCCACGTCCCGTTCGCCATGTGGGCTTACCGCGCCTTCCTTATGAGCACGGTGAGTCATATCAGGCCCCTCCGCGGTCCCTATTCAATGCGTGCTGATTGGCAATGTCCCAGATTGACGCCAACTTCATGGCCCTCTGGGCTGATTCGCGATTTCAGCGCCAAGCACGGGAAGTAAGTCCGCGGGTACAATCGTACGAACCTAGGTAATGAACATAGGATGAAATCGTAAGGAAATGACAGACTATATCAAGATGAAGGCACCCGAGAGGTACCACGGCCAGCTCATACCTCAGTTCCGTACGGATCGTCGCTCGCTGTCTTGTACCCCTTGATGCATATGCTCATTTCGGCTTCACATTGCTTACGCAGCGCCGGGATGCAAACGCATCATTGTGGATCCGGGTTACCTGGAAAGCCTGCATCGCCCGAATGTGACTTTGACCTTTGATGAAATCGAACGCTTCGTGCCGCAGGGAGTGCAGCTCAAGACTGGTGACATCGTCGCCCTTGATGTGCTGGTTCTTGGAACCGGATTCTCACTCGTGCGTCTTTGCATTGCATTGTGTTCGTCGAGTGAGAATCGCCACGCTGACAGCTTCTGTGGGTATGTGACAGCTGCCCCCTCGCCTGGAGATCTTTGGCGTCGGGGGTCTTCGGCTCGCCGACTATTGGAAATCGAAGGGTGGGCCCGAAGCTTACTATGGGATCGCGGTGCCGAACTTTCCCAACTACTTTATGTTTCTCGGTACGTCTGCATTACCGGTCTGGCGATACCCATGGGACTGATTCGGCACAAACTGTGTGGGGCTCAGGGCCAAACACCGCAGGTGGACATGCGTCAGTCGTCTTCAATGAGGAAGTGCAGGTGTGTGTGTCACTGGGGTCAAACCCTCGGGTTTCGTCGTGGGGCCGTTCCTGAGAGTGTACGTGTCAGATCCAGCACACGATGCAGTTAATTAGACCTATCCTCGCGGGCGAGGTGCGGTCATTCGCGGTCCGCGAAGAGGCGAGCGTAAAGTACAACGCATGGATGCAGAAACGGCTCGCCGGGATCGTGTGGAACTTCTGCAACTCGTATTATCGTCGCGAGAGCGGCACCGGCAAAAACATCGCGGCGTTCCCGGGGCCTGTGAGCCTCTTTTGGTGGCTCGCGCGACGCGCCCGGTATTCAGACTACGAGGTCGTCGGAGGGGAGCGGTGGCGGCGTATGCGGAGGTTAAAGGGGATTGTCCGAGCCACGTTGCAAGTGGTCGTTATAGCAGTCGTTGTGGGCACACTGCGGGGGGAGTGGTTGCATCATTTGGTGGGGAGGGAGATACAGTTACTTTGAATACAGACAGTAAGCGCGGATAACGCGGATAACGCCGAAAGAGAGAGACAAGAAGAGTTTACTTGGCCCGTCTTGCCTTGCCTGCTACTCTGGGTGTCCATATTCCCTCTCCTCTTCCCTTTTTCTCTTCCCCTTCCCCTTCCCCTCCTCCCCCCTCCCTCCTCGTCTGCCTCAAAATGTCTGCACACACCCACGGCAGCACCAGTTCGACTCAGAATATCGTCGGCGTTCACTACAGAGTAGGCAAGAAAATCGGCGAGGGCTCCTTTGGTGTCATCTTCGAGGGTCTGTCTGCTCACCTCCCCCTCTACCTCAACCCCCGGAGCCCTACCTGACCTAGCTCCTTGTCGTAGGTGTCAACTTGCTCAACTCCCAGAGCGTGGCCATCAAGTTTGTGAGACAACGTTCCTTTGTTGCTGCGCAACACATTTACTCCGTTTGACCCCATCATGACCCATTTGGCAATCTATAGGAGCCCCGAAAAGCAGAGGCGCCCCAACTTCGTGACGAGTGTCGGTCGTATCGCATACTAGCTGGATGTCGTACGTCGCTTTGTCGTCGGCGCGGTGGCATGTGTATTGTCCTCATACTCAACTTTTTTTTCTATGTTTTTTTCTCCCTCCCAGCTGGTATTCCGCAGATATACCACTTTGGCCAAGAGGGTCTGCACAACATCCTGGTCATCGACCTGCTGGGGCCCAGCCTCGAGGACTTGTTCGACATGTGTGGGCGCAAATTCACGATCAAGACGGTGTGCATGTCTGCACGGCAGATGGTGCGTCACCCGCGCGCGCGAGTCGTGCCGCGGCCCCTGATGAGCGTTTGGATAGATCTCGCGCGTGCAAACGATACACGAGAAGAATTTGATCTATCGTGACATCAAGCCTGATAACTTCCTCGTTGGCCGACCAGGGACCAAGGCTGCGAACGGTACGCGTCTCTCTCCTTTTTCTCTCATAATTCTGGCGCTGACTCGTCGTAGTTATCCACGTCGTGGACTTTGGAATGGCCAAGCAATATCGTGACCCCAAGACGAAGCAGCACATACCGTACCGCGAACGCAAGAGTCTGAGTGGAACGGCGCGATACATGAGCATCAACACTCACTTGGGAAGAGGTGCGACGATTGCCCGTCTGAGCGTGATCCGACTTCTTATCCATTCACAGAACAATCGAGACGTGATGATCTCGAGTCGCTCGGTCACGTTTTCATGTACTTCCTCCGTGGAAGCCTGCCTTGGCAAGGTCTCAAAGCGGCGACGAACAAGCAGAAGTACGAAAAGATCGGTGAGAAGAAGCAGACAACCCCTATAAAAGAACTGAGCGAAGGCCATCCTGGTAAATTATAGCAACCTCATGGCCTTGTTTGGCTGCTTCTGACATTTCATGTGACGTGCAGAGGAATTCGGAATTTACCTCAATTATGTCCGGAAACTTGGTTTCGAGGAGACGCCCGATTATGATTTCCTGCGCGAACTGTTTGCCAAAGTGATGAAAAATAATAACGACGTTGACGATGGCGTTTATGATTGGAATTTATTAAATGGTTTTTATTATCCTCTTTTTAGTCGTCATGTTCGACTTGTGCTAACATTGTCGCTCAGGCGGTCGTGGTTGGGAAGCAGCGGCAGTAAGTTACTCTATCTGTACCAGCTATCGTCAACATTCGGCTCACACACGCCTTAGCAAAGCAAAAATCAGATGCTTTCCCAGGTTCCGAACACCCCACCTCCTCAATCACCCCAAGCCGATCGTCGAAGAGATCTCCAACGCCGGGAGTCCGAACGTCGCAGAACATCCAAGGTGATTCATCTCTTTGAGAGTTAATAAACGTCGCTTAACATTACAAGGCACAGCAAATGCTCTCCCCAGTGGGCACCAATACTCCAGGACAAAGTACACCGCTTTCGGCCGCAGCACATATTAATGTCCCCGTATCGGCGATGCATCGCAATGGCCACACCTCGAGCCCGCAGCATCCTTATGCCGCAGGTGGCTTTGAATACCCCCGCGGTGACGTGAACGAAGACGTGTACAACCAGCAGCAGTACAGTCGAGCCTCTCCCATGATGTCAAGTGCGGCTCCCCCGGCTATTAGTCCAGTACGCGCACGCGCGGGCGATGTTGGCAT
>WNFC01009545.1_pt1 | contig 18390 bp, 11 predicted proteins | sample 5400541 | NCBI WGS metagenome assembly WNFC01 (sample SAMN13153342, study PRJNA577476) | soil metagenome | isolation source: 120 cm saprolite under Douglas fir tree site 2 hole 2 replicate 1 | place: USA:California | collected 2015-04-18 | reverse complement strand
AGATTCGGTCAGCCCGCGAAGGTGAAGCGCGGATCGGCGGCGGGGATCTCCACCTCCGGCAGCTTCAGCTCGCGGCGCACGATGTTCGCGCCCAGGTTGATGGCCACGCTCTTGTAGAAGGCGATGCGGCGCGCGAGCCCCTCCCGGCCGAAGCCGCAGTCGGTGGACAGGATCAGCCGCTCCGCCGGCACGTACTCCAGGGCTTTGCGGATGAGGTTCGCCACCACGTCGGGCGGCTCCACCGCCGCGGTGGAGTGGTTCACGACCCCGATGGCGATCTTCTTGTCGGTGCGATGCTTGCCGAGCAGCGGTAGGTCGCGACCGTTGGTGGACGCGCACTCGAGCGTGAGCACGTCGGCGTCGGTGGCCACCCCCGCGATCTCGCGGTTCACCGATTCGGTGTAGAACTCCATATCCTTGTCGGTGGCGCCGCCGGCGCCCGCGATGTGGTGCTGGGGCTCCTCCACCTGGATGACCCGGCAGCCCGCGGCGGCGACTTCCTTGAGCTCCGCGTTGAAGATGTCGGCCAGGGTCAGGATCACGTCACGGTCCGAGCCGTAGTGGCGGTCGACCAGCATCTTGGCCAGCGACTGGGCGGTGATCGCGCCGAACTTCACCGGCTTGTTCGCAAGCCGCTGCGCGGTCTTGAAGAGGGCCGCGTACTGGAGCGCGCCGCCCGCGAGCGGGGCGCCCACTACCGCGGGCTGGTAGGCCTCCATCACCTCGTAGAGGATGTGGCCGGGCCGGAGCGCTTTCCAGCCGCCCCCGGTGGAGCGGTCCTGGGCCCCGGTGATGCCGCCCAGGCGCTCGATCACGTAGTAGAACCACGACTTGCCACCCACCGTGAGGTCGAACCGGGAGTCGCCGTCGGTGACCAGGTCGAGCCCGGCCATCTCCTGTTCGCGCACCAGGCAGGCCACCGCGTCGAGGTACTGCTCGCGGAAGCGGGAATCGCCCAGGGCATCCTTGAAGCCCCGGCCGCGCAGCTCCTCGGTGAACCAGTGGGGACGCGGATAGGAGCCCGTGATCGTGGTGGGCAGGACGAGATCCCGGGTGGCGTTGAGCATGGGCCCGACTCTAGCGCGCCCGGGAACCCTGTCAAGCCCGCGTAGGTTGACAAATAGGAGAGCGGTCCCTAGTGTAGCGGCGCGAGCAACCGTTCCCCTCACCGAAGAGGAGGCGTCCCCATGCAGAGGCGACAGTTCCTGGCGACGATGAGCGGTGTCGCCGCGGCCGCCGCGGTCCGGCCTTCCCGAGCCCGGGCCGCGGAGCCGATCCGGATCGGCTACTTCGGTCCGCTCACCGGCAACTTCTCCCAGACCGGCAAGGACATGACCGACGGCTTCCACCTCTTCTGGGAAGAGGTGGGCAACAAGGTCGCGGGCCGCGAGGTGAAGGTCATCGTCGAGGACTCGGACCCCGAGCCCACCGGCGCGCTCACCAAGGTGCGGCGTCTGGTCGAGCAGGAGAAGGTGCACACCGTCGCGGGCGGGCTCCTGGCCGCCACCGGCTACGCGATCGTGCCCTACATCGAGCAGAACAAGATCCCGACGGTGTACCCGATCACCGCGCCCGACGACATCACCCAACGCAAGCCCGTGCGCTGGATCGTGCGCACCTCGGCCTCGGGCAGCCAGATGACCCATCCGCTCGGGGACTACGCCTACAAGCAGCTCAAGCTGCGCCGGGTGGCGACGGTCAGCATGGACTACGCCTTCGGCTGGGAGACCAACGCGGGGTTCCAGCGCGTGTTCGAGGACCTGGGCGGCAAGGTGGTGCAGCGGATCTGGACGCCGCTCAACATCCAGGACTACGCGCCGTTCCTCGCCTCGCTCAAGAAGGACGTCGACGGCGTCTACGCCTGCCACACCGGTGGCCTCTCGCCCCGCTTCATCAAGACCTGGAACGACGTCGGCCTCAAGGAGAAGATGCCGCTCGTCGGTGTCGGCACCCTCACCGACGAGAACGTGCTCAAGGCCATGGGCGACGAGGCGATCGGAGTGATCACCTCGCTACACTACAGTGCCGCGCTCGACACCCCGGCCAACAAGAAGTTCTCCGCCGCCTACGAGAAGCGCTTCGGCCGCAGCACCTCCCTCTACTCCGCCCAAGGCTACACCGGCGCCCGCTTCTACTACGAAGCGCTCAAGGCCATCAACGGGGAAGCCGAGAACAAGGAGAAGTTCGTCGCCGCCCTCCGCCAGGTGGCGATCACCGACGACCCGCGCGGCCCCATGAAGATGGACGAGCTGAACAACCCCATCCAGAACGTCTACATCCGCAAGGTGGAGCGGGTGGGCGGCAAGCTCCAGAACACGGTCGTGCACACCTACCCGAACGTCTCGCAGTTCTGGACCTACAAGCAGGACGAGTACCTGAAGGCGCCCGCGTACGATCGGAACTCCCCCCCGTGCAAGTTCTGCGATTAGTGGCCGGCGCGGCGGCGCGCGCGGCCCTCGTCCTCTGGGCGATCGCGCTCTGGGCGGGGCCGGCGGCTGCCGCGGAGACCATCCGGGTCGGCTTCATGGGGCCGCTCACCGGCATCTTCGCCCAGGCCGGGAAGGACATGCTCGACGGCCTCAAGATGGCGCTCGAGCAGGTCAACTACCAGGCGGGCGGGCGCAAGATCGAGCTGATCGAGGAGGACACCGAGGGCAACTCGGCCACCGCGCTGGCGAAGTATCGCAAGCTGGTCGACCACGACAAGATCCACGTGATGACCGGCATCCTGCTCGTCAACGTGGGCAACAGCCTGGTGCCGCTGATCGAGCGCGACCGGCTTCCCACCCTGTTCCTCACCACCCCGGACGACCTCACCAAGCGCAAGATCGCCAAGTGGATCCTCCGCTCCAACTTCTCGGCCAGCCAGATCATGCACCCGCTCGGCGACTACGCGGCCAAGACGCTCAAGTACCGGCGGGTGGCCACCATCGCGATGGACAACGGCTTCGGTCATGAGGAGGCGGGCGGATTCCAGCGCGTCTTCGAGGACGGCGGCGGCAAGGTGGTGCAGAAGATCTGGGTGCCGCTCAACGCCCTCGACTTTGCTCCGTACCTCTCCCAGGTCCAGAAGGACGTGGACGCGGTCTGCGCGGTCTTCGTGAGCGGCCAGGCGGTGCGCTTCGTGAAGCAGTACGGCGAGTCCGCGCTCAAGGGCAAGACCCCGCTCATCGGCACCGGAGTCATGATCGACGAGAGCGCGCTGCGGGGCATGGGCGACGAAGCGGTCGGCACAGTGGGCTCGCTGCTCTGGAGCCCCACGCTGCAGACGCCCGCAAACCAGACCTTCATGAAGATGGCCGAGGCCAAGCTCGGGCGCACCCCCGCCTACTTCCACGCCATCATGTACAGCTCGGGCCGCTGGATCACCGAGGCCGCGAACGCGCTCGGGGGTCAGGTGGAGGACCGCGAGAAGCTCGTGGCCGCCATCCGCCGGGCCATCGAGAGCACGCCCGATCCGCGCGGGCCGATCAAGCTGGACGAGTGGGGCAATCCCACCGAGAACGTCTACATCCTCCGCGTGGACAAGGTGGGCGGAAAGCTCGCCACCACCGTGATCCACACCTACCCGGCGGTCTCGCAGTTCTGGACGTACAAGCCGGAGGAGTTCCTCAAGAACCCGCCCTACTCGCGCGACTATCCACCGGTCAAGCCGTAGCGCGGCTCCATGCGCTTCGGCTTCTTCTTCTGGCCGTACACGCCGGAGTACACGGCGCGCATGGCGCGGCTGGGCGAGGAGACGGGCTTCGACCTGGTCGGCATCGCCGACACGCCGGGCAACGCGCTGGACCCGTGGGTGGCCATGACGCTCGCCGCCGCCGCGACGTCGCGAGTGACGCTGGCCACCTGCGTGACCAACCTCGTCACGCGCCATCCGTCGATCACGGCCTCGGCCGCGGCCTCGGTGGACGCGGCCGCCGGCGGCCGGACCATCCTGGGGGTGGGCGCGGGGCATAGCGGCGTCGCCAACGTCGGCGGTGTGCCCAGCCGCGCCGCAGATCTCCGCGAGGGGCTCACGTTCTTGAAGGCGGCCCTGAGCGGAGCGCCCACGTCGTGGCGGGGCGCCCGGACGCATCTCTCGTGGATCAAGCGCGCGGTGCCCGTCTACGCAGCGGCCTCGGGGCCGGCCGCGCTGCGCGCGGTGGGCGCCGCGGCCGACGGCGCCTTCGTCAACTACGGCCTCGGCGCTCAGCACGTGAGCCGGATCCGGGGCCTGATCGCCGAGGGCGCAGCCGCGGCGCGGCGGCCGGCGAGCGAGATCGACGTCTGGTCCATCGCCTGCCTCGACGTGGCCGAGCGGCGCGAGGACGCTCTCGAGAAGCTCGGCAATATCCTGGGGTTCGTCGCGGCGTACATCCTCGGGCCGGACCCCGCCGGCCGCGGCGTGCCGCCCGATCTGGTGCCGGCCGTCCACGAGCTCCGGGCCACCTACACCACGCGACAGCGCGACATGGATCCGGCGCTCACCCAGCGCCTCGGCCTCTTCGACTATCTCCGCGCGCGCCTCGCCATCGCGGGAACGCCCGACGATTGCGTCGCCCAGGTGCGGGCCGCCGAGGCGGCCGGGGTGACCCAGCTCATGTTCACGGTGAGCCTCGCGGCCGATCCCCTGCGTGCGGTGGAGCTGTTCGGCAAGGCGGTCCTCCCGCACCTGGCCCGCGGCGGGTAGCGAAGCACAGTACAATACGCGTCATGCGCGTCGGCATCTCGATCGATCCGCCGCTGGCCGCGATCCCTGCGCTGCTCCGGGAGGAGGGCGTCGACGTGTACCAGACGGTCCTGCGCGACCCGGGCCGCTTCGGCAACTACGGCGTCCCCGAGGCGGCCGACCGCGCCGCGCTGGTCGAGGGGCTCCGCGGCCGCCCGGTCTGGGGCGTGGCCCACGGCTCGCTGCTCGTCAACCTGGCCAGCCCGGAGGGACGCATCCGCAACTCCTCGGTCTCGAGCCTGCTCGCCGATCTCAAGGTGGCGGCGGAGGTCGGGCTCGACGCGGTGTGCTTCCACGTGGGCTACGCCAAGGGCCATCCGAGCGCGGACGCCGCGCTCACCCTCGCCACCCGCAAGCTGGGCGAGCTGATCGGGCGCATGCCGGCGGGCCCGCGGCTCCTGATCGAGAATTCCTGCGAGGGCAGCGAGCTCGGCCAGACCATTGACGAGCTGGCGCGGTTGCTCCGCGACGTAGGCGCCCCGCCCGAGCAGCTCGGTCTGCTCATCGACACCTGCCATCTGCACGCCGCCGGCTTCGATCTCGCGAGCGCGGACGCCGGCCAGCGCCTGGCCGACGCGCTGGCCGCCGAGGGTGTGCTCGAGCGCGTCGCCGCGTTTCATCTGAACGACTCGCAGATGGCTTGCGGCGCTCACCGTGACCGCCATGCGATCCCTGGATCGGGCACCATCGGCATGGGCGTGGTGGCGGTGGCGACGCATCCAGCCTTCGCCACACTGCCCGGTGTGCTCGAGATCTCGGTGGAGGACGCGCGCCTGGGACTCACGTTCCTGCGGGAGCACGGGGCCGCCGGCGGGTAATCGGCAGGAACGATTTGCGTATTCTCGCGGTGTCCAGCCGATAGAGGCCACCGGCCTACTCTGGGTAGCCGCGTTCCCATCAAGAAATGCAGATTGAGGCCGGTCGCCTCGAACTTACCGATTCCCGGTCTGTTCTCCGGCTGGCCCGCGCCTTGCGTCTATCCGGCGGCATGAAGACCCTGATTTCGCCACCCCCGATGAAGGCACCCCCCGCCGTGACCAGCCAGCATCAGCGCACCCGGAGGAACACTCGCAGAGCCTACGTCTCGTGGACGGTCCATGCCCGTGTCCGAGGCCAGTGGCTCCGCTTCCATACCGTGGATGTGAGCGCCCGCGGCGCGAAGCTCCGGCCCCGGGGCGACCTGCAGACCGGCACGTCGCTGACCCTGCAGTTCGTCAAGCCGAACGGCCGGCCGGTGCGCGTGGAGGCGATGGTGTGGCGCGTGGACGCGGACGGCCTCGGCATATTCTTCTTGGGCACCGCTCCCGACGGCCTGATGAGCTAACCACGCCCAGGATCGATGATCGCGCGCACGGGCGGCGCCGCGAGGAATGTTTCCCGGAGACGTTCGTAGTCCACCAGAGAATTTGCCAGGGCGAGAACCGTCGAGCGGCCGAGCGAGCGGTGACGTCCCGCCGCGCGCTGGTTTCCCAGACGTCTCTCCAGCTCCGCGGCGCTGGCGTGTACGCGCCAGGCAGCAAGGGGGACCTCGAAGCCTTCCATCGCCGCCACCGCTCTGTCGACACACGTGCGCGCGTGGCCACGATCGCCTTCCGCCATCGCGACGCGCGCGCTGGCTTCCCACGCGAGCGCCTGCCAGGTGCGTTCGGCGGTTGTCAGGGTCGCCGCGACAAAGCGTTGCGCTTCGGCGCGAGCCTGCTTCAGATCACCCTTCCCCAACCAGGCGTCGGTGAGTGCCTGCTCGAGCAGCATGCGACAGTACCAGTCATGGATCACCGGCCGGCCATCCATCTCGATTCGCGCGGTTGTGAGATGGTCGGCGGCCGCTTCGTATCTCCCTGAGGCGGCCTCCGCCGAGCCCGTCAGCGCGAGGCAGAACCGGCGCCAGGGTCTCCGCTCAGGCTCGTCGAGTGATGGAAGTATCGACTCGCAGATCTCCAGCACCCCGGGGAAGTCCATCGCGTGCAGGTGGACCCAGGCACGGTAGAGGTGGAGCGTCTGCCCACGGTAACGATCCCCGTTCTTGTCGGCGAGCGTGATCTCGGCGGCAAGGATGCGCAGTGCCTCACCCCACTCACCGAGAAAAAGGAGACTCCAGGGCAAGGTGAACTGGCTCAACCAGTGCACGAAGCTGAGATACGGGTTGTCTACGATCTGATCGACCAGCACACCGAGGCTCTCGACCGCGTCCTGGTGAGCGGCTCGGTATTCGGACGAGGCCCACCTGATGAAGTTGGAGTCGATGAGGTGCGCCGCCAAGAGGTGGCGATGCCCGCTCTGGCGAATCAGCTCGACGGCCTCACGACAGTCTTCCGCATCTCGCGCATTCCATCCGCCTGTCCAGATACGCCGCACGAGACAGCTCACGCGCGTCCGCGCCTGCTGGAGCGGATCGTGTTGGCGGGTGCTGAGCCGAAGCGCCCGGTCCACGACCGCGAGAGACCGCTCGGCGTCGATCCACGACAGCGGGTACGCCATATTGACGAGTGCCCTCACTTCCAGATCGATCAGATCACTGGCGGCCGCCCGCGCGGCGAGCATTTCATACGTTTGTACGGCGCGCGTGTCGAATGAGACCAAATACATCGCGGCCAGCTCTTCCAGGACGGCGAGCTCGTTCGTAGCCCGTCCGGAGTCCGGCAGCCGGCCCGACAGCTCGAGCGCGTGCTGGAGGTGCGCGGTGGCTTCGCGAGGCGCGTACCGCCGCCCGGCGGTCTGGGCAGCGACCCGCAGGTACTTTACGGCGCGTGCGTAGTCGCCTCCGTGCTCGAAGTGATAGGCGAGGAACGACGCCCCTTCGCTCAGGTGTTCCGGGAAGCTGGCCTCCGCCCATTCGGCTGCCTGCCGGTGGAGCTGTGTTCGGCGGCTCGGTGCGATTCGGCTGTACAACACCTCACGATAGAGCGCGTGAGCGAATTCATAGAATGGCGAGATGGTCTGGCGATGACCGAGAATGCACGATCCTGAGTGAGGCTCGCCACCTCGAGCACCTGCTGCTCCTCCGGGCTGAGCCGCTCGATCTGAACCTCGATCATCTCCCGGAGAGTCTCGGGTACGGCGAGTTCGATCTCGTTCAGGGGGCGCCGGAGCTGCCAGCTCTCCTTTCCACGCGCGATGAACCCCCGCCCGATGAGGTGGTCCAGGGCGGCGACCACGAACAGGGGATTCCCCTCGGAGTGCTGGTAGACGAGCGCCGCCAGCCCGTCCGGCAGCGGGGATTCCGGCTGTTCAGCGACGAGGTAGTCGACCACCTGGGCTTCATTCAACGGCCCCAATGCAATCTCGTGACACAGGTGGCGGGAGCGTAGATCTTGCTTGAGCGCTCGTAGTGGATGCTCTGACAAGGCAACGTCGTCGTCACGGTAAGTCCCAACGATCATCAGCTTCGCCGTCGTCCGGCGACGCGCCAGAACCGAGATCAGGTCGACGGTCGAATAGTCGACCCACTGCAGATCCTCGAACACGATGAGGAGGGGGCTTCGGGACGCGATCGCGTCCAACGCATCCCCGATCTCACGCAGCATCCGCTCACGGGTGGCGCCAAGGACTTCACGCCGCAGGATCTCGCCACGGTCCGGCGTGAGGAGGGCGGGAAACTGGACGAGCCAGGTGGGAGCCTGGGCCGCCAAGATCTGAATGATCGCGTCGCCGCCGCCCCCGCGGTACAGGCCGGACAGCGCTTCCAGCACCGGGTAATAGGCCTCCTTGCTTCCATAGCCCTCGATACATTGGCCCCGTGCGATCCGAATGTCAGGGGCCTCGGTCGCGGCCCGGCCGATGAACGCGTCGGCCATCGCGGTCTTGCCGATGCCGGGCTCCCCGGTGACGAAGACGATCTGCCGTTCGCCCTTCGACATCCGTCCGAGACACTGGTGGAGCTCGGCGAGCTGGCCGCCACGCCCTACCAGGGCCTTGGCAGGACCCGACGCCGCAGAGCTGCTCGCCGACGCGCCCTCGGTCACGGGGGCGATGAACCGGTACCCTCGCCGGGACAGCGTCTCGATGAAGATGGGCTTCCTCGCGTCGTCCCCCAGCACCGCCCGAATGGCCGCGATGTGGCTCTTCAACACCTCCGGTTGAACGTACGTCTTCGGCCAGAGCGCCTCGAGGAGCTCAGCGTGCGTCACCAGTCGCCCGGGATGCTCGACGAGATACCGGAGCACGGCGAACGCCTTGGGGGCGAGCAGCATGCGCTCCTCAGCCAGGCCATCACCACTCCAGAGGCATTGGTTGACGGTGTCGAGCCGGAATGGGGAAAACTCTCTCATCGCTCAACGAATTGAGGCGAGAAGAGCTTTTGCGGCCATGAGATCGGCGGTTTCGAACCCCTCGGTGAAGCGGCGATAGACAGAACCCAGCAGCCTGCGCGGCTCGTTCACTCGCCGCTGTCCGCGCCAGAGTCGGGCGAGGCCCGTAGCGGACCGCAGCTCCCAGGAAAGCGCGCCCTGGCGTCGCGCGACGTCGAGTGCCCGTTGGAAGCAGGCCTCGGCAGTCGCGACGGCGCTCGGTGCCCGCTGCAGGAGAAGCAGCTCGCCCTTCGTGCGGAGCAACTCTGCCAGGCACCATCCCGCTTCCATCTGCTCCGCACGCGCCAGCGCCTTGTCGACCACAACCAGCCCCTCGGCAATCTGCCCGGCACCGCCGAGACCCGCAGCCAGCTCAGGATGAAGCTGACTCACCTCGGTATTAAGCGCGGACTCGGGCAATCTCTCGAGCGCCGACTGGAGCAATTGCGAGCCCGCGCGATTCTCCCCTCGCTTGATGAGCAGTACCCCCTCGAAACACTGCGCCCAGACTTTCCACATCTCTACCCCGTGCCTAGCGGCGAGGTCGAACGCCCGTCTCACGGGGCGGTCGGCGGTCGTGAGATCACCGACATAGAGCGCCATGGGACACGCCGCGAAGAAGAGCGCGTACGCAAACGAGAGCAGGTGATCCTTCGTGCCGGCATAACCGAGGAGACTCTCTGTGAGCCGCTTTGCCTGATCGCCACATCCCTGCAACCAGAGAACGCGCGCGTAGTAGCAATCGAGTATCACTCGCTGGTCGTACTCATAGAGGATGACGTGCGACGACCGAGCCGTCACGCGCGAGCGAACCAACGGCTCGAGGTGTCGTCGCGCACCAGGCTGGTCGCCCAGAAGGTGCAACGCAAGACCGATGAGTCGGCTGCCGATCGGCACATCGAAACGATCGGCCGTCTCGGCTGCAACGCTGCGGAACTTCTCGGCGAGACTGAGGGCACTGCGACACTCGCCCGTGCTGAGGCGATGGACACAGAGTCCCCGTATCGCTCCCAACCGGTGCCGGGTGTCGCCCACGATCTCGGCAAGCTCGAGCGCCTTCGTGAAGGCGGCGGTTATTTCGCAGTCGCCGCTCGCGTGAGTATGCGCGAGGGCGTGGCCAAGCGCGAGATACAGTCGCATGTCGCGGCGTGGGTCGCCGGGCACCTGGCGTCCGAGGCTTGCAATGGCTGGCTCGACTCGTGCGCGACATTCAGCCCTCAACGCCAGGTGCATCCACAGCGGCACGGCCGCCGCGGTGAGCGCCACGCCAACGCCGACATCGCCGTTCCGCGAGAAGGCCCAATCGAGGGCCGCGCGAACGTCATCGAGGTGGGGTCGGTACGCAGAGAGCCACTCGGCGGTGGGCCGCGTCTCTACTTCGGCGTCGGCATGCTCGAAGAGGTCTCGATAGTACTCGGCGTGGCGTCGCGCGAAGTCGTCCAATTCGGCGCTCTCGATGAGCTTCTCGCGCGCGTACGCGCGCGTCGTCTCGAGCAGACGATAGTGCACGATCGCGCCGCCGACATCCGCCGACACGAGCGACTTGCCCACCAGGTTCGCGACCGCATCGGTGACCTCCGACGCGGGGATGTCGATCCCCGCCGCGACGGCGCCGGCAGCGTCCAGCGCGAAGGCCCCGATGAACACCCCCAGCCGGCGCAGGACCACCCGCTCGGATTCGGACAGCAGCTCGTAGCTCCAGTCGAGCGTCGCGCGCATCGTCTGGTGACGCGGCAGCGCCGTGCGGCGGCCGCCCGTGAGCAGTCTGAACCGGTCGTCCAGCCGGGCGGCCACGACATCGACACCGAACGCAGCGATACGCGTCGCCGCGAGCTCGATCGCGAGCGGAATCCCGTCGAGTCGCCGGCAAATGGCGGCCGTCGCCGCCGCGACGCGGCCCTCGGCGACGTACCGTGGCTCCGCGGCACGGGCCCGCGACACGAAGAGCCTGACCGCACCGTACCGAAAGACGTCTTCCATGTCCTGAGGGTCTTCCGCTGGCACATCGAGCGACGGGACCCGGTAGACGTACTCGCCGGGGATTCTCAGGGGTTCGCGGCTGGTTGCGAGCAGAGAGACGCCCGGGCTGGTGCGCAAGAGAACCTCTGCCATGCCGGCCGCCGCCTCGATCACATGCTCACAGTTGTCAATGACTAGCAGGAGCTTCTTGGTGCCGACCGCGCCCGCGACGCCTTCGCGTGACACGGTGCCAGCAACGTGCGTGAGGCCGAGCGCGCTTGCCACGGTGGCCGGAACAAGTTCAGGACTCGACAAGGGGCCGAACTCGGCGACGAAGACACCATCAGGAAATCTCGGCAGAAGGTGCCTCGCGACCTCCAGGCCCAGGCGCGTCTTGCCGATGCCGCCGGCGCCGACCAGGCTGACCAGCCGATGCTGGGTGGCCAGGGCCGTGACTGCGAGGAGTTCGGCCTCTCGACCGATCAGTTCAGAAACCGCCTCCGGAAGGTTCGTGGTCCGCGAGGGCCTCGCCGACGCGCCCTCCGTGACGGAGGCGATGAATCGGTACCCTCGCCGGGACAGCGTCTCGATGAAGATGGGCTTCCGCGCGTCGTCCCCCAGCACCGCCCGAATGGCCGCGATGTGGCTCTTCAGCACCTCCGGTTGAACGTACGTCTTCGGCCAGAGCGCCTCGAAGAGCTCATCGTGGGTCACCAGTCGCCCGGGGTGCTCGACGAGATACCGCAGCACGGCAAACGCCTTGGGTGCCAGAAGAATGCGCTCCTCAGCCAGGCCCTCACCACGCCAGAGGCATTGGTTGACGGTGTCGAGCCGGAAGGGTGGAAACGCTCTCATCGCTCAACGAACTGAGGCGAGAAGAGCTTTTGCGGCCACGAGGTCGGCGGTTTCGAACCCCTCGGTGAAGCGGCGGTAAACAGGCGCCAGCAGCTTGCGCGCCTCGTTCACTCGCTGCTGTCCACGCCAGAACCGAGCGAGGCTCATGGCGGCCCGCAACTCCCAGGAGAGCGCGCCCTGGCGCCGTGCCACGTCAAGTGCCTGTTGGAAGCAGGCCTCGGCAGCCGCGACGGCGCTCGGTACCCGCCCCAGCAGAAGCAGCTCACCCTTCGTGCGGAGCAACTCCGCGAGATACCATCCCTCTTCCTTCTGCTCCGCGCGCGCCAGCGCCTTGTCGACCACACGCAGCCCCTCGGCAATCTGCCCGGCACCGCCGAGACCCGCGGCTAGCTCAGCGAGAAGCAGACTCATGTGGTGATGAAGGTTGGCTTCGGGCACTCTCTCGAGCGCCGCCTGAAGCAGTTGCGAGCCCGCGCCATGATCCCCACGCTCGATGAGCACAGCCCCCTCGAAGCACTGCGCCATATCGTTCCAGACCTCTAGTGCATGCCGAGCGGCGAGATCGAACGCCAGCCTCACGTGGTGGTCGGCGGTCGTGAAATCACCGACATGGAGGGCGATCGGACACGCGTGGGTGAGCACCGCGTACAGACACGACAGCACGTGATCCTTCGTGCGAACATAGTCTACGAGACTCTCTGTGAGCCGCGTTGCCTGATCACCGCATCCCTGCAACCAGAGAACACGCCCGTAGTAGCTATCGAGTATCACTCGCTGGTCGGTTCGATAGAGGCTGATGTGTGACGACCGAGCCGTCGCGACGCGCGAGCGAACCAACGGCTCGAGCTGTCGTCGCGCGCCAGGCTGGTCTCCCAGAATGTGCAGTGCGATACCGATGAGTCGGCTGCCGATCGGTACTTCGGAATGAGCCGCGGTCTCCGTCGCGACGGTGCAGAACTTCTCGGCGAGACTGAGGGCATCTCGATACTCGCCTGTGGTGATGCGATGGGTATAGAGTCCGAATATCGCTCCCAACCGGTACCGGGTGTCGTCCATGATCTCGGCAAGCTCGAGTGCCTTCGTAAACGCGGCATGCATTTCCTGGCCCGCGCTCGCGTGGGCATGCAAGATGGCGTGGCCAAGCGCGAGATACAGGCGTATGTCGCGGCGTGGATCGGCCGGCACCTGACGTCCGAGGCCGGCAATGGCCTGCTCGACTCGTGCGCGACACTCCGTCAGCAGCGAGAGACGCATCCACAGCGGCACGGTTGCCGCGGTGAGCGCCACGCCGACGCCGGCATCACCGCTCGGCGAGAACGCCCAGTCGAGGGCCGCGCGCAGGTCGTCGAGGTGGGGCCGGTACGCAACGAGCCACTCGGCGGTGGGCCGCGTCTCCAACTCGGCCTCGGCATACTCAAAGAGATTCCGATAGAACTCCGCGTGGCGTCGCGCGAAGTGGTCGACTTCGGCTGTCTCGAGGAGCTTCTCACGAGCATAGGCGCGCGTCGTCTCGAGCAGACGATAGCGCACGATCGTGCCGGCGACAGTCGCCGACAGGAGTGATTTGTCCACCAAGCTCGCGACCGAATCCACCGCTTCCGAAGCGGTGACGTCGACGCTCGCCGCCACGGCACTGGCTGCGTCCAGCGTAAAGGCCCCGGCGAACACCCCCAATCGCCGCAGGACCACACGCTCGGATTCGGAAAGCAGCTCGTGGCTCCAGTCGAGCGTCGCGCGCATCGTCTGGTGACGGGGCAGCGCCGTGCGGCTGCCCGCCGTGAGCAGCCTGAAGCGGTCGTCCAGCCGGGCGGCCACCCCAGCGACACCGAACCCCGCGATGCGCGTCGCGGCGAGCTCGATCGCGAGCGGGATGCCGTCGAGGCGCCGGCAAATGGCCGCCGTCGCCGCCGCGACGCGGCCGTCGGCAACGTATCGTGGCTCCGCGGCATGTGCCCGAGACGCGAAGAGCCTGACGGCGCCGTGCGTGAACACATCTTCAATGTCCTGGTTGCCTTCTGCTGGCACACCGAGCGGCGGGACCCGATAGATGTGCTCACCGGAGACTCGCAGGGGTTCGCGGCTGGTTGCGAGAAGCGAGACGCTGGGGCCGGCGCGCAACAGTGTCTCCGCCATACCGGCCGCCGCGTCGATCACATGCTCGCAGTTGTCGATGACTAGCAGTAGTCTCTTGGCGCGGATCGCACCCGCGATACGCTCGGGCGATGCGGTGCCCGCAACGTGCGTGAGGCCGAGCGCGCTCGCCACGGTGGTCGGGACAAGTTCAGGACTCGACAAGGGGCCGAGCTCGGCGACGAAGACACCATCGGGATATCTTGGCAGAAGGTGCCTCGCGACCTCCAGGCCCAGGCGTGTCTTGCCGATGCCGCCGGCGCCGACCAGGCTGACCAGCCGATGCTCGGTGGCCAGGGCCGTGACCGCTCCGAGTTCGGCCTCTCGACCGATCAGTTCAGAAACCGCCTCCGGCAGGTTCGTGGTCCGCGAGGCCCTCGCCGACGCGCCCTCCCTGACGGGGGCGATGAACCGGTACCCTCGCCGGGAGAGCGTCTCGATGAACAGGGGTTTCCTCGCGTCGTCCCCCAGCCCCGTTCGAATGGCGGCGATGTGGCTCTTCAGCACCTCCGGTTGAACGTACGTCTTCGGCCACAGCGCCTCGAAGAGCTCATCGTGCGTCACCAGTCGCCCGGGGTGTTCGACGAGATACCGCAGCACGGCAAACGTCTTCGGGGCGAGCAGAATGCGCTCCTCGGCCAGGCCATCACCACGCCAGAGGCATTGGTCGCCGGTGTCGAGCCGGAATGGCGGAAACTCTCTCATCGCTTAACGGATCGAGGCGAGAAGCGTCCTGGCGGCGACGAGATCGGCGGTGTCGAACCCCTCGGTGAAGCGGCGGTAGACGGGCCCCAGCAGCTTGCGCGCCTGGTTCATTCGCTGCTGTCCGCGCCAGAGCCGGGCGAGACTCATCGCGGCGCGTAACTCCCAGGAGAGCGCGCCCTGGCGTCGCGCGACGTCGAGTGCCTGTCGGAAGCAGGCCTCGGCAGTCGCGACGGCGGTCGGTGCTCCGCCCAGGAGAAGCAGCTCGCCCTTCGTGCGGAGTAGCTCCGCGAGACACCATCCCGCTTCGGTCTGCTCCGCGCGTGCCAGCGCCTGGTCGACCACACCCAGCCCCTCGGTTATCTGCCCGGCACCGCCGAGACCCGCGGCGAGCTCGGAAAGGAGCAGACTCATGTGGTGATGAATGGCCGGCTCAGGCAGTCTCTCGAGGCCGGACTGGAGCAGTTGCGCGCCCGCGCCATGCTCCCCTCGCTTAATGAGCACGACCCCCTTGAAGCACTGCGCCCAGACGTTCCAGATCTCCAATCCGTTCCTGGTCGCGACGTCGGCCGCCACGCTGACGTGGTCGTCGGCGGTCGTCAGATCGCCCACGTACAGCGCGATAGGACACGCCGCAATGAGCAGCGAGTACAGGAACGAGAGCATGTGATCCCTTGGGCGGATATAATCGACGAGACTCTCTGTGAGCCGCCATGCCTGATCCCCGAATCCTTGCAGCCAGAGGACGCGCGCATAGTAGCAATCGAGTAGCACTCGCTGGTCGTATTGATAGAGGATGATGTGCGACGGCCGAACCGTCGCGAGGCGCGAGCGAACCAGCGGCTCGAGGTGTCGTCGCGCTCCATGCTGGTCTCCCAGAATGTGCAGCGCCTGGCCGATGAGTCGGTTGCCGATCGGCACCTCGGAACGATCCGCCGTCTCGGCTGCCACGGTGCCGAACTTCTCGGCGAGACTGAGGGCGACTCGATACTCGCCTGTGGTGAGGCGATGGGCGTAGAGTCCGAATATCGCTCCCAACCGGTACCGCGTGTCGTCGACGATCTCGGCAAGCTCGAGAGCCTTCGTGAACGCGGCGTTCATGTCCGGAGCGCCGCTGGCGCGGGTATGCAAGATGGCATGGCCAAGCGCGAGATAGAGACGCAGGTCGCGGCGGGAATCGGAGGGCACCTGAGATCCGAGGCTTGCAATGGCTTGCCCGACTCGGGCGCGACACTCAGACAGGAGCGACAGGTGCGTCCACAGCGGCACGGCTGCCGCGGTGAGCGCCATGCCAACGCCAACATCGCCGCTCGGCGAAAAAGCCCAGTCGAGGGCCAGGCGTACGTCGTCGATGTGGGGTCGGTAGGCAGCGAGCCACTCGGCCGTGGGCTGCGTCTCGAACTCTACCTCGGCACGCTGGAAGAGGTCCCGATAGTACTCGGCGTGACGCGGCGCGACGCGATCCAATTCGGCGCTCTCGATGAGCTTCTCGCGCGCGTAGGCGCGCGTCGTCTCGAGCAGACGATACTGCAGGCTCGCACCGCCGACATCCGTCGATAGAAGTGACTTGCCCACCAGGTCCGCGACCGCATCGGTGACCTCCGACGCGGGGATGTCGACGCTCGCCGCGACCGCACTGGCCGCGTCGAGCGTAAAGGCCCCGACGAAAACGCCCAACCGGCGCAGGACCACCCGCTCGGATTCGGAGAGCAGCTCGTAGCTCCAGTCGAGTGTCGCGCGCATCGTCTGGTGACGGGGCAGCGTGCGCCGGCCGCCCGTGAGCAGCCTGAACCGGTCGTCCAGACGGGCGGCCACCCCAGCGACCCCGAACCCAACGATGCGCGTCGCGGCGAGCTCGATCGCGAGCGGGATCCCGTCGAGGCGCCGGCAAATGGCGACCGTCGCCGCCGCGATGAGGCCCTCGGCAACGTATCGTGGCTCCGCGGCATGGGCCCGCGACACGAACAGCCTGACCGCGCCGTACCTAAGGACGTCTTCCAGGTCCTGGTTGCCTTCCGCCGGCAGATCGAGCGGCGGGACCCGGTAGACATACTCGCCGGAGACGCGTAGCGGCTCGCGGCTGGTTGCGACCAGAGAGGCGCCCGGGGTGGCGCGCAACAGGGTCTCGGCCATGGCGGCCGCCGCTTCGATCACATGCTCACAGTTGTCGATGACCAGCAGGAGCTTCTTGGTGCCGACCGCACCCGCGACACCTTCGCGTGAAACAGTGCCCACAATGTGCGTGAGGCCGAGCGCGCTTGCCACGGTGGCCGGAACAAGCTCTGGACTCGACAAGGGGCCGAGCTCGGCGACGAATACGCCATCGGGATATCTAGGCAAGAGGTGTCTCGCGACCTCCAGGCTCAGGCGTGTCTTGCCGATGCCGCCGGCGCCGACCAGGCTGACCAGCCGATGCTCGGTAGCCAGGGCCGTGACCGCTCGGAGCTCGGCCTCTCGACCGATCAGTTCCGAAATCGCCTCCGGAAGGTTCGTCATCCGCGAGGGCGCCGCCGACGCGCCCTCCGTGACGGGGGCGATGAATCGGTACCCTCGCCGGGACAGCGTCTCGATGAAGATGGGCTTCCGCGCGTCGTCCCCCAGCACCGCCCGAATGGTGGCGATGTGGCTCTTCAACACCTCCGGTTGAACGTACGTCTTCGGCCACAGCGCCTCGAAGAGCTCATCCTGGGTCACCAGTCGCCCGGGATGCTCGACGAGATACCGGAGTACGGCATAAGCCTTGGGGGCCAGAAGAATGCGCTCCTCGGCCAGGCCATCACCACGCCAGAGGCATTGGTTGACGGTGTCGAGCCGGAATGGCGGAAACTCTCTCATCGCTCAACGAACCGAAGAGAGAAGCGTTCTGTCGGCGACGAGATCGTCCGTTCCGAACCCCTCGGTGAGCCGGCCGTAGACAGGGCTCGCACGACGCTCGGCAGGGCCGAGCGCGCCACGCGGCTCTGCAGTCCGCCCTCGCAGAGGGTTGTGCTCATCATTTGCTGAGGACTCGGCCACCCCGGGATTGTACCCCAACGCAACCCTTTAGAGTTCTTAGCCGAATCAGGCCGGAGCACACGCCGAACCACGGTCCGCGTGACTCCTTCGCATTCCGAGCGCACGACCCGTACACGACGTCTTTACCGAAAGACTACCGAGCGATCACGATTCGGGCGCGGCGTGGACGGTACCCTCTCGTCAGGAGGTGGGGCGATGACGACGGCGCTACGAGGTACGGAATTAGACGTCCTCTCGGACGACAGCGAGTTTGTCCTCTCGCATCTCAACCATCCAACCGACGGGCCGCCGACGCTACGCGGGCTTGAGGGTTCCGTCGTATCGTCGGAGGACACGTACCGAACCTTTGTCGATCGAACGACGCAGCCGACGGTCGAGATCGTCCTTTCACAAGCCCACCCCGAGGATCGGGCCGCGATCCAGCAGCTCATCGATCGCATCACGCGTGAGGTCGAGGACTGGAATCGCGAGCATCGACTCCTGATGCCTGCCGTCGTCGTGAAGCACCTGCACGTCGTCGCGCACGCCGTCCACCCCGACGCGACCGCCGGGACCGAGAGCGCCTACGCCGAGATCCCGGCCCTGAAAGACCGGCTGCCGAGCGAGAGCATCGTCCTCCGGGAGGAGATCGACAAGACCGCCATGTTCGAGGAGATCGTCGGCGCCTCGCCACCGCTTCGGACGGTCCTGTCGCACGTGTCCAAGGTGGCGCCGACGGATTCGACCGTGCTGATC
>WNFC01002932.1_pt1 | contig 18390 bp, 12 predicted proteins | sample 5400541 | NCBI WGS metagenome assembly WNFC01 (sample SAMN13153342, study PRJNA577476) | soil metagenome | isolation source: 120 cm saprolite under Douglas fir tree site 2 hole 2 replicate 1 | place: USA:California | collected 2015-04-18 | reverse complement strand
TTAACCCCGGCGGGTTTTTTCTGTGGCTTACTTGTCAGTGGCTCCGTTCCGTCGTTGCTGATTTGTCTGAAATACGGATGTCGATGATCATTCCGACCCGACACGCCGGGCAAATGCCTTTCTTCGCAAGCGCGACCATAATGCGCTTATCACAGTCTTGGCATTTAATGTACTGCGGTGGCCTAATTGCGCGGTTCATAGAAGCTCTGAAGGCGCATGCGGTACGCCGTGCTCTTTCAAAAACGAATTGTCCACTACGCCCCCCCAGCGCAAATAAGGGTTTAACTTTGCACGACGTGTTGGCTTTTTCCACCAAATACATGTCTTGCTTCGTCTGTGCGGTTGGCGACTCTCCAAAACAAAAGACCGCCCGAAGGCGGCCAGGTATCTTGGCTTCCGCCTCTCGTTTCGGCAGCGCCATGATCGATGCAGTGATCGACTTTTCCTTTATTCATGATCGGTTGCCAGACTTTATTGCCCGGACAACGGGCGACCGCCGCTCGATCCGACGCTGATGTTCAAGGCGCTGTTCATTGGCTATCTGTTCGGGGTTCGCTCGGAGCGGCAGCTGGTGCTTGAAATCGAAGTCAACGTCGCCTACCGTTTAGACCCTGTAGCGGACTCGCGATCGGCTGGAGACGGCGAGGCGAACGGTCGCAGCGGCTCGCGCAGCGCTTCGCGGCTGGTCCGGCAATGAGGGGTGGCGAGGATGGCGTGCCGAAACAACGCGATCGCCGATCCCTTGCGGGCGCGGCGCCTCGCGCAGGCACTCGCCACGCGAGCGGTCGAGGCTGCGCGGCTGCTCGTCCTCGTTGGCCTCGCGACTGTCGTCTTCTTTCAGCCTGCGTTGGCGCAGGAACAGCGCGACCCGCCGGCGATCGCGCGGCAGCCGTCGCCGCAACGATCTGTTTCGGGCCATCTGCAAAGGGCGATCGACAGTCTGGCAGCCCGTGCCAAGCAGGCGTTTCACGCCCGCATGGAGCCTGGCATTCCGAAGCTTATCCTGACCAATATCCTGGACGCGAGACGCGACCTGTTCTCGATCCTGCGCGACTCTGTGCGGAGCAATTTCGACGCTGCCGTCGACGCGCTGGTCGCCGACGCGACAACGGACGAGCGCGCCCGCGCAGTGGAGCACGCCCTCCGGATCTTCGTCGAGGCCGGCCAGACATCCGCGAGCGACGCGCTGTTCGCCGAGATGATAGAGCGCTCCGGCACGGATGCGCGTGCGCACAGCGCCGCGTTGCGTTACAGCGTGGGGCTCGCCGAGTTGCCGGCCGCACTAGCGATGCTGACCGAAACGCCGTTCGTCGCGCCGTTCGGGCCGCCGGGCGACAAAGCCCTGCCGGCGTTCAGGCGCGCGGCGAACCTCGATCCGGACGACACCTGGACGTGGATTGTCGTGGCTCTCAAGTCGACGGACCCGGGCGACATGGACCGTGCCCTCCTTAAAGCCGCGCGGTCGGCGGAAGCACAGGGCGACTGGCGCGGGCAGGCCTTCGCCATGCAGGTATTCGGTCTCGCTTTGGAGTTGGGCGGGCGGCCCGCCGACGCGGATCAGGCCTATGCGGCCGCGGTTCAGGTCGCCCGCAATCGCAACGCGGCGGCGCCGTCCGATGTCGAGGCGGCGCGGGAGCTTGCCCGCAGCCTGCTGTGGCTCGGCAGCGTGAAGGCGCGGCGGAACGGCGAGGTTGCGCAGGCCCGCATGGTCTTGGAGGAGGCGCTGCGGCTCCGCCAGGCGGCGGCGTTACGCCACCCGGACGGCATGCGCGAGACGATCGATCTCATTTCCTGCCATCTTCAGCTCAATATGCTGTTCCATCAGAACGGCTTCGGCGCGGAAGCAAAGGATCATCTCGACGCTGCCATGCGCCTCTATGGTGCGATGGCAGATCGCTCGCAATTCGCCCCGACTCTTGCGATCGACTGGGGTTTGACGGGCGAGACGTTGCTGATCGCTGGCGCCCTTACGCTCGTCGCCGGATTTGTCCTCCTGGCGCTCTATCGGCGGCGCATGCGGGCGCTGATGAGGGCGGCCGCCAAGGCGCCGCTCGCGCTCCAGCTCGAGTCCTCGTCGGCCACTCAGTTCCCCGGCGCGGATGCGCAGACGATCCCGTTACGGTTCGAAAGCGCCGCCCCGTCGGCGTCGTCGCTGCGGTCCGGCCCGCTTGCGCACGCCGCCATTGCGATGCGCCGGGCGTCATGGGTCCATGCGCTCTCCGGCGGGGCGTTCGCGGCGATCGCGAGCATCCTTATGTTCCGCCTGGGCGATGTCGAGTTCAGCTACGTGCGATGCGCGATCTTCCTGCTGGCCTGGGGTTGGCCGATCGTGCTCGTGCTGCACCTGCTGTGGGGGCAGGACCGCTCGCGGCTCGGCGGGCTGCTCGTCGGCTATGTCGGCCTGCTGGCGGGCGTCTGCCTGATCGTCGCGCTCGGCGATACACCGCCGCTCGAGGTCGGCGGCATCAGCATCGCGCCGTTCTTCGTGCCGGTGATTTTTTGGGGCGCCGCGGTACTGCCGGCGCTGTTTCTGGCCTTCTTTCTCCTTCGCAGCATCCGCGCCGTCGGTCCCGTGCTGCTCGTCTTCATGATCTTCGCCATGTGCGGCGCGGCGGCCGGCGTCGTCGCGGTGAGCACGCTGGCCGGCATGAAAGTCGTGGTGGCAATACTGGTGCCGCTCGGCTTCTTTTCGCCGTGGATCGCCGTCCTGCTCGCCGCCGTCGCCGGCATGGTGCTGCTCGTGCCGTTCGGCTGGATCGCCGTCGATCTCATTCGGCGGGGCTATGAAGCCAGGTGCTTCAGCGACACCAGCATCGTCTTCGATTCGATCTGGCTGTTTCAGACCCTGTCGCTCTTTCGCCTGCTGTTTCACAGCGCCGGCCGAGCCGCCTGGGTCGCGCTCGGCGCGTTCGTCGTCTACAGGCTCATCGTCTGGCTCGGCCTGCGGCCGGTGGCCGCGGCTGCAACGCGACGGCTGCCGGCCCGATTGCTGCTTCTGCGCGTCTTCGGCTTCAAGCGGCGGACCGAACGGCTGTTCGATCTCCTGTCGGCGCGCTGGCGTCACGCCGGCCCGATCGCGCTGATCGCCGCGCCGGACCTCGCCAGCCGCTCGATCGATCCCGTCAAGCTTCTCGCCTTCGTAAGCGGCCGGCTGAAGCGACGCTTCATCATCGAACCCGCCGATCTCGATCGGCGGGTTCATGCCGTCGACGACCGCCCGGACGTAGACGGGAGCTACCGCGTCGACGAACTCTTCTGCGGCAAGGACACGTGGCAGGCGGCCGTGTTGTCGCTGATGGGAAATTGCGATCTGGTAGCCATGGACCTGCGTGGCTTTTCGCCGGACAACAAAGGCTGCGTGTTCGAACTTCAGTCGCTGGTCGCTCATGTGCCGTTGGGCAAGATCATGCTTCTCACTGACGCGACGACGGACGTCGCCTTCCTGCGACAGACGCTCGACACATGCTGCCGCGCCGTGGAGAGCCGATCCGCGCGGGCCGGAGAGGCGGGGTCGCTCGTCCTGCTGGACACGAAGGGACGTGACCCTCTGGCGGTCGACACGCTGATGACTCTCGCGGACGAAGCGCTTGGCCAGACGGCATCGCTTCCGGCACCGATCGGGACGGCCTCGCTCGCCCCGCCTAGAGCGGGATGAGTTTAGCCTTAATCGATTTGGGATTCCCAAATCAGATTGGTTCTGATTCAACATGCTGGCTGGGATGGAGGCCAGCATGGATAGGTAAACCGTATTCTGTCGATCTTCGCGAGCGGGTAGTTGAGGCGGTTGAGAGCGGCGGCATGTCCTGTCACGGGGGGCGGCGCAGTTTGGCGTGGGGGTCAGCACGGCTATTAACTGGGTACGCCGCTTGCGGGAGACCGGGAGCGTTGCCGGGCCAGATGGGCGGACACAAGCCGAAGTCGATTTCAGGCGCGCACCGTGCCTGGTTGCTGGAGCGGACCAAGAAGGACTTCACCTTGCGCGGGCTGGTGGCCGAACTTGCCGAACGCGGTCTCAAGGTTGATTACCGGACGGTCTGGAGCTTCGTGCACGCCGAGCAGCTGAGCTTCAAAAAAAACCGTAGTGGCTGGCGAACGCGACCGTCCCGACGTCGCTCAGCGGCGGGCACAGTGGGCCAAGTACCAGAACAAGATCGCGCCTGAGCGTCTGGTTTTCATCGACGAGACTTGGACCAAGACCAACATGGCGCCACTGCGAGGATGGGCGCCCCTCGGCATGAGGCTAAAAGCAAAGGTCCCGCACAGTCACTGGAAGACCACGACATTTCTGGCTGCGCTACGCCATGACCGGATCGACGCCCCGTGGTTTCTTAACGGGCCGATCGACGGCGAGAGCTTTCAAACCTATGTCGAGAAAGTCCTAGTCCCGGCGCTTCGCCCCGACGACATCGTCATCATGGACAATCTCGGCAGCCACAAGGGCAAGCCAATCGCCGGCTCATCCGTGCGGCCGGCGCCAAGCTGATCTTCCTGCCAAAATATTCGCCCGATCTGAACCCCATCGAACAGGTCTTTGCCAAGCTCAAGCATCTGTTGCGTAAGATTGCCGCGCGCACCGTCGACGACGTTTGCGCCGCGCTCGGGCAGATCCTTGCAGCATTCACGCCAGACGAATGCGCCAACTACTTCAGAAACTCATGCTCGAACCTAAATGCATCCCGCTCTAGGCCGCCTTCGCACAATCTCTGCAGTTGGCGCCGGCCTTGGCTCGAGGCCGATCGTGGTAATCTTCATAACGGATGGCTCCCTTTTTGCTCGTGAACGCCTGATAGCCTTCACACCTTGGCACCTAGATGCCGTGAGCTGGAGCCATCCACCTCATCTGCTATGCCCTGATAGCGACCGAATTGGCGGGTCGCGCCGAATGGACGCGATGGGCCAGGAGCCGAGCCGACTAAATAGATGACAATTGGCATCGCAAAATGTTGCATTGCGATGTGGACGCCTACTCAAGAAACTCGGGATGGAACTGCCGCACGATTTTCTATGTGGTGGCCCCGAGGTCGGTCTCGCGCGGCGATGTCAGCCCGAACTTGGCTGCGAACTCGGTCGGGCTCAGGTAGCAGTTCGGATGCAAGGGTGCGTGCAAGGCAGCCACCGTCTCGGCGAGGGCAGAGGCACGGTCGCCAAGCAACGTCAGCGCAGCCGAAAACATGTCGTCCGGCGCGTCCTGCATGAGAAAGTCCTGGCGCTCGTTGACCGCGCGCCAGCCGATCCCTTGCCCAAGCGCCGCCGTGAGCACGAGTGCCGGGCCTTGCGCAACCGCCACCGTGCGCGAGACGTCCCACAGGCGGGCCGTGGTATCGTCGGACGCCGTCACGACCCGCCTGCCATCGGGGCTGAATGCCGCGCTGTGCACTTGCTCGTTATGGGCCGTGAAGACGGCGATCTCTGTTCCCCTCTCGGCGTCCCAAAGGCGCGCCGTCCGGTCCATAGACGCAGTCACGACGCGCGCGCCATCGGGGCTGAACGCCGCTCTGTACACTTGCTCCTCATGGGCCCTCAAGACTGCGATCTCTGCCTGGGTCTCGGCATTCCAAAGACGCACCGTGCCATCCATGGACGCGGTCATCACGCGCTTGCCATCGGGGCTGAATACCGCGCTCCACACCGGCCCGTTATGGCCTTTCAAGACCGCAATCTCCGTTCCCTTCCCGGCATCCCAAAGGCGCGCCGTGCGGTCGATGGACGCGGTCACCACGCGCTTGCCGTGAGGGCTGAACGCCGCGCTCAGCACCAGGCCGTCATGGGCCTTCAAGACCGCAATCTCGGTTTCCTTCTCGGCATCCCAAAGACGCGCCGTGCCGTCTTGAGATGCCGTCACCACGCGCATGCCATCGGGGCTGAACGCCGCGCTTTCCACGTGGCTCTCATGGCCGCGCAAGACGGCGATCTCCGTTCCATTTTCGGCATTTGCCACACGCGCCATGTTGGAATACGCTGTCACCACGCGTTTGCCATCGGGACTGAATGCGGCGCTCTTCACCAATCCGTCATTGCCTCGCAGGAGGGCGATCTGTGTCGCTGTGTCGGCATCCCAAAGACGTGCTGTCGCATCGTGAGACGCGGTCACCACGCGCTTGCCATCGGGGCTGAATGCCGCGCTGTTCACCGGCCACTGATCCGCTTTCAAGACGGCGATCTCTGTCCGGACCTCGGCATGCCACAGCCGCGCCGTGTGGTCTTCAGACGCGGTCACGACAAGCGTCCCATCGGGGCTGAACGCCGCGCTCTCCACCGGACGCTCGTGCCCTTTTAAGGCGGCGATCTCTGTTCCGGTCTCGCTGTCCCAAAGACGCGCCGTGTTGTCTTCACACGCCGTGACCACACGCTTGCCGTCGGGGCTGAACACGGCGCTCCGCACTGGGCCATCGGTCATCAAGACGGCGATCTCGGTTCCGGTCTGGGCATTCCACAGACGCGCCGCCTCGGCGAGAGATGTGGTCACCATGCGCTTGCCATCGGGGCTGAACGATGCCTTCTCCACTTGGCTTCCCTTCTCCAAGGCGGCGATCTCCTTTCCGGTCCCAGCATCCCACAGGCGCGCCATATTGCTGTAGTAGTTGATCACTACGCGCGTCCCATCGGGACTGAACGCCGCGGTGTCCACCATGCCGGTATCCGTCAAGACGGCGATTTCTGCTCCCGTCTCGGCATGCCAAAGATGCGCCTGGCCTTCCTGAGACACGGTCACCAGGCGCTTGCCATCGGGGCTGAACGCTGCCCTGTCCACCTCCCACACGCGGGCTTCCAAGACGGCCAGCTCTTTTCCCGTCTCGGCATCCCAGAGACGTGCCGGCTCGCCGCGAGACGCGGTCACCACGCGCATCCACTCGGGACTGAACGCCGCGCTCTCGATCCAATCCGCATGGGCATCAAAGGTGGCGATCTCTGTTCCGGTCTCGGCATCCCATAGCCACGCCGTGTTGTCGTCACACGCGGTGACCACGCGCTTGCCATCGGGGCTGAACGCCGCGCTCCGCACGGGGCTCTCATTGGCCTTCAAGACGGCGATCTCTGTTCCGGTCTCGGCGTTCCACAGACGTGCCGTCTCGTCGCGAGACGTGGTCACCACGCGTTTGCCGCCGGGGCTGACCGCCGCAGTCAACACCTCATCGGTGTGACCTCTGAGTACCGCCTGGGTTTTGTTCTGGAAGATCGCCCGCACCAGCGGCGCCCACAGCTCCGGCACCAGCTTCAGATCGAGGTCTCCGGCGAGCAACGCGCCCGCCGCCACCAGCCGCAGCGCGTGCTCACTGATCCCATCCTCGAGCGCCTGCAGGGCAGGCTTGACGAAAGCGCGGCCAACGACGCGGCGTTGCTTGTGGATCTGCTCCGTCTCGCGGGCCTGGCAGGCGTCGAGGTAGGCACGCTCTTTGCGGCCCAGCAAGTGCGCGAAAACGGGATTTCCGACCAGTCTCATGGCGGCTTCGAGCCGCGGTCCGCGTCGCGCAGCGATTGCCGTGTCAATGTCTCTTTGCAGCGCTTCCAACTGCTTGGCCGCCTCCGGCCCTTCTCGCGCTGTAGCAAGCTCGGTTTCGGCCCTTTGCCATTCCGATGCTTCGCATTCGATCTCATCGCGAAGTCTCAACTCCACAGAAAACTCCTCGATCCAGCGTTTGACCGGCTGGACGCGCAGCAAGGCTTCATGCGCCACCTCGAGCGTCGGTCCAGCCTCTGCTCTTCCGCGCGTCAGCAGGCGTACCCGCGGAGATGCCAGCGCATCCGCCAGCCCGGTCAGATCGGCGTCGTTGTCGAGTAGAATTTCGCGCGTAGCAATCCGGCGCCGTGCCGCACCTGCCTCGCTGGCCCTCGGATCCCATGTCACCAGCCCCGGGATCAGAAGGCGCTTCAGTGTTTCTTGTGTTCCGGCTGTGCCGGCAATGGCATAGGCTTCATCAAGTGCCCACTGGACAGGCGCCAACGCGCCCGCGCGCGCACCGTAGAACGCGTCATAGTCGGCGCGCGTGATGGGCTGCAACGGTAGCCGCGGTGCATACTCGACATAAAGCTGCTCGAGAGTCTTCGCCAGCAGCGGCAGCGCATCGGCTCCGGTGAAGCTGTCAAGGAGATAATCGACAAGCGCGGGCTCGAAGACCTCGCGCTCGGTCTTCAGCGCGACCTGAGCCGGGCGACGAATGATGTCGCGATAGGCGGTCGCGGGCAGCGGCAAGAGCGTCAGCGATGTCTCCTTCAGAGCAGTGGGCCGCGCCGCTCCCGATCTTTCCGCCATGTCGGTTGCACGGGCGAGGGCCGCAGCCAGCGGATTGTAGCCGTCGGCGCGGATCGTCAGACTGACAAGAAGGTCCACGGCGGCCGGCTGCGCCACCAGCAACGCGAGTAGCGCGTCGAAGAATTCTCTTGCCTCGGTGGCCTTGGTCTCGTCACTGGCGTCGAAAAGCTCCTCAGCCTGGTCGATGGCAAGGATTAGGGTTCGGCCTTCGCCCGCGGCATGTGCGGACTCGGTCAGCACCGAGGCCAGCCCTTCCCGTGTCGAGCGACCCGCGAAATGTGCACGCAAATCACCCGGCGCCACCGATCGACCTGCCCGCCGAAACCAGTCCGACAATGCGTAGATCAAACCGCCTTCACGACCTGAGATGATTCCGGCCCCTGGCCGCAAGATGACGAGCGGGGCGACGCCCGATTGGCGGGATAATCGCGGCCACAGTCCGGCTCGGAGAAATGAGGACTTGCCGACTCCCGAGGCCGCGATGATGGTCAGGATACGCGAGCCGTCGCCACGCCGCAGACCGTCGATGGTTCCGAGCGCGTCAGCGAGCCGACTCTCACGGCCGAAGAACACGCCGGCATCGTTCTCGCTGAATGCCTCGAGACCCGGATAAGGGGACGGCCGCGTCGGATCGCGCGGCTTCCATTCGAAGCTTTCCGACGCGATGCCAATCAGGCGAAGCGAGCGCTCGATCTTCTCCAGCGCTTGAGCGTTGAACTTGACGTCGTCGTGCCGACCCGGTTGGCCGAGACGTCCCGGCAACTCGGCATGGATCAGTATTGAGTCTCCGGCAGCCGAGAGATCGACGATCTGATCCTCGCCAAAACCGTTTGCGCGAAGTTCAACCCGGGTCAGATCACGCAAGATGGCGACGAGAACCGCACGAGACCGCTGCGGGTCCAATAGGCTCAAGGTTTCGGCAACACGTCTTTCGACCTGGCTTTCCTTGGAGGCGAGCCAACCCGGCGACGCCAGACAGAGAAGAGCGTTGGCTCCCGCGTTTGCCTCGGCAAGGGAGGCCTTCCACTTCTCATGCGCGGCGATGCCCTCCACGCTGAAATCGAGAAAAATTTCCTTACGGTTCCAGCCACGCTCGACCAGATATTTGCGCATGGCTTCGGCAGCCAGGTCGTCCTTGCTCGAATGACTGATGAACAAATGCCGCAAAGTGCGCTCCCCGCTTATGAAGATTGAACGTTTCGCCACGGCAGAGGGTCATTCACCTCACGGTTGCGGAACAGTAGCGCATCCGCCGCGACTTGAGTAGAGTTGGGGCGTCCAGCCGCTGTCCGTCATTCCAGGGCGCGGGCGAAAGACGGTCAATGCGAGCGGAGGGGCATGGCAGAAAAGCGGGAGAGGGGGTCATGACGGCACTGACGGAGACGGCGGACCGGCAATCCTTGTGGTCGAAGACGGCGAACGCGCTCATGAGTAGCGTGGAGTTTGCCCGGTGGTCCACATTCCTGCTGTCGATCTCGGGCGCGCTGCTCGCCACGATCGCGAGCCAATTGGATCAGCCGCGGCTCCGTCTTTATGTGGCTATTGCCGGCGCGGTCGTGCTTGCGATCATGAGCTTTCTCTCGGCACGGCTCCTCAGCGGCTCGCACGTCACGAACTGGGTGCGAGCGCGAGCCGCTTCCGAAGCGCTGAAACGGGCGGCTTATAAATATGCCGCATCTGCTGCGCCGTATAATGATCCGGCCACACGCGACGCGCAGCTAAACAGGGAGCGGAACCGCATCGAGCAGGATATGGACGATCTTGCTGGGTTGCAAGTCGCCACCACTGACCACGGTTCGTCCCCGCGCGGCGATCTGACGCGAGATGAGTACATCGCGAGACGCGTGCGCCGGCAGATCGACGGCTATTACCAGCCAAAGGCCGAATCGCATCATAAGACGGCCAGGAGCCTTCGATCGGCTGAGTTTGTCCTGTCGCTCTTGGCTACGCTCATTACCGCGATCGTTGGAGTCGCCGGCAAGGAAGCGCTTGGGTTCAAATTCGACTTCGTCGCCCTTACGGCGGTCCTGACGACGGTGGCCGGCGCAATTCTCGCCCATCTGGAAGCGTCTCGTTACGATTTCCTGGTGACGACCTATCGCGCCACCGCGCGGCGCCTCGCCAACGAGCTAGCGGAGGTCAAGGACCTGAACGCTCTGTCGTCTGAGGAGTGGTCCGCGTTTGTGGACCGTTGCGAAAGCATCATCTCGGAGGAGAATACCAACTGGCTGGCCAAGTGGAGCAAACCTCCGGCGGCGCCGCCGGTAAAGCCGGCAGGCGGCTGACCCAGCTTTGGCCCTGACGCTATCAACCCGCGGGACATCTTCCTCACGCTCAGTCGTGACAAGAAGTTCGCTTTTCCGCGCGACATTCAGACCGAAGTGATGAAGGCTTGGTTTGGCCAGCGAAACAATCCCGACACCGTCGTGAAATTGAACGTTGGCAGTGGCAAGACCCTGGTCGGGCTGCTGTTGCTGCAAAGTTCGCTGAATGAAGGCATTCGACCAGCAATTTACATAGCCCCACACAAGCAACTGGTCGATCAGGTGCTTGCCGAGGCAAATGCTCTTGGGATTGACGCAGTGGATGGGTATTTGGCACCAAACCACGTCATTGCCTGATCGAGCTGACCCGCATCTGTCTTGGAAATCCCATTTGTCAAGGTCGCGTTGTTCTTGCACTCAATGACGAGGAAGGAACCCTCTGGCAGCGCCCAAAGGTTATCGGGTCCTTCGTCGAACAGCTTTTCGGTTCGTTGCCCCTTTATTCCGATGAATTCCGCGACAGAATGAATCGCTCCTTCGAATCGGTCTGAAGACACTTTGTGGAAGACCAGATCGTCGATGAGTTGATTGGCATAAAGAAGCCTGTCAGCCGCTTCGAGGACCGTCATCTGTACGCTTCGCGAACGCGTTTTTTCCGGAAGCGCTTTTGTTGTCATTCGTGCGCTCCAGCTGGTCGAGATCTGGAGAAGCTGCGAATACTGTTGCGAGTCTGGGGCCTCGCATCGATATTGCCGCGGGTATGCGGCAGAGGTGGCGACAACTGATTGTCAAAGAACGTCAGAGGCATAGTCAGCTTTCGACCGAACGATGCGCCGTCACGAAACTGTCGAGCAACGTAGTGCGTTGGGCCCACCCTCGGTACCAGGGTCCGGCGATGCGTCCAGGCCATGTTGCCTCTTTGGAGGTGCGAGCCTCTCCGGGATGCGGCATAATTGCAGCGGGTCAATGAAACTGCGAGTCGCCGGATGCGGATCGCAACGTTTGATATCTCGCGCATATCCACGACTGTCCGGCGTCATGAGGCGCTGCTGCGTTACGCGCGCTATCTGTTCATCTTCAACATCGTGATTTTCCTGTGGGTTGCGATCCCGCAACTCTCGCAGGTGACCTCGTTCCGAGAATTGACCGAAATGGTTGCGGGCCCGGCATGGCAATGGGCAGCCCTAGTGCTCGGAAGCGTCGGCGCGACATATCTCATTCTCGCGCACCGACTATGGTGGGCCTACGCAGTGATCTTCCTGGCGCAGGTCGGCTACTTCTTCTTCGTACCGTCACCCGATAAGCAGGTCTTGTTCGTCTCCGCCTTCATGGCATATGGCGTCATCACCCTGCCCCCCATGCGCCCGCTCGGACCGCTCGCGACCGAGCTTGCGATCATGACCATCGGCTTCGGCTACATCATGATTGTTTATTGCCTTTACAGCGCCACATGGACCGTGAACGGTGGACGCGTTCCGCGCGGCGCCTACGGTCGGCGCCTGTCCCCATTTGAGCCACTACGTCCCTCTCGCCTGTTCGATACTCTTCTGCCGGGTCATAAATCGCAGAACGTCACGCTCGCTGAGGCGGCGCTTTTCGCACTTTCTTCGGTGTTGTTCGTGGCAGCCTCAATGGCCCCCTTTTACGGCTTTCGGAGGGTGCAGAATGCGTTCATGACGGTCGCCCCGCAGTTCCTGGAGTGCGCACGAGAGGGATTTCTGGCGCAGCCCGCCGAAGCGACGATTGCCTGTTGGGCGGGATATTATCCCTGGAGCCATGCTGAAATCGACGTGGGAGCGCCGCTTGGTATTACCGTGATCTGCCTCGTTCTCGCGAACCGCCTGCGCCACTTCGGCAGGCAACATTTCATACAACGACTTGCTGAACTGCCACTATCGCCCGTCGGGTCGACGCTCTTCCTGCGTGCTTTTCGCGACGACCAGATGCGCATACGTCGGGCCAGCCGGAATCTGTTCTCGTCCGTGTTCGATCTCGGCCGCCTGCCGACCACCCTTGACGAGCTGATGCTTGAGCGCCTTGACGGGCGTGGCGATCTGATTGCCATAGGCAATCCGCAAGATCGCAAAGGCGCTGCACGACGATCCCCTTGGGGTGCCCAACGGCTCTATGTGGATGATTCCCGTTGGCAGGAGACCGTCACCATGCTTGCGCGCGATGCGGATCGTATTGTCCTCTGTGTCGATGCGAGTGATGGCGTGCGGTGGGAGATTGCACATGTGCTGCGAGCAGGTTACGCGAACAAGACGCTGTTTTTCCTCAATCCGTCGATCGACGTCCGGATCCGCACACGGCTGTTGATGGAGGATTTTGGCGTTTCCGCCGCAGATCTCGCATCGGTCAATGTCGATAGTATCCTGGCACTCCGCCTGACTTTGCCTGAACAGCCGATATTGATGTTCTGTGCGAAGCCCGAGCGCGATGCCTATCTTGTTGTCGCGCGCTTGGCCTTCGAGGCTCCTGCCGCGCATGCAGCTACATCGTGAATACGCAGCCTGTTCTCGCGTTTGCGAGATCTCATTGTCGGGTTGAGATGCTCGCGCTTTCAAGCGCCTGCACTTCCTTTCGCGGCTGCGAATGTTCACACCGCGCGTCGTTTTTTTGGCCCAAAAGCACATATTGGTCCCGCCAGCGGCTCCTGTCAGTGAAGTATGCCACACGTAGCGTGATGACGACGTTATACGATGAGCGCCGATAGCAAAATGTGTGCAGTCGTCGAAGCGTTGATTTGATGGGTTCTCAGCTAAGGGGGAGCAACACAATGGTTGGTCGCGTGCCAGAACGGCGGATGGATCTTAAAGCTCGGCTTGCGCGCAGGGGTCCCCGCAAGCTGCTCGCGATCGACGGCGGTGGGATCCGCGGTGTCCTATCGCTGAAAATCCTCGAGCAAATCGAGCAGTTGCTGATCAAGGAAAGTAACCGCGCCGATTATCGCCTTGCGGACTATTTCGACTATGTGGCAGGCACGAGCACTGGAGGAATCATCGCTGCTGGAATCGCCCTTGGAATGTCGGTGATGGAGATCCTCGATTTTTATTTGAACAACGGCGCTGCGATGTTCGACAAAGCAGGCATTATTCGGCGCGTTCAGTATCAGTATAAGAGTGAACCGCTCGCTCTGCAGCTCCAACAGGTCTTTGGCGCGACCACAACGCTCGCCGCCCCGGAGGTCGAAACACTATTGCTACTTGTCATGCGCAACGCAACCACCGACTCGCCGTGGCCAATCTCGAACAACCCATTCGCGAAATATAACGATCTCAAGCATCCAGCGTGCAATCTGCACTTGCCGCTGTGGCAATTGGTGCGCGCGAGCACTGCAGCGCCAACCTACTTTCCACCGGAATTGATTGACTGCGGTGGCAAGCCCTTCATCTTCGTCGATGGGGGTGTCACGATGTACAATAATCCGACTTTTCAGATGTTCCTGATGGCGACCGTCGATCGCTATTGGGTTCATACGCCGGCCGAGAGCGGCGGCTGGAAGGCGGGTGTCGACGACATGCTGATCGTCTCGGTCGGGACGGGGACCAGCGCGGGAGAGAACTACAGCCTTCGTCCGGACGAGATGAACCTGATCTTCAATGCGTCCACGATTCCCTTCGCGCTGATGTATGCCGCGCTCAATGAACAGGATTTTCTCTGCCGGGTGTTCGGCGATTGTGTCGAAGGTCCGCTGCTCGACCGGGAGGTCGACAACATGATCCCCTCGACCGGCCCGCTCGCGCTCGACCGGAAGCTGTTCCGTTACGCCCGTTACAATGCGGAGCTGACGCGCGAGGGGCTCGCGGCGCTTGGTTGCGGCGGCATCGAGCCCACCCGCGTGCAGAAGTTGGATTCGATCGATGCGCTCGACGAGCTGCAAAAGATCGGAAGCGCCGTCGCCAAACAACGGGTCAAGGCGGAGCACTTCAAGTTCGACGTGTTCAAGCCGTAGCGGACGATTAGGGGACGTGGGCCCGGTACTCCTCACGGCAAACGAATCCGCGCGCTCTGCTGAGAATCATGCTCCATTCAACGATCCACGGAGTGTTCAACCTGAAGCCATCGCGCTCCAAATGCGTCAACCAGGTACTGCTCGCGCCGAGCCGATCTTCCCCCATCTGCAAGGTCGAGCCGCGTCGGCAGTTCCAACTTTGTGAACAGTTACCACCCTGACCATTTGGGATAAACGCGCAGCGTCTCCCCACGTGAGAGCTCCAGGGTGCCCCCGCTAAAATTCGCCCACACGCAGCCGGTCGGCCAGATGAGCGTCATCCCGTCGAGCCGGCAGGCAAGGTTCCACACAGAAATACAGCGAGTAATGTCGCGAAGCAATTCTAGGTAGTCGGGGCTGAGCGCCCTGGGTGCGGACCCGATTGCGCTCACGCGGCCGACCGACAAGGCTGCTCACTCGGGCCGGCCTTACTTCAGCCTGCCTTCATCCGGTCGATAATGGCCGAGAGCCGTTCGCGCTTCGCCGCATCGCTCACCTGCAAAACGCTGGCCTCGAGGTCGCCAAGCACGCTGTTCACCTTCCACGTCACCTGGCCTTCGGCAATCACATCGTCGGCCAGTTCTTCAGCCTTGTCGGGGTCGCCAAGGTCGAAGGCCGCTGCGAGCAGGGTCGGGCGCAGCCATTCGTCTGCGACGTTCAGCCGTCTTGCGCGTTCGCAGGCGGCGATCACCAGCCGCAGGGCCGCCTGGGCGCGTTCTTCGTCACCCGTCCTCGCGCGCGTTCGATAGAGGCGCGGGAGGTTGCCAGAGCAATAGTAGGCGTTGAGATCGAGCTCCATGCCTCGTTCATAACAGTCGATCGCCTTGGCCAGGGCTTGCCGTTTTTCCGCGTCGGACTCGACGGCTTTGGCGAGGCGCTTATAGCGGCCGCCCATCAGGCCAAGGCGTTCGGGTGTCGGTCCCACCATCTGGATCAGCGTTTCAAGTTCAGCGACGGCCTGGACGTCGTTGCCGGCCTGGGCGGCGGCAAATGCGCGATTCTCCTGGATTTCAGGTTCGTCCGCGAAGCGGTCGGGAAGCTTGCGCACGAAGTCGAGCAGGACATTCCAGTCAGCAACGGTAATGACGCTGTCGCGCAGCAGCAGCAACAGGGCAAGCGCCGTTGGGTAAGTCGCAGGCGGATTGCCCTCGCTGGCGATGAGGTCCTGAGCCCGCTGCATGCGCTCTTTGGCTGGCGCCGCACGAACCGCGCGCACCTTGGTTTGAAATGCGGCGAGCTCTGCCAGCTGATCCCGCATCGCTGTTGCCTTGGCTGGATCGACATTCGTCGGATAGCCTGGAATCGACTGGTGCATCGGCGAAATGCCGACGCAGAGCGATTTGATGTCACCCTTGATCGCGGCCTGAAAGGCGGCGGCGGTGGCATCGGTGATGTTGCCTTCGGGAAGCGGATAGCGCACCGTGCGCATCTGCACGACATCGAACAATTGCTTGGACCAGTCCGCCGCGAGCAGGACGCAACCCGTCTTTTGTGCCGCGTGACGGATACCGACCTCGTAATAGACATTGCCGTTCGGAATCGTCATGTCCGCCAGCACGAGATCGGCGAAATAGAGCCGTTCCAGCATCTGGCTGATGATTAGTCCGCCGGTGTCCTGGTCGGCGCGGACCGGCTCATAGCCAAGCACCTTGATGGTCGGAACGTAGCCGCGATCCCACAGCGCGTTGAAATCGATCTCGGCCGGCCCGCGTCCCGGCTCGGCCTGGGTCGGCTTGCGGCCATAGGGCATGATCATGAAACACACCGGCATGTCGGCAATCCTTCAATCCCACAGTTTTCTGGTATCCAGCCAATAAATCCGCTCGGTCTTACCGCGCGCATCGTCCATGAAGTGCTGTGTTCCGCCGGGACCATCGCCGCCCTGGCCATTCCACAGGGCGATAAAAGCAATCTTCTTTCCGCCAAAGCGAGCGGCCGACTCGAGCATCCATCGATTGTTGCGCTCATAGGGATTTTCGCCAGCCTGAAGCGGGCCCAGCTCGTCGGGCATCACGTGCAGCTTCGCCCTCGATTTGACTGCGAGATAGCGGTCGTGCCAATCGGCGTCGGCGAAATCGACCGAGTTGGCAAGGAAGGTCGGTTCGTCGAATGGAATGTAGAGCTTAAGCGCCATGTCTCGCGCGAGACACGCTTCGGCGAACAGCAGATCGCCGCCGCATGCGCCGCCGCAAATTGCAAGATCGCCTCGGGTGACACCAATCTCAGCAAGCGTTTGGGCAATTGCAGCGGCGGCAACGCGCTCCTTGTCCGGGCGGAACCGTGGCGTCTTTCGATCGGAGGCGTCGATCATGTGGCCGCTGAAAAGCGCCACGGTGTTCGGCGATCTGTCGGCTTGAACTGGAGACATCGCGACACCTGAGTTCGTCCAAACTCGGCAAGCATAGCCGAAGGCGCGCTGTTTGTCGAAGAGCAGGTCGGCAAGCCCTTGCTGCTTCGGTTGCGCATTCGAGACGTTGATGCCCCGCGCAACGCCGGCCACTTCGCCTCGAACGATTTGGCTGTACCCCCGCAACTTGATTTCGGCAGGATCGCCTTCGTGGACGGAGGCAAGTTGTGTTTCTTCAAAATAGGCATCCACCCAATAGGAATCGGCGTCGACGATCGAAATTACATTTGTTCCAACGCTGGCATAGTCACCGAGCCGCGCCAAGAGATTGGTCACCCATCCATTCACCGGAGAACGGATCGTAGTACGGTCCAGGTTGACCTTCGCCCGATCGCGTTGCGCGATGGCCTGCTGATGTTGCGCCTTGGTCGCCAGCGCGTTCGCCTCGTAAGTTTGCCTGTCCTCAATGGACTCCGCCAGATCGCTCAGCTTGCGGCGCCGTTCCGCCTGGGCTTGGGCGTTTTCGGACGTGGCCTTGGCCTGCAGCACGGCTGCTTCTGCCATGCCTGACTTCGCCATTCAAGTCGAAGAGCCGGCTTGAGGCGGAGAATGCGGCGCTTCGACATCAGCCGATCGTCTTGCGGCGTAAGGTGAAGGGGCGGGCCCATGGGGCGCGCCTTATAGCCCTCCGGCATCAGCTTGTTCGTCAGTTCATCGTTGCCCTCAACCACACGAGCGTCACCCCGGGTCTTGATGCGTCGGCGGTGCGCATAATCAATCAGGAAAAGGTAGGCCTTAGGATTATCCGAGAGATTGCGAAGTGTGATGTATTGCTGATTGCCGGCAAAATCGGCTATGAATGTGCACCGACAGCCAGCTGACGTAAACTGCGCGATGACGAACCCATTAAAAGGCGCATACGGAGAATCGCGTGCGTTTCGCGGTTTGAGGCAGTTTCACTCTGGCTTTTCCGCTTCAAATAGCCTTGCGAGACCTGGATTTTGCTCAATGGCATACTCGCGCATGACAACAATGTATGCAGCCAATTTGTCGCTTGAAGAAGATTCGGAGTTGACTGCTTCTCGGGCTAGCCGAAAGTAGCGAAGTCTGCCCAGCCCTTTGGCTACTTCAGAAAGCGCGCGGGATTTGTCTGCAACCACTGTGAATTGCTGCGCCACGTGTTGCGCCTCGGTGATCACGCTCCAGGCATTCTTCACCTCGCGGGCTTTGGCAAGTTCCTCGGCCACGCGGACTAACGCTTGAACGCGAGTGATTTGGTTCACAATCCCTCCCGCCGCTTCAACCGCCTCGTCTGTCTTGCCGGCCTGCGCCAGCACGCCGACAATGTTAACCAGAAGCGGGGCGCGGTTGGCTTCCCACTCGAACTTCCGTTGCTGTGCCGCTTCGAGCACCGTATGAGCAACTTGCCTGGTCTCAGCGCCCGTGCCTGACTTGGCCACCGCAGCCAGGATGACCGGGCTGGCCAGCGCCCGGCTGCGCGCTTCTCCTGGCGGGAGTTCCTGTATCGCTACGA
>WNFC01014720.1_pt1 | contig 18392 bp, 19 predicted proteins | sample 5400541 | NCBI WGS metagenome assembly WNFC01 (sample SAMN13153342, study PRJNA577476) | soil metagenome | isolation source: 120 cm saprolite under Douglas fir tree site 2 hole 2 replicate 1 | place: USA:California | collected 2015-04-18 | reverse complement strand
GAGCAGCTTCACCAGTCCAGGAATATCGGCCTGTTCCCAGAGGTTCACATATTTCTCAAGCAGCGTTTGCAGCTCAGGCGACTCCAGTTCGAACGGGTTCTCCGGGAGGGCGTGAAGCTGGCGCAGGGTGCGACGGGCCCGCTGGAGAGCGCTATTGGCGGCGGGAACCGAGAGGTTCAGCCATTCGGCGACGTCGTTGGCAGGCCAGTCCAGCACTTCACGCAGCAGCAGTACAGCCCGCTGCGTCGGCGTAAGCTGCTGGAGTGCGACCAGGAAGGCGAGAGTTGTATACTCGCGCTGAAGCGCACGCTGCTCAGGCTCGATCCATTGATCGGCGAGCAGTTCATCAGGAAATGGTTCCAGCCAGATCGGCTCATTCTGGCGTGGTGGCAGTGGTTTGGCGGGATCGAGGGCTGCATGGGTGCGCGGCGGCAATGACCTTCTGGGCTGCCGTGTGAGCGTATTCAGGCAGAGGTTTGTGGCGATGCGATACATCCATGCGCGAAACGAGCCCGGGCTGGTAAACGTCTCGCACTTCTCCCACGCTCGCAGCAGCGTTTCCTGGAGCAGATCTTCGGCGTCGTGAAACGAACCTAGCATGCGGTAGCAGTGAACGAGCAGTTCCCGCTGATAAGGTTCCACCAGGGCCTCGAACGCTCTCTGATCACCCGCTTGAGCGGCGAGCACCAGTACGGTTTGAGTTGGAAGCTCCATTCAGATTCCTCTCCTTCTTGTCTTTTTCTATCCGATCCGGCCCTGCAGACCATGAAAAAGGCATCAATGCTGCGGGATGTGGGCAGCAAAAATATCTCGTTAAACGAACGATTTTGAGACAGCTCATTCGAACCCAATGATGAGATTCTTGCGTGCGGTCTCCACGACTTCTTTGGTCACAACCTGGAGCTGGTTTGCGACGAGCACACGTTCGACCTGCATCATGAGGCGATCAATCAAGCGCATGTTCCCTTGTGTGATGCGAATGATCGCCGCAACCGCCTCCTGATCCGTAAAATCCTCGGAATGAGCAGATACCCGGTGACTCCAGCGGTGCTCGAGAAAAAAGCGCGTCTCCTCCTCGGACAATGGCCCGATCTCATGCGCAAATCCAATGCGCGAGTAGAGTTGTGGCGCGCGTTTCAATCGCTTGTCCAATCCGGGCATGCGAAGTCGACACCAGGCCGACTTCCCCGCGGTCCGCGATATCGCGTATTTGCTCTAACCCCGCATCTCTGAGGCGGTTGGCCTCATCAACAATTAAGAGCTCAATCAGAGGCGGATAGCGGCGCGTCACCAGAAACTCCTCTCTGCCCTGGTGATGCTGATTGGCTGCCTCCACCAGGTAGGAAAACGCCGCAAACAAGGTCAACACCTCTTTTTCGATGCGTCCTGGAGCCCCCGTCACCGGAGGCGTGTAGAAGACCGTTCGGCACTCCTGGATGGGGGCATCGAGCGACGCAGAAGCGAAGGTAAAGGGTTTGTACGGATAGAGGCCATCCACCGCACTGCGCCCGGTGAACGTGATTAAGGGGTCTGGCAAGAAAGGCTTGATATAGTTCCACTGCGCGTAATACTTGGCAGACTCGGTTTTGCCCGTGCCTGGGGGTCCATATCCTAGACCGACAAACCGAGCATACCGACAGGCATCGCACATCTCGGTGAAGCGGCGATAAGCTTTGGTGACCACAAAGGTTCCAGGCTTGCGCTCATGTTGTTCACTCATTGATATACCTCTTGAGTCGTGGTCGCCCCGTCGTTTCAACCGGCTCTTTCGCCTGTGTCTGAGGTTTCGGGGCCTCTTCTTGATGTGCTGCCAGAAACTGTTCGACCAGAGCTTCGCGGGTGGAAAGACCCGTTTTGACCTGCTTGCGACGCTCCGTCCTCGCCTTCTCGATCTCCTTCAAGCTAACCGTCTGTCCTGCCAGCTCAGGGCAGATGGCGCGACAGACGAAACGATCCTGGTGAAACACCCGGATTTCGGCGAGGTCGGCAGGGTCGTAGCGGATCACGACGTCTTCTTTCACATACCCAGCCAGAGTCGGATCGATGTAGCGATATCCTTGAAAGCGGATGCCATCCTGTTGCACGCGGCGCGTTTTGGCCACGGTTAACAGCAGCAGATCGAGCTGTTCGAGCGACTTGGGCATGCGTGGCACAAATCCTCCTGCTTCCCATCGCTCGGTAGGGGCGCACTTGGTTTCCTCGTGGATGCGATACTGATAGTCTTCGAGCAACCAGGTCCGAAAGCGCTGCTCAAAGGCTGGGAGCGTGAGCGTCGCCTTCACCCCGGTCGATCCCTTTGGGGCATATCCTGGCGTGTCTTGCAGCAATAACTGATCCACGCTTCGGAAGAAGCGCTCGATCTTGCCACGACCACGAGGAATACTGATCTGGGAGAAGATCAGTTCCATCGTCAGATCCGCCGCCACCTGCTCCATATGCTTGGACGTGAAATCTGAGCCGTGGTCGGTGTAGAAGACCGTCGGAATGCCAGAGGTATGCCAGCGAGGATCTTCTTTGCGCCAGATCGCCGTTCGCAGCGTGAGGGCGGTCGTCAGCGCGGTCGCTTTTTGAAAGCTGAGTCGATAGCCGACAATGACGCGGCTGTAGTCATCCTCGATCGCCGTGAGCCAGGGCTTAGCAGGGGTGCCTGTTTCATCGAGTAACAACACGTCAAGAGGCGTATGATCGGCCTGCCACATCGCGTTGGCATGAGGCGACTCTCGCCGATAGAGCAGATCAAACTCTTCACGGTAAGCAGCCGCTCCTTGGTGCGCCATGGTCACCAGTGCAGGATCGAGGCTTTTAATGATGTGGCGAACACGATCATAACTGGGAGGTTTCCATCCTTGTTGTTGGGCGATGGTCGTGACTTGACGATGAATGGCGGCCATCGAACGTGGAGGTTTTTGTAAGGCCAGCCCCTCAATCAACTGGATCGCCGCGTCTTCCAGCGTGCGAGACGTTCCTTTATCGGAGCGCGAGACGTTGTTTGCCAGCCCTACCAAGCCCTTCTCTCGATAGCGCTTGATCCAGAGCTGGACCGTACTGGGTGCTTTCTTCGAGGTACGTGCCACCTGCGCCCGGGAGACTCCTTCTTCCAGAGCCGGGCGAATGATGGTAAAACGTTCTAAGGCTTGCGCTCTTTGAGCCTCAGAAAGCGCCGTGAGTGGGAAAAACGGTTCTGCCATGACAAGTCACTTCTCGTGTCAAGGGAGCCAACAACAACATCTTCCCTTAGTATATCTGATCAGCAGGATAATTGCCAAGAAATCAACAGCTTAATCTCAAAATTTACAGGTTGCGCCCGTCCAGCGCAACCTTCCCTGGTTTCGCCTCGCTGATCCTACCGCGTCTGCACAGATCACCGTACGCCAGCTCTTGAACATGACGAGTGGACTTCCCGCGGTTTCACCAGCAATCACGACGACGGAAACGACCGAGCAGTTTGTCCGCAGTCTGAGCACCGTCGCGCTTGATCGATCGGTCGGGTCCAGCTTTGAATACGCTCCAAGCGGCTATGTTATCCTCGGACTCATCGTGCAAACCGTCTCCGGCCAGGCCTACCCAACGTATATTCAGCGACATATCTTTGCTCCACTCCAGATGACCCACAGTTTCGTCTCATTCTGGCAAGCCCAGCAGAATGGCTTAGCACAAGGGCATGAATGGCTCTTTGGCGTTCCTGCTCCAACGGATGACAGCAATTTGCACCTGCCCGCTGTGCTTCCTGCGGGTGGACTGTACTCCAGCAGCGAGGATCTGTCCCACTACCTCATCGCACAACTGAACGAGGGGCAGTATGGCGGCACAGCCATCCTCTCGCCAACGGGGATCGCCGCCACGCAGGCGCCAGCTGTTCCCAATCCGACCACTGGACCGCCATTTGGCCCGATCGCAGGAGTCCCAACCATCTGGCACGATGGCGTCTCCTCTGGCTACCGCTCCTTGATGCTCATCGAGCCGCAAAAACGCTGGGGCGCGATTCTGCTGGTGAATGCTGACACGACGGTTCCCAGTACCGGGAACGGCGATCCCTTTTTTTACGAGTTCTATGCAGGACTGGCGCGCCTGCTTGCCGGGGAGGAGCCACCGGCCGCTGGACTCAGTTTGAGTACCTTCTACTTGCTCGCAGATGGGGTCATCATCCTGATTTCAGCTTTCGTGCTCTGGTCGCTGCTCCGCTTGCCATGGTGGTACAAGCGGTTTGGGCAACGACCGCACTCCCGACGTCTGGTCGTGCCACTGGTGAGAGAGCTGCTTCTTCCGCTGCTCCTCTTCTTTGGTTTGCCCTTGGTCATTGGTTCATGGCCTGATCTGTTGTTCAGTTACCCTGATCTGGGCTGGTGGCTCCTGGTCACCCTGGCATGCTTGCTGCTCACCGGGATCAGCAGAGGGATGCTCGCCTTGCTGGTCCTGCGACGGAAAGATGCATCCCCCAGGCTTGCGAAAGCTCGCCCACATCTCACGTAGGACATCCAGCGAGTTGGGCGGCAGGCAGTGCCATTCGATATCCTCGCATCGCTCCCTGCCACGACATGGCCCTCCTTAGAGCGTGTTTTGGAATGCAAAGAGAAGCATAATTTGATACACTGTGGGGCATGAATACGACCTATCCAAGCAACCTCTCTGACGCGGAGTGGGAGTGCTTGCAACAACATCTTCCCTCCGAGCCCTCACGTGGTAGACCGCGAACCCATGCACTACGAGAGATTTTTGACGCGATCTTTTACATCTTGCGCGACTTCCTGTGCGTGGCGCTATTTGCCTTGCAATTTCCCGCCATGGCAAACGGTGTTCTACCATTTTCGACGTTTGCGTCTCAAAGGAATCTGGTTTCGCCTGCTCACTGCCTTTCGAACTGCCGAACGCGAGCGTGTGGGCAGGAACGCGCAGCCGAGTGCAGCGATCATCGATGCGACATCCGCGTGAAAACGGTCGAGGAGTCGGCCAGCATTTGCGGGTTTGATGCACATAAGCATGTTAAGGGACGCAAGCGCCACATTCTCGTGGATACACTGGCCTCCTGTTGGCGGTCTACGTCACCCCTGCCGATCTCCACGATAGTAAAGGTGCCAAGTGCCTGCTCGCCGGACTCGCCCCACTGCTGCCACGCCTCAAAAAGATCTGGGCCGATGGAGCGTATCGGGGGCAAGAGTTGGCCGCCTGGTGCGAGGCCCAGGGCGACTGGGACCTAGAGGTGGTGGAGCGCACGCCAGGAGTGCGCGGCTTCAGCGTTCAGCCGAAACGGTGGGTGGTGGAACGCACGTTTGGGTGGCTCTCGCGCAACCGCCGCATGAGCAAGGATTACGAGCGGAAGGTCCAGACGAGCGAAACATTCATCGAGGTCGCGATGATTCGGCTGCTGGTGGCTCGGCTCGGGGGGAGGACGTGACGTTTTCCCAGTCACCGACTCTTCGGGGCTTATTTCTGCTCCAATTCTGCCAATGCATCTGTTGCCTCCTTGACAAACCATCGTTGATCTCTCGCCTCGTTGGCACCACTCGTTTCCAGGAGCTGCTTGAGGGCCAGGACCTGCGCTGCTTTCAACGCCTGGTCCTGTGGGATCTCGATATCTGGGATGACCCCTGTTCCTTCCCAATCGGTCCCCGTGATCGGACTGATAGGACGTCCCGTTGGGATGAAGGCTCCAAAGTGCGGGTGGATCTTGTAGACCTCTCCCGGATGAGCAGCGCCACCCGTCACCTCGCCGATCACGGTCGCCCGTTTCATATGTTTGAGGGTGTAGGCAAACTCTTCTGCCCCAGAGACGGTGTCTCGGCTGGTCAAAAGGTACACAGGCTTGCCCAGATACCGCTTCCCAGGAACATAGGGCAAGGTCCACACCTGCTGGGTGCTGTCGCTGGTCCGCCAGTAGAAACTGTTGAGATGGACTGGCTCGGCATCGAAGAAATAACTACAGATCAAAGCAACCATTGCAGGCTCCCCACCGTCATTTTTGCGCAGATCAATGATAAGTACGCTCGTATTGGCCAGGAAGTTCATCGCGGCGATGGCTACGTCTCCCGCAAACTCGGGTGGGTAGAAGGCGCGCACATCGAGATAGCCAATATTGCCAGGCAAGCGCTCCACTTTCTCAAACCCGAAGTTCTGGAAAGGCCAGCTCTCCTCCCACCACTTCGGCGCTGGTTCTTCAGGATCAGGGCGTGCTGGCAGCTCTTCGGACGTATGAAAGAGGTGAAGATGGGTATCCTTGCTGATCTCTTGCAGATGGCTGGTCAGCTGGTGTGCAAAAATCTCAGCAGTTGTGATCGTCTCGTATTCCCCGCCCTGGAGGCGTTGGTGGATCGCTGCGTCTATCGCTTCAGCAACTGTGGGAAAAACATAGTTCTCGCGTATGTTGCTCAGAAGGCCCTCAATCACTTCTCGGCGCGTAGCGGGGTCAAGAGGAGTCTTTTTTTCCATCAAATAGTGCTCTCCTTCTTTATTTTCTCTCTGGGATCATACCATGTGTCCGTCCGGAATCCCCGCTCAGCCAAACGGAGCGGGGATTCCGGGGCTCATCCGCATTTGTCGTGCGCTCCCTAGTGTCTTTCCTCAGCTGCTTTTCCAGATCCATTACGCGTTGCCATAGATCCCCGGCAGACCAAGTCCGCCGAGAGCCAGGGAAAGCTCGCCTCCGTGGTGGATCTCATGTTCAAGGACATGCCAGACAATCCATTGCCGGGTGTGGGGAGGCTCTTCTTCTAGCCCTTGATCCCGTAGCCATGCCTGGTGAGAGGCCGGGGGTAAAAAAAGCTGCTCCAGATCAGCGGAAGTCCAGCGGTCCAGGGCGGAGGAGATCACGTGCCAGCTCTTCTCAAACATGGCGACCAGTGAAGCTGCCTCGTACACGGCTGGCTCGTCATTGTCCTCGTCATCGTTCCAGTCAAGGTTGGGATCTCCTTCACCCATCCATCGGTGGAACCACCAGAATCGTGCACCGATCATATGGTCGAGAAGCTCGCCTATCGACCTCTGATCCGGCGCAAGAGGGGTGGCAAGTTGTGCAGGGGAAAGCGGTGCGATGGCTGCGACGAGAGCTTGCTGATAGGTCTCCCAGCCGTATTTGTAGAACGTGATGAGTGGAGATGCTTGTTCTGTCATGTGCTGCTCCTTGCTTCTGATGATGTGCTCCCATGAGTGGTAGCGGCTTACGCATCATAGCATACAGGAGGGGAACGAAACTTCTTCGATCTTGCTCTTCTTCTTGCTACGTAGGATTACGGCAGCCTCTTTCCAAAACACGCTCTTATCCATGATTCATCAGCACATTTGGCATGTGCACTCAAGAAAGTGGGGGCAACTCCCTGCTCCTGCGATGGAACCCTGAAACCGTAGAGCTGTCGATACACAAGGAGGGGTGCAGATGGAGAAAAATGAACGACGGATTGCTCGAGCGCACCTCGTCACCGCGATGCTGGCGGGTCAACCGTGGCAGGAGGCAGGGGCAGTCACCGCAATGCCGGTGAAGCGAGCCATGGCCTACCGCTTGCTACGTGCCGTTCGTACCCAGGGACCCATCGCGAGGCCTCGATCGGCGGCAGGGACATCCCTCGAAGTTGCGTGGAGAGGTTCGAGCCTGGCTGGAAACATCCTGTCAGGCGGCTCCTCATATGCCGAGCTCCGTCGTCCAGACGCGACTTCAAGAGCGGTTCGACGTGAACGTGAGTATCAGCCAGATCAACCGGGTTCGCAGACAACTCGGGGTGAGCAACCATTCCAGGAACCAGGGGCCGGGAAAAAAACGGCTGAATGGCAAACTCGGGTTGACAGCAGGTGTAGTCTAAAAGGAAAGGGAGGTACATACCCACCGCAGGAGAAGAACGATGGCTCGACGAAGCGCACGCCCCGAAGCGGCGCATGAAGTGACCTTGATCCCGTTGAAAGAGCGTTGTGAGCAGTGTGGTCAGTTCTTCTGGGTGGCTCATCACAGCCACCGGACGGTTGCCATGCTGTCTGGTTTGTGGAGAATGACTCTGGTCGTGCGTCAGTGTATCGAGCCGAGTGTGACCTATTTGATGCAGCGCTATGAAGAACTGGTGACCTTGCGCATCACGGATCAGGAGCGGATCAAGGCACGCTTGCAGCAGCAAGGACACGTCATCTTGGCGCTGGATGGCTTGCAACCCGATGTGGGCCACGAAGTGCTCTGGGTGGTGCGTGACTGCCTCTCCCAAGAAATCCTGTTAGCACGTCCCTTGCTCAGTAGTACGCAAGGAGACCTGACGGCTTTACTCAAAGAAGTCAAAGCTCAGTTGAAACAGCTTGAGGTGGCGGTCACAGGCGTAATCTCGGATGGAGAAGAAACCATTGGGAGTGCTGTCGCCTTCGTGTTTCCGGGGGTGCCGCATCAACGCTGTCAGTTTCACTATCTCAAGGATGCCACGAAACCCCTCTACGAGGCCGATCGGAACGCCAAAACGCAGTTGAAGAAGCAGCTGCGAGGCGTGCGACCGATTGAGCGCGCCTTAGAAGAGCACAGCACCCCCGAAAACGAGGCGATCCGAGGCTATTGCCTGGCGGTTCGAGCCTCCTTAACCGACGATGGGCGTTCCCCGATGCCTCCGTCGGGCCTCAAATTGTACGATCGCATCACCCAGGTGAGTGACTCCATTGCCCGTGTCCAGGAAAAAAAAGGTTGCCACCGGCTTTAAAGCTGTTGCGAGCCTATTCTGACCAAAGGGGTGAAGGCTACTGCCGCGCTGTGGTCCCCACTGCAGCGCGCGTATGGACTGGTGCACCAGGCGGCACAGATCCTGGCGAATGATGAGCAGCACACCGGGGCACAGGGACGTCCGCGCTACCTGGCACACGTGTGTCAGATGCAAGAGCAGAAAGCTTCTCTGGACCCACTGGGCGAGGCCATTGAGCATTTTTGCCACATCACCAACAACTTTGCGTCTGGCCTCTTTCAGTGCTATGACGTGGAGGGCTTGCCGCGTACCAACAATGACCTGGAACATTGCTTTGGGGTAGCACGGGTTCATGAGCGACGGGCCACAGGTCGACGTGGGGCCATTCCAGGCGTGGTCGTGCGCGGTTCCGTCCGCGTGATCGCGGCGGTCGTCACCAGAGAGCAGAGCTTCTCCGCCCAGGAGCTTCAGCCCCGCGATTATCAGCGCTGGCGCGACCTGCGTGCGCACTTGCAACAGTGTGAAGAAACCCGCAGGCAGCAGTTCCGTTTTCGCAAAGACCCTGCTGCCTATCTGGCGGCTCTAGAAGCTCAGCTACTCGAGTGATCTTTTCCGTTCAGGCAAAAAAACGGCAGAAAAGGAAAGGTCTCCCTCTCAAGGAGAGTGGCAGGAAGGGGCAGGAAGCCTCCTGCTTCTGGCTGCTGCTCAACAGACGAATGTGCTCACGCATTTAGAGACGGCTCTCTCCCCAAAGGTACTCACCGCTGCTCGGTCGCTGCGTCTTGCCCACAGTCAACCTGCGACCCTGCACCGCCAGTTGTTCACCCTGCTCTTTCTGGAAGCGGTGGGACTTCGACGGACTTGGGATCTCCGTGGCTACAGCGGCCAGGCTCTGGCACTGCTCACCAATCGCCGCCTTTCCTACAGCTATCGCCACATCGTGTTGAAAGTCAACTACCTCTCGCATCAAATGGCGATTACTTTGGCCGAAAAAGGCTTCCTGGGAACATTCCAATGGTCCGACGATTACGGCATAGGAGCTACCGAGAGTGCCGCCAATGCCGCTTCCTCAGGAGCATGATCCTCCCGCGCTTGATTGGCTCGAAAGCTCTGCACGCCGGCCATATCAAGAATGACCGAATGATGGACCACGTGATCTACCGCCGCCATTATATAGGATGATTTTGGGATGTCAAATGGGCCAACCGTTTTCTTGTCTGTTTGGCGATTTATGATATAGTAAGACTACGGCACGGACCCACTCTTCGTTACCCTTCTTTTTTGCTATTGTCTCAAATAGTGCAAGGGTAACAAGCTATCTAAATCTGGAGTAAGGTCAAAACAACATACACACCGAGTATCTCGGATGTGCGAGTGGGGGCAAGTGGCGGGCCTACTCTTTGCGAGCTTTGGTTTACTAAGCTGCGCAGGGAGGCTGTGGCCCAAATGTCTGTATACGCTTGTGTTTCGTGCAAATCTCCAGTTTTGTTTTATGTCGCTCTTCCGAAGAAGCTGATTTGTGTCCTCCCTTGTTCGATTCGTGCTCCTCCGAAGTTCTCCTTAGGCACAAGTTGCCAATGGTCCAGAGAGAAAAGGCGTGTATGGTCAAGCCTCTACTGGTTGAATTCTAGTCCCTCTGGCCTACTTGCGGACGCCAGCGAAAGATGACTGAAACGCTGGACCAGAAGATAAAACGGTATTGAATCTCTGCCGCTCTATCCAACTCTTCTGGCAGATCCTCATTACGAGGGAATAGGGACGAACGGAAGACCTGGGCACGCCGGATCTCCTTCTGCTGAAAATGCGGGATGCCCTACACAGGTTTCGACCGGCCACGGGTACGGAAGCATCATATTACTCAACGTGAGGCTGTAATGGCATTCGCAGACCACCATGCTGTGAAGCGTAGGTGGTACCGATACGAGGATAAGAGGCGGTAACGTCCTTGAAACCTGACGTGTCTGGGAGGAAGGGTGCTAGCGGAACCTGAAGAAAGCCGAAGAGGAAAGTGAGATGTGCTGATGCTGTCCCGAGAACTTGTCGGCAAGTATCCAGGCGAAGTGGAGAGCCGTATGCCGAGACATCCGGCACGTACTGGTTCGGGGAGGGGGGTACGGGCGATCCCGAAAGGGACGACCGGCCCCTACTCTACCATATTCATCTGAAAAGGCTCTACAGACCCATTCAACATCACACTTTTTCTGGCGAGGGATCAGTAATACCCAGGCCTGATGAAGCAAGAGAGTCATGAAAAACGTTCTCAAGCCAAATGCTGATGAGTTACCTCTTGTTGTGCAACCCATGGGCTTTCTGGCTCCAAGAGAACACCAGATCAGCAATTGAGCGGCGTGAACAATTGACCAGGGGCCAACTGCTGCACTCTGACGACGAACTGCATAATATCGGGAATCGATCCAGCTACGGTCAGTTCCACAGGTGGATGCGACGGTAGTCGTACTGGAATGCCTACGCTCGCCGCTTCACTGGCCCATGCGGATGTGACCCATGCCGCGTAGGGGACGAACGTTGCTGCTCCTCGCTTGGCTGGACGACGGCGTGCGTTCCCAGTATTGATCGGCGTCAAGGCGACTCTCTCGGCATAGGCAGCTACCAGCCTGCCTGCATCTACTGTCAATACCACCTGCTGAAGTGGATCACAGGCTGCTCGCTGTCGATTGAGTCGCGCCGGGTCGAGCCAGAAGAAGATGCGGGCATTGATGAGAGCGTACCATTCGGATGGAGATATGCCGATCAAGCAGGTTGCCAGGGCAGTTGGAGGCATGGGCCTCTGATCCCGAAGCTGGACACCATTCGGAAGCTCGGTATGCGTCAATCGCTGGTTTTTCTCTAGTTGTTCCCGATCTTGTCCGATGATGCCAGCGATGTCCAGAAGCGTGCTGGCACTGTGCAGGCCGTCCCGCTGGATTGCAGGCCAATTTGCCGCTTCAGCTAAATGGTATATATGTGTTAACTGAATCATTATTTAGATATTCTCTCACCTCAAGAGAGCCCTCAGGACACGATCTATTGCGACGCAGTATCGTACAACTCTAAGTGCGATCGGATTTCCGGTTCATACGTTTCCCCCCAGGTCGCAATGGCTGCGATCACTGGTTCGAGCGTCTTGCCAAAGGCGGAGAACGTGTACTCAACCTTCGGCGGCACCACAGGATACACCTTCCGTATGATCAGCCCATCCGCTTCCAATTCACGTAACTGCTGAGTGAGCATCTTATCGGTAATATCAGGCAACAGACGTTTCAACTGACCAAATCGCACGGTTTGGTAACGATACAGTTTCCATAAAATGCGGGGCTTCCACTTGCCAGCCATCAACGCCAATCCAGCATCGACTGGACACTGAAAGAAGCGGGCTTCCACATGTGTCTTCATACTTTCCTCCAGGATAGTATCTACCTTTTTTGTACGTTCTTGTTTAAAGCATAGTGCAATGCTATGCTTGTGTCAAGCAAACAGATATCATGTAGGGAGAGGGGGCGAGCATTCGTCCTGGCCCTTTCTCGAAAGGAATGAGAGATGTCAGAAGAGACAAATCGTGAGGCGCCGATAGAACTGGATACGAGCGCAAAAGACACGCCAGTGCAAGCCGAGGGAACGTGTTGTCCGATCGTAGAATTGCGTCACTATCTTCACCACCCAGGCAGACGCGAGGAGTTTATCGCCTTATTCGATGAGTATTTCATTGAAGAGCAAGAGCGCTATGGAGCGTTTATCCCCGGGCAATTTCGCGATCGCACCGACCCGGATCGCTTCGTCTGGTTGCGTGGGTTTCATGATATGCAGACGCGACGGATCGCATTGGAAGATTTCTACCACGGGAGCCCGCTCTGGCAGGCGCATCGAACGGAGGCCAACGACACAATCAGCGATGTAAGCAACGTTTTCTTGCTCAGGCCCGCTCGCGTCGCCACTGGTTTTTGCTTCGACCCGGCAAACCGCCCGACGAGGGACGCGCTAGAAGTGGCAGGAGGGGTCATCAGCGCAACCATCTATGCTTTTGATTCACCAGTGGATCCGCAATTCGTGGATTTCTTTGAAAACACCATGATCCCTCTGCTTCGTAAGGCAGGGGCGACGCTTTTGGGGCACTTCGTGACCGAACCAGCCGAGAACACCTATCCAGCGCTGCCAGTACGCGAAGGGGAAAACGTCTTCGTCTGGTTTGCTTCGTTCGCGGATGAAGCAGCTTATAGAAGCTATCATTCCGCTTTGACGCAAAACCAGGAGTGGATCACCTCAATTGTTCCCGCCCTACAAATGTGGGGAGCTTCGCTCGAAGAGGCGTTGGAATTGCTCCCAACGAGACGTTCGCTCTTGTGCCACCGTGCGGAAGAGCAAGAAACGAGGAAGGACTTTGGAGAATGACCTTTCAACTTCCAGATGATAGCACGCCTTTTGGGAAAAATGTACGGCGTCGCGTGCATGAAGAGTATCTTATGTGGCTTACCACGGTGGATACGCGCGGGATGCCTCAGCCCGCACCCATCTGGTTTTGGTGGGATGAGGCGGCATCCAATTTTTTGGTCTATAATCTGGCTCCTGCCAGACGCCTGGATTTTGTGCGCCGGAATTCCCAGGTGGCGCTGCATTTTGATGGCTACCGGACTGGCTCTGGAATCATCGTGTTTACCGGGCACGCCCAGATCAGCACCGCTGAATCTCCTGCTGATCAACATCCGCTCTATCTGGCGAAATATCGTCACTGGATGACCAGCAAGTTTGGCTCGCCGGAACAGTTTGCAGCGGAGTATTCGGTGGCTTTGCGCATCTCTCCCATCAAGGTGCGAGGCTCATCTTCATAGGAGAACATTCCCTTGGTCGGAACTTGTGCCATCTTCTTTTCCTATCTGGCTAGATGACCTCGTTGTGCAATCCGTGGGGAGTTCAGGCATGAGCCGCTCACAATTAGCAATGAGTTTCTGAAGGAGGAGGACGCGTCTCTTTTGTGCGCTAACGAGAGCATTGCGGCCGGTTTTTGATTGCTGAATCTCTGCCAAGCGCTGCTGATGGGCCTCTAGAGCCTGACACAGTTTGTCCAGCGCATCGGCGGTGCCAAGCTCGGCCAGTTTCTCTAGCTCGTGGTTGGAAAGCCCTTCGGGGTTAAAGATCAAGGCGATATCCGGCGTTTCCGGTGCTGGTATGTGTTGTAAAGCAGCCCTGCATGCCTGTGCGCCGGTTTGATCTCCCTCAACGGGGTATGACGACGATTCGTCAATTTTTGGGCCATTTATGCTGCTCATACATCTTTTACTTTTCAAATCTCTAAGTACTGCTTAGATTTAAAAGCGGTGTAGGCAAGATGAGACGCAATTATGACACCACACACTTGCTCATTTGAGCAAGTATGCTTCTCCTTATTGCTACAGTTCGCAGGTGGTACCACGCCCTCTCCTCGAATCACTTGCTGGGGCTGATGCGCCCGATCTAGTTGCCACTATCCAGGGAACTCAGTGATGGTGCCGCTGGGGCTGATGCGCCCGATCTTGCTGACCCCATTGATAGACCCGTTCTCGGTAAACCAGAGATTGCCACCGGGTCCGGCTGTGATCCCAAGTGGGCGGCTCTGGGCTGTTGGGACATGAATGCCTCCAGTTGGAGAAGCAGGACGAACAGTGAGCCAAGCGATACCACTGGCGAGAGCCACGATCACCAGCCCTGCCAGCCCCAGCAGGACGAAACGTCGCGAGGCGCCGGGTTTCGCGGGCTTCACTGCCACCATCGCATCAGGTCGTAATGCGGGGGGTTTTGATGAACGAGCCACCTCAGTCGGAAGCGGAGTTTGGTGCGCTGAGGTAGCCAGCTCCGTTGCGACCAACACTGTTTCCCTCGCCTTGCGAACTCGCTCCTCTTCGAGTTTGTCAGCTTGCTCTTTCTCCTGACGAGCCCTTTCCTCTTCAGCTTGATGTCTCTCTTCTTCGGCCTTGGGCAGGCGTTCCTTGCCTGACAAAGGAAGTATAGTCTGTGGCTGGGCCGATGTGTCCGCTGGAACTTCACTCACTGCCTGCTGCGAGAACGGTATTACGGGTACGGGAGTAGCCATCTCTGTCGGTTGCTGGGATTGGTTTATATCTGTCGTCTCCGAAACAGGAACTACTGGCTCAGGCTCAGGTTCAGGCCGTTTGACCTGGCTTGCCTGCTCTAATGCGGTCGCAAACGCCAGCACACTGCCAAATCGCTGCTTGGGGTCTTTGGCGAGCGCGGTCGTCACCACCTGTTCCACATCGGGGGGAATGGCCGGGTTTTTCTCTCGCAGCGGTGGCACAGGTTCATGGGCATGCTGATAGCCTAATTGGATGAAGTCACCCTCACTGAACGGCACGCTGCCGCAGAGCCATTCATAGACCACCACGGCTAAGGCATATTGGTCGCTAGCTTTCTCCGGTCTCCCCCGGTAGGTTTCAGGAGCCATATAGAAGGGGGTTCCTCCGATGCCAAAGGCAGAGGAGAACGAGGTGCGCCCAGTTTGTGTCAACACGGCAATGCCAAAGTCTGCAAGCAGGAGTTCGCCCTGTCGTCCGATGAGCATATTATCCGGCTTCATGTCCCGATGGAGAATATGTTTGTCATGGGCATACTGCAAGGCAGGAGCAAGTTCTTTGAGATACTCTCCTACCGTGGCAAGGGGAACAACACTTCCTTTGGGATGACGGGTCCGCAGCGAACCGCCAGGAGCAAAGTCGAGCACCAGAAACGGTGTGCCCTGCTCAATATCAAAATCCAACAGACGCACGATATGGGGATGCACCAATTGCTCGGTCGTTTCTGCCTCCTCCTGAAACTTGCGTGCATCGACATCAAACAGATGCAGGATTTTGATGGCTGCCTGTTTGGAAGCAAGACGCACATGCTGACCCAGGTAGACCTCCGCGAAGCCTCCTTTTCCCAGAAGTTTCACAAGACGATAGTTGCCGATTTGCTGGCCTACTCTGTCAGCCATGGGTGAACCTCCTCCTGAGCATCGTATCGGAGAAGCTCCTCATCTCCAGGCGATACGCTCGATGTCCTGTTGTAAATCATGCGTGGTCGCTTGCACATAGCGCATCGTCGTGTCCAGCGAATCGTGTCCCATCAGTTGCGCGAGTCGATGGAGCGGAACGGATGCCGCCATCCGGTAGCCGAAGCGGTGACGAAGCGCATGGGGACTCACATTGCGCACGTGTGCCCGTTCGGCATACTTCTGCACCAGATAACCTAATCCGCGCCCCGTAAGCTGGGTGTGTTTCTTCTCCGAGAGAAAAAGGGGCGTCAGATCGTCTGAGGGTTTCTTGAGCGATGGATCATAGGCCAGTAGGGCAGCTCGAGCAGTCGCATTGAGCGGAATCTCGCGATACTTGTTGCCCTTGCCCAGCACCCAGATCGTGCCGCTGCGCTTGCCGAGTCGGACATGAGCCCGGGTGAGCGTGCAGAGTTCTCGCGCTCGCAGTCCCGTATGCAGCAGGAGGACGACAATGGCGCGATCCCGTAGACTGCCCGATTCCGTCACCGCTGCGACCATGGCTTGTTCTTCCTGGTCATCCAAATGGCGGGGTGCGAGCACTTCCTCGCCGACGAGCTTAACCACTTTTGCAGGGTCATGCTTGAGGTATCCTGTACTCAACAGCCACGCAAAGTAGCGCTTGAGGCTGATGAGGGCACGATTGACCGAGTTTGGCTTGAGACGAAGCGTCTGTTGCAGGTACGCGCGGTAATCAGTGATCGTTGGTGTGGTGATCGCTTCAGGACGGAAAGCCAGTGCTTCCTCACGTCCCAGGCTACCCCTGGACTCATACCAGCCAGCAAAATGGTGCAGATCCGAGAGGTAGTTCCGGATGGTGGCTGCGGTCAAGTCCTCTATCGTGCGCAACTGCCGCTCATACTGATCGAGTACCTGTTGTCCAAGGGGGTGAGAGTACTGGTCGTCCCGCTCGTCTCATGATGATCTCCTCATGTAGAACCTTAGCAGATAAAGAAAACGACCGTTTTTGGCCGCCTTAGCAGACATATGTCCTGGTTTCTTGCGGTGTTTGGTGCTGCTAAGGTATCTTAGCAGCAGTATACCACATCAGTAGATGGAAGTATACAGATGATGCAGTGAGGGAGTATGTTTCGTGACATCGATTGAGCACACCGCCTATCCCCGGTTGAAACGGACACTGACACTCAAAGAACTCGATCAGATCTACACCCCCACGCCCGCTGAGCTCTTCCTGGCTCATCGCACCGCCAAAGGCCCGGTTGCCACGCTCGGCTTTCTTGTCCACCTCAAGGTGTTCCATCGCCTGGGCTATGCCGTGGCGACCAGCGAGATTCCGGCCTCGATTATCGAATACATTGCCGCATGCGCAACTATCCCGCTTTCACCCCGAGACCTGACGGGCTACGATGACTCGGGAACGCGCCGACGGCATTTGCCCCTCATCCGGGAGGCGCTGGACCTGCAGCCCTACGGTCCACCTGCCCGCAAAACGTTTCTGCGCGTGATGGTCGAGGCTGCGCGCACCAAAGATGATCTGGCCGATTTGATCAATGTGGCCCTGGAAGAGTTGGTGCGCTGCCGCTTCGAATTGCCTGCCTTCGGCACCCTGGACCGCGCAGCCCATCACGCCCGTGCCGTGGTCGCGCACGGTATCTATCGCCAGGTGGAGCGCCGCCTTTCTGAGGAGACCCGCGCAGCGCTGGATGCCTTGTTTGCCGTCGAGCCCAGCACATTCTGGTCCGCCTGGCAGGACCTCAAACGCGATCCGGCCAGTCCAACGCTGACCCATATGAAGCTCCTCATCGCGCACCTGGTCTCCATCTCGGAGCAGCGCAACCTGCTTGCCCAGGATCTCTTTGCGAATATTCCCCACGGCAAGATCAAGCAGTTCGCCACTGAAGCCAAAACGCTCGATGCCGCCAGGATGCGGGAGATGCTGCCACGTAAACGCTACACCCTGGCCGCAGCTCTGTTACTTGTCCAGTCCGCTCAAGCGCTCGATGATCTCGCCGAGATGCTGATCAAGCGTATGCTGGCCATCCACCAGAAAGGCAAGGAAGCCCTTCAGCAGTACCACTTGGAGCACCAGGCACGCACCGACGCGCTGGTTACCACCCTGCGTGATCTAGTGGTGGCGTACCGCAAGGAGGGGACTGCTGAGGAACGCTTTGCCGCCATCGAGGGCGTGATTGGGGAGCAGAGCGAGGAGGTACTCAAGCAGTGTGAGGAGCATCTCGCCTATGCCGGCAACACCTACCAGCAGTTTCTGTGGTCCTACTACAAGAGCCACCGTGCCATGCTCTTTCGTTTGCTTTCCGTCGTCACCTTCCGAGCCACGACGCAGGATACCTCGATGGAAGCCGCGCTGCATTTTCTCCGTGCCGCTGAGGCCATTCGCCGCGACTGGCTCGTCACAGCCGTCGTTGAATACGAGGACACGCCTGAAGAACAGCGCGTCGAACTGCTTGATCTCATCTGGGTGCCCGATGCCTGGTGGAAGTTGATCAGCGGGACAAGTCGTCGGGTACAATGCCCAGATCGGGTGCAGCGGCGGCACTTTGAGGTGTGTGTATTCTCCCAGCTCATGTGGGATCTCAAGTCGGGAGACCTCTACGTCGAAGGCGGTGACCATTATGCCGACTACCGGGACCAGCTCATTCCGTGGAGTCGATATCACCAGGAGATTGCCGACTATGGCAAACTGGTGGAACTGCCGACGGATGGAAAAGCTTTTGTCGCGCATGTACGCGCCTGGCTGGAAGAGCGCGCACGCCAAACGGATG
>WNFC01006302.1_pt1 | contig 18401 bp, 18 predicted proteins | sample 5400541 | NCBI WGS metagenome assembly WNFC01 (sample SAMN13153342, study PRJNA577476) | soil metagenome | isolation source: 120 cm saprolite under Douglas fir tree site 2 hole 2 replicate 1 | place: USA:California | collected 2015-04-18 | reverse complement strand
AGGCGCGCCAGCATCCTCTTCATCCGCTCAGCCTCCGCCACGCTGTCGGCGATCGCCTCCCGCGTTGATCCGGTGCCGCGCTGCGCTCGGCGGAGGATGGATAGGTTGGTCATGATCGTCGCCAGCGGAGTCGCCACCTGGTGCGAGACGTCGGTCAGGAATCGGCGCTGGGCGGCGAGGACGCCGGCGAGCTGGTCGTTGGCCTTGCTCTGTGCCTGGATCGCAAGGTTCATCCGGTAGATGAGCGGCAGCACGATCAGCGGCAGCGGCGCCGCCACCGGCGCCTCGACAGCCAGCAGAGCCACGCTCACAGCGCAGGCGGCCAGCGAAAGCGAAGCGGTCCATGATGCCACGGCCGCCTGCCTCAGCAGGCGAAGGTAAGGGCGCCCGCTGTGGATCGCGGCGGGCACTACCGCCACCGCCAGGTTGACGATCGAATAGACGAGCGCGGCCAGCGCCGCGCGCACATCCATGGACGCGTCGGTGTCACGGCCGATCGGGCCGATGGACGCTACCAGGGCGCTCGCCGCGAGCACGTCGCCCGCGTTGTAGGCGCTCTCCCACCAGGTCCGGCGCACCAACAGGTTGCCGGCCAGCACGCCCAGCGCGGCGGTGGCGGGACCGATCGCCGGGGGCAGCAGCAGGGCCGCCAGCAGGCAGGGAAGGGCGCCCAGGTTGACCTTCTGCTCGGGTCCGATCTTGACCGGGTACCTCTCGGTGAGCACGATCGCGGCCAGGCAGGCCGGCACGAGCGCCCAACGCCAGGGCTCAGGTGCGGCCAGGCCGCCGCGCGCGGCGATGGCCGCCAGCACCACGCCAACCGCGGGCACGCCCACGATCACCGCCCGCAGCGGCGGGCTCAAGGTTCCGAATCCCCGCGCCAAGTTCGCCCTCAGGCCGAGGGCACGTCGAGGTTCGTGTTCACAACTGTGCCTCCGGGCCCGCCGCCGGCGGACGAAACCTGGTAACGGTTCACCGCGGAGACGATGTGCGCCGATGAGATGCCGGCCGCAACCTGGGTGTGAACGCTGATGAGCGTGCCGCCGCGGCCGTCGGAAACGACCGTCGCGGAGACGGCGAAGTGCGATGCGAGATGCCGCTCGTATATGGGGATGTAGACCATGTTGTTGACCGTCAGGTTTTGGCCGCCTGGCGTCACCACCTGGATCGGCGGGTCGAACACGCACCACATGACATTCGCGGAGACCCCGGCTCCGCCCGCAAACGAGAGCGCGACGGCGAGGATCGCCGCCGGCAGGATTGTCCTCAGCCTCATTTCAGTCCTCCGGGTTGAACCTGTAACCGATCCCACGAACAGTGTGGACTAGCCGCGGCTCACCCCCAGCCTCCAGCTTCTGACGGATGCGCGAAACATGTACCTCGAGCGAGTTGGATTCCGGCCCCGCATCCTGCGCCCACACCGCTTCGGCGAGCTGGGCGTACGTCACCAGGCGTCCCCGGTTGCGCATGAGCGCGGCCAGGATCCGGAACTCGATGCCGGTCAGGCCCAGCGACCGGCCGCTGCGCTCGGCGATGCCTTCGCTGAGGTCGAGAGAGACGTCGCCGACCACGAGCCGGGAGCCCCCGTTGCCGCGGTGCCGCCGGATCACAGCCTCCACCCTGGCCATCAGCTCCTCGAGCGCAAACGGCTTGGCGACATAATCGTCTGCGCCGAGCTTCAGGCCGGCGATTCGGTCGCTCACGGACGACCTGGCGCTGATGCCGACCAGGGCGGCGTCGGTTTCGGCCCGGAACGCCTGGAAGAGCTCCGGGCCGTCGTTGTCCGGGAGCATCAGGTCGAGGAGGACGACATCGGGGTTCCAGTGGCGGACGAGCTGCAGGCCGCGATCGGCCGAGTCGACCGAGCGCACGGTGTAGCCCTCCTCGCCCAGGCCGGCCGAAACCGCCCGCGCGAGACGGCGGTCATCCTCGACGAGGGCCACTTTCCATCTGATGGTCAACTGTTAATCCGACGGCATTCTCCCACGGAACCTGCGTCTGGGCCCTCCTAACGCGTTCGACGCGTAACGGCAGCCTCGAGACCTCCGTTCTGTCCAGCGTGGGGGCTGCGGCGTGAGTTCGGTGCCCGTGGCGGCGCGGAGAGGGGCCCTCGCTCTGATTCTGTGCGTGGTCGTGATCGGCCCGAGCCTCGCCACCCTGTGGGTCTCCACTCCGTCTGGGAGCGACGTCCAGGCTCGGGTCGAAGACCTCACCCGCCATTACGGCATCGTCCTGCTCGGCCCTGGCGACGTCCCCACCATGCTGGCCAAGGCGGTCGTCGCCACAGAGGACGAGCGCTTCTACACCCACCGCGGGATCGATACGCTCGGCCTCGCGCGCGCCCTCTTATATGACGCCTCCAACCGGTGCCTCTGCCAGGGCGGCTCGACGATCACCGAGCAGCTTGTGAAGGACGTCTACCTGGGCGGTTCCGATCGCGGCTACACTACGTGAGCGAGATCACGACCGGCTTCGGCCGTCGTGGTGTGAGCGCGGCGGCCTGCGCCTACTTCCAGGCGCCGCTGAACAGTCTCACCCTCGGCCAGTACGCGCTGCTGGCAGGCGTCACCCAGGCTCCGTCCCTCTACGACCCCACCGTCGATCCCGAAGCTGCCGAGCAGCGCCGGAGCCAGGTGCTGGCCCTGATGATCGGCGAGGGCTTCATCACGCCGGCCGAGGCCCTGGCGGCGAACGCCGAGCCAGTCCTGGTGACGGGGACGCATCCGGGCCTCGTGGCCTGCGACGCCGTCGCCTGAGAGGCGTCCTCTAGCCGCTCCAGGCCATGGGCGACGTGGCGTCGAAGCCGGCGTTGGTGGTGAGCTGGATCGGCTTGATCACCGGCACGACCACAGGCGGGGCGGGTGTCGGGCTGGGCAGCGTCCCGCTGTACGGGCCGCCTGGGGTCGGGGTGGGCACCGGGGTCGGGCTGGGCGGAGGTGGGTTGTAGCGGTCCTTGGCGATGAACCAGAGCTGGAACGGTCCATTGCCCGAGCTGGGCGCCAGGTACGCGATGCCGGAGCCGTCCGGCGCCCACGTCGGTTGGGCGACCAGCTGGTCGGTGATCACGGTCCGGCGAGGTCCCAGGTTCGCTCCGTCCCACGAGGCGAGCGTGAGGTAGGAGACCTGCTTATGGTAGGTGCAGATCATTGCGATCTGGCCACCATCGGGCGAAATCGAGGGCTGGGCACAGTCCTCGTCAGTAGTGGTCAGTGGCCGACCCTCGTTGCCTTGGGGGGTGGGTCGGGTCGTGAGCCAAAGCTGGCCCATGAGATCGCCGTTGTAATCGTAGTTGTACTTGGTGTACAGCACCCCGCCCGAACGCAGGGGGATCGGCTGGATGTCGCCGCCGGTGTAGTCATGGGAGTTGGTCCACAGCCTGGCCTGCCCGATCGTGCCGCCGGCCGGCATCTGCCAGATCGAAAACGGCACATCGTAGCCGAACTTTGGTTCGTCGTAGCTCATCCAGATGTAGGCCTGGTCAGGGCTCAGCCGTGGGTAGAAGGCCCAATGCATGGTCGTGATGTCGTGATACGGCCCCATCGTGTTGTTGTTAGTCACCTGCCGCCACGGCTTTCCAAAACGTGTAAGAAGGAACACGTCTGAATAGAAGACTCCGCGATGGACCGCCAGCAAATTGGTGCCGTCGGGAAACAGGGCCGGTTGCATCCAGCCGTCCTCGGGCGTCAGCTGATGGAAGCGGCCAATGCTGAGGCTGTAGATCGCTCCCGACTGCGCGAGATAAAGAGTGCCCGGGAGGGTGAAAGCCCGCGTGCGTGGCGAAGCGGCCGTGGGCTTCTCGGCCGGAGCCGCCACATTTGACTGGCGCCCCCCGAGGTACATGAAGGTGCCGAAGCTGGAGACCAGCATCAGCCCAGCAAGCCCAACGCCCAGCAAAAACCTGGAGATCACGGGAAGTACTGATGCACGAAATAAAGGATTGCGCCCCAGTTGGGCGTGAGGCTGCCGCCCGGGCCGCCCCCATGCCACAGCGGTGGAAGCATGACCAGGGAGGTGATCGCATCGGGGTTGTCGAAGCTGGCCGCGAGCGGGATCAGCTGGGCGACGCGATCGAGGCCGATGCTCGTCTTGATCTCCCCACCCAGTGCGGCCGCGATGTTGGGCACGTCGGCCGGGTTGAGCTGCTTAGCCTTCTGCCTGATCGCGAGCAGAATCTGCTGCTGCCGCTTCGAGCGACCGATGTCGCTCTGCAGGTCGTTGTGGCGTGAACGTACGTACTGCATCGCGTTGATGCCGTTCAGGTGCTGCGGTCCGGCCAACACGGCTACGCGCTCATAGCCGTAGGGATCAGTGCTGAAGATGTCCTGCGGGTAGAGGTCGTCAAGCACGGGGTTGCTCGTCACCACGTCGACCCCCCCGATCGCGTCGATCAGCTTGATGAGACCGAGCAACCCGATCCATATGTATTCGTTGATCTGCACGTTGAAGTCCTGCGCGACCGTGGCGATCGCGCCCCCGGCCTGACCGTACGAATAGGCGCCGTCGATCTTGCCCGAGCCGCCGCGCCAGAACGGCACGTAAAGGTCGCGAGGGATCGACAGCATGATCACCTGCTTGGTGGCCGGCAGGACCCGGACCAGGATCATCGACTGCGTCAGCACGTGGTCGGCCGAGAATTTGGAGTCGTCGTCGGAGCCGAGCAGCAAGACGGTGAAGGCGCCTGGTTGCACCAGGGGGCTTGGCGACGGCGACGGTGATGGCGCGTTCGGCGACGGCGTCGGCGATGCGACGGTCACGACCTGCCCGGTCGCATCCCAGGCGAGTTTGGCGGCCGGCAGGAAGTACGCAAAGCTTCCCGCCATCGCCGACAGACCGATTGCGAAGATGGCGAGAGCGGCGGTGCGGGTGGGACTCAGGCGCCTGCGCGAAGCTCTAGCGCGGCGGCCCGGAATGATACCGAGCGGCACGGGCCAACATTCTAGACCGATGGCCTGTGAGGCTTTGTAAGCGACTTGTTAACGAGCGAAAATCAGTGCCTGACGACCGCGATCTCGACTGCTTTTACGGCCAGCATGATCACCGCGAGTACGACATATCCGCTCAAAAGCAGCATGGCCACCCTTCTCAAAGCCGATGACTTCGGCCGTTCGAGCAGGGCGAGGGCCGGCATCCGCCAGTTCTCGCGCTCGGCACGCGAGACCGATGGAGTCGGCTCAGCACCCCTCGCCCTCCACCAGGTCGCCAACCCGCCTGCGAGCAGGACCACGAACATCACTGGCGCGAGCACTTCGATCAAACGTGTGACGTCTACCGATGGGACCAGCGTGGAGACGACGAGGGTGAACGACAGCAGCAGCAGGGCGCCGACGATGACCGCAGCGAGCGCGTTCAGCCATGGCCGGTTGATCCACGGGCCGAGAACGGCGCGGTCGTTGCAGAGCAGGACTGCAAACACCGTGCTGCTCGGCAGCAGGATGCCGGCCAGGGCCTGGACGGCAGTGGTGATCAGACCCAGAGGGGCATGGGGTATCAGGACGATGGCCGCCGCAAGCACCACCATCACGGCGTAGAAGCTGTAGAAAAGCTTTGCCTCAGCGAGCCCTCGATGCAGCGAGAAGCCCAGACCGAACATGTCGCCGAACGCGTAGGAGGTCGTGAGGGTCACCGCCGACGCACCGACGATCGAGGCGTCAAGCAGCAGCAGCGCAAAGATCGCACCCACCACCGGAGAAATGTGGACGTGCAGGCCGCGCGCCACCGCCAGCGCGTTGTCGAAGTGGCCGAAGTCCTTGGTGCCGGTGAAGGCGGATGCGGTTGCCAGCATGATGGCGGCGGCGCCGACAACGACCACGAATGCACCGAGCACGGTATCCGCCTTCTCGTAATCCAGCCAGCGTGGGGTGATGCGCTTGTCCACCACGTTCGACTGTTGAAAGAAGAGCTGCCAGGGGGCGACGGTGGTCCCGACGATCGCGATAATCAGCAGTGCGCCGTTCGAGGTGAGGCCGCCCTCGATCCCAGGCTTGATGAATCCAGTGAGCGCCGCTCTCGGATCCGGGTGGCTGAGCACGGCCAGGGGCAGCACGAGCAGGCTCGCAAAGAGGAAGACGAACATCGCCCTCTCCCAACGGCGGAAATTTCCACTCAGGGTGATGGCAATCAGGAGAAGCGCCGAGAGCGGAACGACCAGGTACATGCTGAGTCCGAAGTATTCAGCGGCGAGGCTGACGCCCATGAACTCGGTGCTGATCGTCAGGAAGTTCAACAGGAAGAGGTTGCCGACGGAGAACCATCCCCAAATCCGTCCGAATCGCTCGGTGATCAGCCTGGCGTACCCGACCCCGGTCACCGCTCCAAGGCGAACGACCATCTCCTGGTTGACGATCAAGACAGGTATTAGAAGGACGAGGGTCCATAGCAGCGAGTAGCCGAATTCCTGCCCCGCCTGGGCGTAGGTGGAGACTCCGCCGGCGTCGTTGTCGCCGACCATGACGATGATGCCGGGGCCGATGATCGCGGCCAGGGTGAGCAGGCGACGCCGCCACGTGCGGCGTGGAGCCATGTCACTGAGGCGGATCGTGCCGAAGGCGCCGTGGATGTCGCCGGTGTGTATTTCGTCGAGTACGGCTGAGGTCGGGACCAGTTGCGAGTCGTCTTTCACCGGCTCGCGCTCGGTCAATTGAGGTTCAGACGCCCGTGGATGCTTCGACGCGCGCGCGCCACTCTTCGGGAACGATTGCCTCGATCACATCGTCTGCGGTCACCGCGCCGAGCAGGTTGCCGGCCGCGTCGGTCACGGCCAGGGCGACCAGGTTGTAGTCGGCCATGGTGAGGGTGACGTCGGTCACATCCGCGCCGGTGGTCACCCGGCAGGTGACCAGCTCGATCTCCTCCACCTTGCGGGCAGCATCGGCGCGCAGCAGCTCGGCCGTGCTGATGCTGCCGAGCAGCTTTCCGTCCTGCTCGGTGACGAAGACCGTGTTCAGCAGCTGGTGCGGGGCCTTGTCGTCCGTGCGCACCGCCTCGAGTGCTTCCGCCGCGGTCGCGCCCTTGGTCACCGAGACGTAGTCGGGGCTCATCATCCCGCCGGCCGTGCTCGGGTGATACTGCAGCAGCTTGCGCAGCTTGTGCTGCTGCTGTGGCGACATCAGGTCGAAAACGGGTTTCCGCCGCTCCTGGTCGAGCTCGCCCAAAAGATCCGCCGCGTCATCAGGGGCCATGCGCTCGAGGACCTTGGCGGCCTCTTCGTTGGAGCGCGACTTGAGGAACTCGACCTGGTGCTCGGTATCCAGCTCCTCGAAGATGTCGGCAGTCAGCTCCGCATCGCTCTCGACCGCGTCGAGGATCTCCTCGCCTTCCTCGTGCGATGCGCCTTCGACCAGGTCCGCGATCTGCGCCGGGTGCAGCCTCCTCAGGCGCTGCAGCGGCATGAGCAGCTTGGCGGTCGGCACGTGGCCGACGAACGGCTGCACGTCCTTCCAGTCCAGGACAGCGTGGCGGCGCAGGTCCGGTCGGCCGCGGCGCGGAACCAGCCGGCGGAGCATGGCCCGCGGGCTCCGGTCCACCCCCATCAACCGCCACCCGTCGTCGGTTGGCGCCAGGACGAGGTCGTGTGCCTGCACGATGCGCCCGCGCGCGACATCCATCAGGTGCCGGCCCAGGACGTCGGCCGCCAGCAGCACCTCACCGGGGCGCCTCTGGAATGCGCCCGTATCCAGGGTCTTCGTGTTGAGCCGCACCTCGCCGGGCGCTAGCTTCTCGATGTTCTTGCCGCTTACGAAGACGTCGCGGCCGCCCATGCGGACCTTGACCCCGGTCACGGGCGGGTAGCCGCCGCTGTCGAGCTTCACGATCAGGTCTGCGAGCCGGCCCAGCTCGTCGCCGGCCGGGTTCAGGACCGGGCTGCGCAGGAGCTGCGTGACCATCAGCCTCCGCTTCTCCCGGCCGGTCGCCGCGCCGCCGGTCGCACGGCCTGAGGGCGGCCCTCCGTCCACGTGTTCGTTCTTGTCGGTCATGTTTGCACCCCTAAGCCATTATCCCGCCGACTTCTCCAGCCGGGCGTCCAGCTGCTCCATCCGTTTGATCAGGCCCGCCAGCGCCCTGTCCTGGGCGGTGAGGTGCTTCTGCATCTCGAGGCACTCGTGGAGGATGGCCTCGGCGTCCTGGTAGGTGACGACCGCTCGTTTGTCCGAGGCGGCGCCGAGGACCTGCTGGCCGACCATGATCACGAACATCAACAGGAGCTGGACGATGTTGGAGAGGAACAGAAGGAAGGCGAACGGGTACGGGTCGCGGGCGAATCGCCAGAACCCGAGCGTGGCCAAAACCATCCACGTGATCTGGATGAACACGGCGATGTAGACCGCCCACATCGTGCCCACGTTGCGGGTGATCGTGGCGGCCAGCCGGCCGTTGAGGCCGACGTGCTCGTCAGCGATCCGAGGCGGCGCCTTGAGCTTTCTCCTCTCCGTGTGCGGGTGCGGTTGGTGGACGAAATCGACGTCGGCCATGCCTACTCCTTGCTTGGTGAATCTGATGCCGCTGTCAACGCCTCGCGGGTCTCCGGTATGAGCCAGATGAGCAGCGCGAACGCGGCGACGTACTGCGTCCACCAGAGCGCAGGAACGGCGCTGAGCGCAACGCCGGCGAGGGTCACGCCCGCCATGTAGGCGCAGGTGATCGTTTCGGCGATGTCCGCGCGAAGCGAAGCGCTGTCGACGATTCGGTTGGCACGCGACTTGGCGGCTGCAAGCAGCGGCATCGCGATCACCGCCGAGACGGCGACAAAGATGCCGAGGACGGACACTTCCGCCTTCAACCCCGTGACCAGGCCGGCCACCGAAGTCACGACCACGAAGCCACATAAAAGGATCAGCAGTGCCGCCGAAACCCGGGTGGTCCTGGCTTCGAGGCGCTCTACGCGTTCGATCGCGGCCCCTTTGGCCTCGACGGTCAGCCGCCAGAGCAAGACCGCGCCGCTGAGCAGCTCGATGAGCGAGTCGAACCCGAATGCGGCGAGCAGCACGCTGCCTGCGGCGATGCCGGCGCCGATGGCGAGCACAGCCTCGGCCGCCATCCACCCGACCGTGATGCCCTCGAGGCGAATCCCGCGCCGGACCGCTAGCTCGCGCGCTGTTGCAGTCGCCAACCTACTCGTGGCCGCTGGGCATCAATAGAACGGGGCACGCCGCGCCGTGCACGAGCTTCCTGCCGAGGTCGCCGGTGATGCGTTCTTGCAGGCCATGCGCATGGTGGCTGCCGACCACGATCAGCTCGGCGCCGAAATCATCGGCCTTCTCGAGGATGAACTGCGCCAGCTGCTCGGGCCGGTGGCTGTCGATGTCCGACGACGCCTGGATGCCGGCGGCGACCAGCTTCTGAGCAACCTCCTCACCGAACCGGAACGACTCGGGAATCGACTCTTTCTCGAGCACCGCCGCGGAGGTGACGATTCGCTCCCTCATGTGGACCACGAGCACCTCGGAGTCGAATGCCCTCGCCAGCCCGGTGACGACCGGCAGGACCTCAGTCGCGTCATCCGCGCTGCCGACGGCTACGACAATTTTCGAGAACATGACGCCGCGATTCTCTACGATCGGCGGCACAGATGGCAGGCCGCGTCCAGCACTACCGGGCGGAGCTCAAGAAGCGACGAGGCGAGTGGGAGTCGTACCTGAAGGCGAACTCGGGACTCCCGGGCCCGCGCGCGAACCTCGAGCTCGTGGAGGCGGTCGGAGAGGAGGCGGACGCCGACCTCCTGTGGCGCCTCTCCGCTTCGAGCGACGAGTTCCTTGCCCTGTGCGGAACGGCGGGGCTGGGGCGCCTGGCCGCGACCGACCCCGACGCTGTGCTGGGGTGGCTGAAGGAGCTGGCAGCGGACCCGAGGTGGCGCGTGCGCGAGGGCGTCGCCATCGCGCTGCAGCGGATGGGCCGCTCGAACATGGCTGCGCTGATCACGCAGATGGAGGTCTGGTCGAAGGATGGCCCGCTTGTGCAGCGGGCGGCGGCGGCCGGCCTGTGCGAGCCGCCCTTGCTCAAGAAGCCGGATGACATCCGGCGGGTGCTGCTGGTCCTTGACCACATCACACGCTCGATGGCGGCCACGCGCGACCGCAAGCAAGAAGGCTTCAAGGTCCTCCGGCAGGCCATGGGGTACTGCTGGAGCGTCGCGGCCGCGGCCGACCCGGAGGCGGGCCGGCCGCTGCTGCAGAAGTGGCTGCGCTCGTCCGACCCCGACATCTCGTGGGTGATGAAGAGCAACCTCGGCAAGGCGCGCATGAGCGCCCTGGGCAGGGCGTGGCTCGCGGAGTCGAAAGACGGGGCGGCGAAACCGAGGGCCAAGAGGCTCATCAAGAAAAAGCCGATCAAGAACAAGCCCGTCAAGAAGAGCTGAAGCCGTTCTCCCCTGGGTGTAGGCCAGGCGCGTCGAGGTCGACCTCAACCCAAACCGGCTGCTTGCGCACCACCGCGGACAGGCGCACCCCTCCCGCCGTGTCCTTTTGATAGACGGCGAAGTCCTCGTTCGGCATGGGCGCCAGCTCGGTCCAGTGGCTGTCGGTCATGTCGGCTTGCACCTGGGGAAACAGCGCTGACGCATCGCCGACGTGGCTCACGGAAAGGGTGGGGTTCGAGCAGAGCCAGCTGTTGTCTGGGCCGTCGTTCTCCCAGGTGACGAGCTCGCCCTTGAAGCGGGAGGAGACGACCGGGTCCGATTTCAGAAGGTTGAACTGCGCGTTGCCGGGGTCGCAGTGGTTGCTCCAGGCGGTGACGAAGAAGTGCTGGGCGAGGAGGGCGGCGACCGCGATGAGGATCAAGCCCAGCGCCACACGTCCTCGAGTGAACATTGGTCACCGTAATAGCAGATGGGACCCTCGCTGCCGATCGCCTTACCCAACCAGTTGGTGCCCCGCCAGGGATTCGAACCCCGGACCCTCTGCTTAGAAGGCAGATGCTCTATCCACTGAGCTAGCGGGGCGGAGCCGCCATTCCGGAGAGAATACGCGTGGGATGGTGCATCACACGCTGCTGCAGTTGAAGTCAATCCTGGCCGAGGTTTCCGACCTCAGCCGGGCGAGCCTCGTGCTCGATTGGGACCAGGAGACCTACATGCCGCCCGGCGGGGTACAGAACCGTGCCGAGCAGTTGTCGACGCTCAGCGAGGTCGCCCACCGGCGCTTCACTTCCGATGAGGTTGGCCGGCTGCTGGATGAGGCGGAGCGCGACACAGCCAAGCTGCCGTTCGATTCCGACGAGGCCAGCCTCGTGCGGGTCACGCGCCGCGACTACGACCTTGCGCGCAGGCTGTCGCCGGAGCTCGTCGCGGAGATCGCTCGCGCCGGCTCGGCGGGCCGGCCGTACTGGCAACAGGCGCGCCGCGAAGCGAACTTCGAGCTCTTCCTCCCGTATCTCGAGAAGAACGTCGAGCTCAACCGGCAGGTCGCCGAGGCGCTCGGTTATGAGAAGCGCCCTTACGACGCCCTGCTGAACCGCACCGAGCCTGGGCTGACGACCGATGAGCTCGAGGCGATCTTCGCCGAGCTCAGGACCGCCATCGTGCCCCTTGTCGCCGACATCGCGCGCAACGCCGGCGCCGTCGACGACAGCGTGCTGCATCGCGGGTTCGATGCTGACAAGCAGGTCCAGTACGCGCTGGAGACGGTCGCGAAGCTGGGGTACGACCTGGAGCGCGGCAGGCAGGACATCTCCACGCATCCTTTCAGCATTGGCTTCGGTCCGGGCGACGTCCGGATCACCACGCGCGTGAATCGCGACTTCTTCAACGAGTGCCTGTTCGGTTCGATCCACGAAGCGGGACACGGCATGTACTTCCAGGGCATCGGTCGCAACCTCGACCGCACGACACTCTGGGACGGCGCCTCACCCGGCGTGCACGAGTCGCAGTCCCGGCTCTGGGAGAACCTGGTCGGTCGCAGCCGGCCCTTCTGGCATCACTTCTACCCGAGCCTGCGGAAGACGTTTCCCGAGCCGCTCAAGGGCGTCGACGCCGAGGCCTTCTACCGCGCGGTAAACAAGTCGTACCCGTCCTTCATCCGGGTCGAGGCGGACGAGGTCACATACAACCTCCACGTCTTGCTGCGGTTCGAGCTGGAGAACGACATGCTCGAGGGCAGGCTGAAGGTTCGCGATCTGCCAGAGGCCTGGAACGAGCTCTTCAAGTCGTACGTCGGCCTCGATGTGCCCAACGACCGGGAGGGCGTCCTGCAGGACATCCACTGGTCGTTCGTCGGGTTCGCCGAGTTCCCCGGCTACACGCTGGGCAACATCATCGGTGCGCAACTGATGGAGAAGATCCGCTCGGAGCTGACCGACCTCGATGACGAGATCGAGGCGGGCGAGTTTGGGCCGCTTCTCGGCTGGCTCCAGGAGAACGTGTACCGGCACGGGCGCAAGTTCACTCCGCAAGAGCTGCTCCGGCGCACCACCGGCCGGCCGCTGACCCCCAAGCCCTGGATCGCCTACGTGCGGAAGAAGTACGGAGCGCTGTACGGCCTGACTCAATCGAAGGATTAGACGCGGCTGGCGCCAAACATGCGCTTGGCGAAGCTAGAGAGCGTTCCGTTGGCGACAAACGTGCGGAACCAGCGGTGGCGCTGCTGTCTACCGCAAACCGGATCCGAAGTCCACCTGAGGCCGCTCTTCTCGATTCACCTCGAGCCTGAAGATGTCCGGGCGTCCGTAGTGCCCGGCGACATCGAGCGTCCTCTTCGCCGCCGACGCTCGCTCCGGGTCGCAGTCGGCGACCAGGATGCCGTACTTCTCATGAAGCGGACCGGCGACCACCTTGCCATCCGGTGCGACGATGACCGAGTCGCCCGGGTTGAACCAATCCTCGAGGTCGGGGAAGAGGCGATCGCGATCCGGGAAGTCCGCGGGGATGTCCTTCCCTCGCATCGCCGTCCCGTTGCCCAGCACCCAGCACCGTCCCTCGGCCGCGATGTGCCGCATGGTCGCCTCCCACGTGCTGCCGGCGTCCCACGTCGGCGCGATGTAGAGCTCGCAGCCCTGCGCGAAGAGCGAGAAGCGCGCCAGCGGCATGTAGTTCTCCCAGCAGATAAGAGACCCGATCCGGCCCGCCGGCGTCTCGATCACCCGCAACCCATGAGCGTCGCCAATCCCCCACACCATCCGCTCCGGGTTCGTCGGCATGAGCTTGCGGTGGCGGTTCAAAACTTCTCCATCGGGGCCGATCAGAACGACGGTGTTGTAGAGCGTGCCTCGGCTGAATTCCGAATCCCGCTCGTGCACGCCGATCGAAACCGTCTGCTTCAGCCGGCGCGCCGCGGCCTGGATCGGTTTCAGGTGCCCCGCCTTCAGGTCGACCGAGTTCTCGAGGAGCCGCCGGTAGATCTCGCCGGTCAAATCGTAGTCATCGCCCGGGCGCAGCCGCCACAACCACTCCGGGTAGCCGGGCAGCCAGGTCTCCGGAAACGAGACGAGCCGCGCCCCGCCGGCGGCCGCTTCCTCCATGAGCTCGACGCCGCGCTTGATGGTCTTATCGCGATGGAGCAGGACCGGCGGGTGCTGGACGACGGCGACACGGTGTGGGCTCGCGGCTTTCGTCTTCGGCATGGCGACGGTGTCTATCCTGACGTCCGTAAGGGGTCCCCGCGAACTCAAGGCGAAGCCTCTGAGTTCGTGGGGCTAAAAGTCACCTGCGCGCGCAACCATGCCAGGCATCTCCTTGCCCAGCTGCTGACCGATCCAGCGCGAGCAGTCGATGAGGGCGGCGAGGTCGAGCCCTGTATCCACCCCCATTCCGCGCAGCAGGTAGGCGAGGTCTTCGGTGGCGATGTTGCCCGTCGCCTTCGGCGCAAAGGGGCAGCCGCCCGCACCTCCGACCGAGGCGTCAAGCGAAACCACCCCCTGGTCCAGGGCCGCCATCGCATTCGCGTAGCCGGTGTTGCGGGTGTTGTGGAAGTGCGCGCCCACCGTCGCGCCCAGGTCCCGGGCTCCCCTCACCAGCGCCCTGACCTGCGTCGGCACCCCCACCCCGATGGTGTCGGCGAGACAGATCTCGTCCGGAGGGCTCGCCATCAAGCGCTCGACAAGATCGAGAACATGCGGCACCGGGACCGGGCCTTCGAAGGGGCATCCGAAGGCGACGCTGATCGTCACCGTGATCGGCACCCGGTCCGATCGTGCCCGCGCCACCAACGCCAGTGCCGTCTGCAGGCCCTGCTCGGTCGTGGCGTTCTGGTTGCGCCGGCCGAACTCGTCCGTGGCCGCGAACGCGTAGTGGACCTCGTCCACGCCGGCAGCGATCGCTCGCTCGTAGCCCATCTCGTTGAGTGCGAGGCCCGCGTAGGACGTCCCCGGGCGGCGGTGCAGGGCCGCCATGACCTCCTCGGCGCCGGCCATTTGCGGGACCAGCTTCGGGTTGACAAAGCTGGCAGCCTCGATTCGCTTCAGACCGGCGGCCGCCAGGCGGTCGCACAGCTCTGCGCGCGAACCCGGTTCAAGGACCCGATCTTCGTTCTGCAGCCCGTCGCGCGGACCGACGTCGCAGACGATCACAGGGGTCCTCGCGAACTCAAGGCGAAGCCTCTGAGTTCGTGGGGCAAAGGCTCATATAGATAAAGGTAGATCGGGTGGGCCGATGCTCCTCACCTATTGACCGCCGCCCCGGGGCCACCTACGATTCACTTGACGCCAGCCATATTTACTTGACACCACGTGTCAACGGGGCAAGGGGATGGCCAGCATGCTTACCGTTCCGTTCATCCGGCGTCCGACGCGCGTGTTGTTGTTGCTCATGGCGATCCTGCTCGGAGCCGTGGGTACGGTCGGCGGCGCCCGCCCGGTCCACGCCAGCGGGGTGCCTTACGCACTGGGCGACGTGTTCGCCGACGTGGGCAACGGCCAGGTCCAGCACTTCAGCTCCACCGGTGTGCTGCTCGACACCCTGTCGGGCCCGGCTACTGGCGCAGAGAGCACGGGCATGGCCTTCGACCTGGCCGGAAACCTGTACGCCACTCAATTCGGCAACCAGAGCGTCTACAAGTTCGACAACGCCGGCAACTTCGTCAGCACATTCGGCGGCGGCTACAACTCCGACCCGGAGTCGATCGAGCGCGACTTCTTCGGGAACTTCTACGTTGGCCAGGCCGACGGCAGCCATCAAATCCGTAAGTTCGACTCCAGCGGCACCTTCCTGACCTCGTTCAGCCCGAACGTCGGTCCGCGGGGCACGGACTGGATAGACATCGCGGCCAACAAGGAAAGGTGATCCGCAGCTTCGATGTCTGCACCAACACCCAACTCCCAGACTTCGCAACCCTGCCGATCAACGGCATCAACCCGGGGATCGATCCCAACGGCTCCGTGGCGTACGCGCTCCGGATTCGTCCTAACGGCGAAGTCCTGGTCGCCGCCAGCAAGCAGGTATTCCTGCTCGACGCTCTGGGCAACGTCATCCAGACCTACGGCGGCTTCCCGGGCTCGCCCAGCGTCCTGTTCGCGCTGAACCTCGACGCCGATCTGACCTCGTTCTGGACCGGCGACAACCCAACCGGCCGCATCTACCGGGTGGACATCGCCAGCGGCGCCATCCTCACCCAGTTCACCAGCGCTCACAACCCGTCCCTGGGCGGCATCGCCGTTTTCGGTGAGATCACCGCTGCGCAGCCCAGCCTCACCCTCAGCCCTGCCAACGCCTCCCAAACCATCGGCCTTCCGATCACCTTGACGGCGCAGCTGATGAACGTCGTCAATCCCGCCGGCATCGTGGTCACCTTCACAGTGACCGGGGTCAATCCGCAGGTCGGGATGGGGACCGCCGACGCCTCAGGGACGGCGACCTTTACCTACACCGGGGCGCACGCGGGTGTCGACACCGTGGTGGCGACCGCAACAGCGGTCACGCCGCCGGCATCACTGACCTCGAACACGGCCACGATCACGTGGAACAAAGCCCCCACCAACATCGTCTACAACGGCGACACGACCGGAGACTTCAACGACCAGGTGACGGCAGCCGCAACCTTGACCTCCGGCGGCTCGCCGCTCGCCAACGAACTGGTTCAGATTTCGCTCAACGGCACCGACAATTGCTCGGGCACCACCGACGCTCTGGGGATGGTCTCCTGCTTTCTGACACCGAGCGAGATGGCGGGCACGTACGGAATCACGGCGAGCTTCGCCGGTGACGCCGACCACCTCCCCGCCAGTGACACCGCCCACTTCGTCGTCACATTGGAAGAGACGACGACCACCTACACCGGGCCGCTGAACATCCCGAACGGCACCACCGTCGTTCTCTCGGGACGCCTACTCGAGGACGGCATCAGCGGCATCGCCAACCGGAACCTGACACTGACGCTTGGTAGCGGGGGTAGCGCTCAAAGCTGCATCGCGGGGCCAACCGACGTGAACGGCAACGCGAGCTGCACGATCGTCAACGTCAACCAACCGCTCGGCCCGTCATCGGTGACGGCAACTCTGCGACGGGCAGCTCGGTGACCTATTGGGGCGCCCATTGGTCAACCAGCAACTCGTTGAGCGGAGGCTCCGCACCGGCCAGCTTCAAGGGCTTCGCCGACGGCACGGGACAACCGCCACAGTGCGGCGCCGGCTGGACCAGCGACCCGGGCAACAGCTCGGGGCCGCCGGACAGCGTTCCGCAGTACATGGCGGTCATCGTCGCCAGCTCCGTCCACAAGTCCGGCTCAACCGAGTCTGGGGATACGGTCCACATCGTCATCGTCAAGACCGACCCCGGCTATGCGTCCAATCCCGGCCACGCAGGCACGGGAACAGTCGTCGCTACTCTCTGCTGATCTAGAGCGGGTCCGCCGGGGGACGGCCGCCGCCGTTCCCCGGCCTCTCATATAGAGGTCAGCCGGCCCGCACCTTGTCGCGTGCGAGTCGAGGGAGCGCCAGCTCGGCGGCCGCCCGCCAGTGACCTGATGACCGCTCGTGATCGCCTCTGGCCTCGAGCATGCGCGCGTACTCGCCGTGGGCCTGGGCCAGGCGGTCTGTAAGCCCGAGACTTTGAAGGAGGGCCAGGGCGGTCTCGAACTCCTTATCGGCCTCGCTGTCTGCACCCAGGCGGGCACGAAGCTGTCCTCGGAGCTGATGGGCGGTCGCCAATGCCAGCGACTCCGACAGGCGCTCCGCGTGTTCGAACCCGGCATCGATGAACTCGCCGGCCCTGGTGAGGTCTCCGGAGAGCAGGTAGAGCTCGCCAAGGCTGAGGAGGACATGGCTGCGAACCCGCTCGGCTTTGGCTGCATCGAAATGGGCGAGAGCACTGACGAAGAGAGCTTCCGCACGCTTCAACTCGCCCTGCCGCATCAGCAAGATGCCAAGCTCGTTCTCGGCGCGCCCGCTGAGCACGTGGTCCTCCTCGAGGGCGTAGAGGCTGATCGCCTTGTGGGCGAATTCGGCCGCTCGTTCCAGCTGTCCGCGCTCCTGGAATGCGATGCCCAGACCGTGATACGTGCGGGCGAGGCGCGAGAGGTCGCGGACAGAACCGGCAGCTTTGATGGCCGCCTCGTAATAGGTGATCGCCGTGTCGATGGTGTGGTTGCGCACGTGGATGGAAGCGATGTGCTCCAGGATCCTGGCCTCCGTGCGCGGCAGGGGCGGGTTCAACTCGCGGCAGCGCCGCAAGGCGTCCTCGGCCACTTTCAGTGCGCGGAGGTCTTCCATCAAGTAGAGTGCGCCGGCCTCCCAGTCGAGGCACTCGACTGCAAGCCAGGGGTCGGACAGCTGTTCAGCACCCGCGCACGCGGCCTCAAGGTGGGGCAGCGCCTCATCGGGTCGCGACAGCTGGACCAGGGCCTGCCCCAGGTAGAAACGGGTCTCGACCTCCGCAGGCAGGGGAAGCGCCTCGCCCAACAGCTTCAGCGCGGTCGCCGCCGCCTCGTCATAACGGCGATCCAGACACAGCCACTCCAGCTCCTTGACCTGGATGGAGGCCGTTGGTCCACTCGTGCCATCCGGCTTCCTCCGCAGGAAGGCCGAATACGGCCTGCCCGTCCGCTGGGCGATCAGCTCCAGGACCGCCGCCGACGGGCGCGCCTTACCGGTCTCGATGAGGTGGATCGCCTGACGGGTGATGTCGGAGCCGGCCACCTGCGCGAGCGTGAGCCGAGCGTCGAGGCGTGCTTGCTTTACCGTCCCCGGTTCAATGTCAATACCTGCTGGGCGCCCCGGCGATCTGGACTGGATTCGCCGAGTTTAACTCACGCCTTTGGCTTCGCTCAACCTGTCAAGCGACTTCCACGGCTACCAGCCGGGGCCGGTGCTGTCGGCCAGGACCGGGGCAGCAACCAGGATGAGACCGGCCACGGTGAGAGCGAGCGACATGAAGAACTTCCGCATAGCGAACCTCCTTGTTTGCTTACCGGGCGATAAGCACCGCCCGGTTGGACGGCGTAATTGCAACCCCTGGATCGAAAAACGTCAAGTGACGGGACGGA
>WNFC01011820.1_pt1 | contig 18402 bp, 32 predicted proteins | sample 5400541 | NCBI WGS metagenome assembly WNFC01 (sample SAMN13153342, study PRJNA577476) | soil metagenome | isolation source: 120 cm saprolite under Douglas fir tree site 2 hole 2 replicate 1 | place: USA:California | collected 2015-04-18 | reverse complement strand
CAATAACGCGCCCGTACTTACGGCCGACGCTGTGCTTGCGTGCGAGTTGAAGAATAACAGCTTCGCTGACCGGCAGCACTGTGCCTGCGAGGTCGCGAGCCATCACGATGTTTGGCCATGGAGCGTCTGCGCGGAGCGCGTCTTGAACCGTGCCCCGCTGAGGCTTCTTGCCGGCGCGGGCAGGGCTCCTCGAGCGGCGTGCCGGCGGATTCCTCAAATCCAGCGTCAGCCTGCGCAGCTCGATGACATCAGGCAGCTCCTCGGCTCGCTCGGCGATGGTACCATGGCCCTTCACTGTAACGTCGCTCCCTGCGGCCGGCGTTCCGACCGATCAAGGCACCGCTGCCAGTCATCCAGCGCGTCCGCCATCGAGGCTTGCACGTCGCACAACGCGTCAAGCGCCTCAGAGTTAATTCCCAGTGGCTTCAGCCTTTCATAGTAATCGTCTAGCACATCGAAGACGGCCTACTGCTGCTGCTCGAATACGGCATCAACGCGGGCCTCGGCGCGCTGTAGGGGTTTGCTCATTCGTTTCCGTGCTCCTCTTCATTCCGAAGTGAAGACATTGCGCTGAGTCATGGGGGATTTCCGAGCGAAATCTTTTTCCATGTGGACGCACAAAATTCAAAAAACCCCTGCGGCGCAGCATATCCCGTAAAGGTATGTTTACGGGATAGGTAAGAAAAACCCGCCGTTAGCTAACGGCGGGTTTGGTCGATCTGTTCGGTACGTGCGCGTCACACGTCACGCCGTCACGCCGGCTCGTAAACTTCGTAATCCCACTCCAGCAAATTTTCGATCGTGGCTTTGACCTTGTCGAACTCGATCCAGGCCAAGGCAGCCGGGATGGGCCCGTCTTTTGCCGTCCCCTCTTCGAAGGCCTCAACGAGGAGGCCCTCAGCGCTCAGGATTTTGTCGTGAATGTCCTGGAGCGTGAGCAGCCATCCGGCGCGCGTGAATCGTTTTATCATGGTGGTTGATTCGGTGGTGATGCAGGAATCGATCATATTAATTTAGCCCCAGGGTAGACGCCGGACGAGGATTCGTCCCTTGCGTTATGTAGTATGCTCATCTAGCCAACGCCGGTACGACCTCAAACCCGGCGTCGAATAGCCTGCGCAGTGTGATCCAAGCCGCCGCTTCCGTGTCAAGCACCTCGGCTGGAAAATCCTCCGAGCCGAACAGGTCGGCAAGAACGGCCTGCGGCGTTAGCTCTCTTCCGACGCTCATTGCGGCACCAACCGCGGGAAGCGCGCCAGAACGATCGCGCGGTGCTCGGCGGGGCTCAACTCAGTTGCCTTTGCGTCGGTCGCGCCGCTCTCTGTCAGGCGACGGAGCAGGTCGGCAGCGCGGTCCTCACCCTTTACGATCAGCGAATTCGCGGTCACGTCGCGACCAAGGCGGCTGTCGTGGAAGGCTGAATGGGTGACGTTGAAGCTGGTCATGCGAGGCGGGAACATTATGGGGTGGTCTATTGCAGACGTGTTTGTGGGTGGCGTGCTATACACGCAGGTAGCCTTGGCCATTTGATTTTGACTCCTTGTGGTCGGGGTTAGAGCCGAGGCGGAAGTTGCTCCTTCCCCTCGGCTTGCTTGTGTGATAACACAGTTTCTATGGCTCGTCAAACCGTGATAACAAAGAAGCGTCGTGGCCCGATTCCCACCGGCAAGGGAACGCTCGTTGGCGTCCGCCTGCAGCCCGACCAGCTGACTGCATTGGATGTCTGGATTGCCAAGCAGGACGCACCCCTCACGCGCCCGGAGGCAATACGGGGCATACTGGCGGCCGCCCTTCCGGCGAAGGCGAAATGATCCGGTCGATCCCGTCGGTTGCGTGAGCATGTGTTGGGCAAAGGATCGAAGGCTAAATCCAAGTAGCACTGGAGTACGCGATGCGATTCATTATGATGGCCGTATCTCTGGCCCTCTTTGCCTCACCACAGCCTGCTCGCGCCGATGCCATCATCGGGAGCTGGGCTATTGAAGATAAACACGACCCGATAACGGGGAAGCCTTGGGTCATCGCTCAAGTGAAGAGCGATACCGAGCACAACATGTGGATGCAGGCTCGGTGCGAAGGTGGCATCGCCATCCTTGTTTTTGGAGTAGGTGGCGATGGCGCCAACTTCCGCATTGGCGAGATTCTGCAGGCCAGGTTAAGGATCGATGACAATACCACGCTACAGACGAGGGGCGCTCTCGAAGACGTCGCGTCCGGCGCAATCGGTACACTCCTGACCAAGACGCTGTACGAAGAGATGCTGGGCGCAAAAACGATGGGTGTGATGCTGGAGCGTGAAGACGGCCAGCAATGGGCATTCACGCTGCGCCTGTCCAAGACCAGACAGGCGCTGCAGTCGATGCTTCGAGCGTGCCCCTTAGCGTCGGCGCCGGATTCGCTGTAGCGTTTTTAGTTTCGCCGGGTACGGCTTGCCGTTCTTGCGGAGCCGAGGTTCAGTGTGCTCATCTGCGCACATTGAATGTCCCCAGATGGAGGGACATTGGGATGTCGGAATGTTCCGACATTGATTTGAGCACCGCGAACGGGTAAGCGTTTCCCGCCGAGTCTAGTGGCAGACATGTTTGCTCGTGCTTCTAGCGAACCCGATGGATACCCAAATGATTGAGATCGCAGGCGGCATTGTTCTCGCCATTGGCGGCCTAGTGTGGCTGGTGTGGTGGGACGAAGTGGGTAGCCCCAAGGCCAAGCGTGCCGAGGCGGAGTGGCGCGCGTCATGTGAGCGGAGGGCGGCTACCCAGGAGTTCGAAAACTGGCGTGCGGCCAATAGGCGCAAGGCTAACGAGCCGGCCGCCAAGGCTTACGAGCGGGCGGAGAATGAGCGCAAGGCCGAGGCTAACGAGCGCGCGCTAAACGCCATTAAGCGCAGGGCCTTTGAACGTAAGGACTAGGCAGTGTGAACCACATCATTGCTGCTTCGGAACGCGCCGAAGTTGGTTCCTTTCGCGCTCGCGATCAGGCCGCCAAATACTGCCTAGCAACCAGCCGCTCCAGCCGTGTCGCCAGGGCCTTTCCCTTTGGTGTCAGGAATATCTGGACGAGTCTCCTATCGATCGGGTCGCGGCGAGATTCTATTAGAGCGTGACCCTCGCGTTTCCTGGAGCGACTTGGTTGATCCGATAGGTCGATCAATCTGCGGCTCATGATTGCAGGAGTAACGTTCAGGCGCTTGGCGTAGACGTCGACGGAATGACCGGGGTCACTCGCGATCGTCAAAAAAGCAGCCTGGTATGTTGATGGCAGCATTCCGAATTGTTCGATGACCCGGAAGAGACCAGCCATAACGTTTCGTGTTTCAATTGATGGTGGTGATAGGTAGTCAGACATTTGGTCGTTCCTGTAGCGCTGGATGTGAATGATAATGGTTTATGGTGGTGGGGGTTTTTGCTTCGCGCTCTCGACGCTGTTGCTCGAGGCGCTGAAAAGTTGGGACCGAGAGTGTGTCAGTTCTCGGCCCCAACGCTCATCAAGTGTGCCGTACGTCCGGGCACACTGGATCTCTTATTTGCTGTCAGGCGTGATCGCGACCGTGGATCTCTTCACGTCTCTCGTCGACCAAATCGAGCAAACTCATAATCATAAGGCTCTTCCGGAGTTCATCGGATGGGACTCGCTTTGATTTGATCCTCAACCCTCCGAAAATCCTGTCCCAACTCTCGAGCATAAAATCGTGCTGGGTTGCCCGGTTGTAATGTTTGCGCTTTGCGATGTGCTCGACCGTGGCCAGATGGTGCGGTCTGAGCTGCATCAGGCTGGTTCGCCTGGTGCTCATTGCATCGCCAGCCGATCGATGACGTTGAGGACTTGCGAATTTGCGCGGTCTAGCTCCGCATTCATTCGGTCGATCTCCTTCGGCAAATAGTTCAACACCACGCGCCTCTGTGAGGCTTCGTCGAGCTGATGACGTTGGAGCGCGACGTCAATCTGATCGATCAGTCTGAGACGAGCGTCGATCAGGGTGAGCCCGGCTGTTGCAGAGAAGGACGCGAGCGCGATTTCTTTGGCGATCTCGATTTCACGTTTTCGCCTCTTGAAATTCATATCGAACATGTTGATCCTTTTTTTGTGTTTAGGCGAGAGCCGAACGGATATCATTGCCGCCGGCGCCGAACGTCATATCGTACGAGGTCGCGCCCTGTAGCGGGCCTGATGCGTCTCGGACGACCGTTCGGACGAGTCCACCGCCCAACTTTTTGCCGTCCAAATAATTATGGACGTGAACGACGCCGCCACGACTTCCACCCGGAGGTGCGACGTAACGCATGGGCGAGCCTGTCGGATTACCCAACTGATCGTAGTTGCCACCCGCGCCACCCGTGCCGCCCTTGGCGATGCCAGCGGCAGCAGTCGCAGCGGCAGAGATCGCGTTGCCAAGGCCATTGATCGCCGCGACAAGACCGGCGTATGCCCCGTTCACCAAGTTCGCAGCGATGTCGCATGCGTTCGCGATCGCCTTGCCGAAGCCACTCAACACCTCCACCACGACCGGCCACGCTGCCATCACCTTATTTCTCATGTAGGTCGCAGCGATGCCTATGGCATCAGGCTCGCTCGTGTCTTTGTGGGTAGCGGCATACACCCCCAAAGCGGCGATGCCGCCAACAAGCCATCCGCCGGGCCCGAGGGCTGCAAGGATAGCCGCCCCGCCAGCACCAACTAGCGAAGCTCCCAAGATCCCGATGCCGGTGCCGAGCGAACGCAGACTGTCCGGCGGCATTAGCGTCAAGGATTTCGCCATGTCCCTTATAACGCGGGTTAGTTTGGCGAGCATCTCATAGGCCGGTGCAACCTGTTGGCTGCCGAGAATGGTCCACAGATTATCGAGCTGCGCGAAGAAACTCTTCTTGATTATCGACGGATCGGTCTTGAGGAACTCAGCACCACCCGAATCGAGCACGCGATTTACGTTCGCCATCTCCTTGGCGATCTGGTCGTGTTGAAGCGCCATCGTGTTCAGGACACGAGTCAGGTTTTTGTTGCGGCTGACCTCGCCGATCGCCGCCATGACCGCCTGGCGATTGGAAGTATCGACGCCGTGGCTCTTTAACGCCGGCATCAAAAAGTCGTCGACCCATTTGTTGGGGTCGCTGGCCAGCACATCTGATCCGGCGACACTGCCAGCCCGCAGGCCCAGGAAGCGTTTCGAGTCGTCCGTGAGGTAGTCTTGCGGTCCCTTGATCAGTCCGTATTTTTGCAACCCCTCTGCAGCTCCTTTCGTTACCACGCCCTGGCCGAAACCGCGTGACAGCATATAGAGCGCATTCCCCGCGCCAGCTTTCATTTCCTGGATCAGGAACGGCAGGACCTTGGTGACGAAGTCCATGGAATAACCCATGCCCGCGCCGCCGGTGTTGTTGAGCGTGTTGTAGAAGCTATGTCCATCGACCAGACCGCGCATCGCGATCATGCTGGCGGTCATTGCTTCGGTCCACTTGGTGATCACCGCCGGACCCTGCGTCGTGTGACCCATGACTTCGAGCGAGCGAGCAAGATCGTAAGTCTGGAGTTCATCGCCAGCGAATTTGGCGCGCATCTGGTCATCCTTGAGGGATGCCATCACCTGTTTGACTGCAGCGAACGGCGCCGACAAGCCAATAGCTTCGTTGAGATTGCCGGTGATGCTGGCAAGGTGATGGATGTCGCGCAGGTTGTCAGCGTATCTCGAGGTCAAAATATCGCTGCCCGTCTGAAAGGCGCGGTTGGTGGCTGCCTGAATTTCGAGATTGGAGTAGCCAGCTGCTCGCAGCTGAGTCTGATAGTGAATTAGTTTCTCACCGTGCTGGACCAGCTTGGCATAGCCCTTGATCACCTCGACGCCGGCGATGGCGGCCATGCTGCCTTTGATGATGGTCGCGGACCGGGACCAACTCGTCGAGAGGTTTCGGACCTGGCTGTTGATGCCGGTCAGCTGCTTCGCCATCACGCCGAGCATGGCGGACATGTTCGAGGTCAGGAGGATACTAACCCCAATCTTATAGGTATCCATTTTATCTTCCGATCAATTTGAAAATGAGTAGCGCGAAGGCGCGCTGTCCTACTGTGCTTCTGCAAGGGCGCGTGCTTGACGGCGGATGAGGCGGCCCAGCTCGCGGGGCACGAACAGCGCCGCGCACTGCGTGAATTGTTTTGACGTCATATCGGAATTGCGCGGATCTCTGCACGCGGCGATAAGTTCTATGTTGATGGCTTCGCTTTCAATCGATCCTGAAGGATGATTCTCGAAAAGTTTCATCGCTATGATATGCGCGACCGAACGGAGATGGGAGCGTGTCATGTAACCTGCGATCTCGGCGAAACGTTTCGCCGGTTCAGAAAAAAGACCACGGCGACCAGGCATCGGCAAAACATCTGGCCGCCGTGGATCGACCGCGGACGAACTAAGAAGGATTAAAACTTGTTCGTCGCGATCAATGGGGAATGAATCCCCCGGCCAGGCGACACCTCTGAACGCCTGGCCGGAGGGTATCGCTGCGGAAAAATCTCGGTGCGGTGGGACCAGAGGCGCGCGAAATGGATTAGCCTCGAATAGCAACCCGAAGGTCTGCGATCGCTGTTTCCAAGCGAGCATGCTCCGGATCTATGGAGCTATGCGGCCCAACCTGGTGTGCGATCAGGGACAGAACTTCGACCGCCATCTCGTCGAGTTTCGAAAGCGATCTATCGAGGTCAATCGATTCCTGAGAAACCTGAACCGGCTTCACCTCGACCGGCTTTGGTTCAACCCGATACGAATTCGGAATCAAAGACGTTTTCATTTCACACCGCCGATCAAGTCAGAGAGATCCGCGTCTACGTCCAACTGCAGCCGTGCCTTAACGGCGCCCCAAGTCTTTGACGAAGCCGCGACCGTGTGCGAGTTGGCCCGGTGTCTCAAAAACGGATCGTGCTCGTTGAGACATGCGAGGGAGGGCAGATTAAACCGCGGTGTCCGCAGTTCCTCGATGATCAGGGCTATTTCCCCCATGTAGAGAGAGGCGCCATCGGCGAATCCCATCAGCTCGTCATGTAAGCGACAACACTCCTCAAACGCGGCCTTGTACTTTCGTGCGGTCGAGTCAGCCAACGTCGTTAGGTAGCGCCCGATCTCAGCGTTCTTTTCTTCTCCGAGCCTAGCAACTTCGGATTTTGCTGCCGCAAGCTTCTCGAGTTGAAGCGGGAGGGCAGTCTTCGCCGGAAGAGATGCTTCCGCGGTCGACTTCGCAGCCATGATCAGCTTTGACACCTCATCGTCTGGCTTTGACGTACCCGACGAATGCGCCAGCAACGCATCCGTCCCGCCATCCTGCGCGATGAAGGTTTGCAGCGCCTTGTCTGCAGCGACAGCTTCAACGCCGATATTTTCCAGGGTGGCGACACGCTTCCCTAGATCTTCGACTGCAGCGTTTGCTTTCGCTAGTTCTGCATCGAAAAAGTGTAGCCTCTCTCTGCCTGTGACTGGCTTGGCTTTGGCAACCGAAGGGCTTTCGCCCCTCGTTGCTTTCGGTTTACCGAACACGACACTTTGTAGCATGATTACGAAATCCTTTTTCCGCGCGCGATGATGCCGTGCTCGGAAAGCGCGGCCTTGAAAACCATTTTGTCCTCAATGGATAGGGATGTGTACTCAAGGCAGCTGTCGATTTCCCAAACATCGAGATGCTTGCCTGCAGCGGTGATGCTGGCGGCGGTCCAATCCGGGTGCATACGCTCGAGGAGAGCGAGGCACGCTTGCGCGTCCAACCGGTTGGGGAGATATGTGAGCGGGCTCCTGGGCGTGTCCTTCGTGGTGATGAGATCGTCGCCGATACGGATGACGGTAGTCATTTTGTTTGGTCCTTCTTGGTTACATGAGTTCGGCAAGAACAGCTTGAAGAGCCGTCAGGTTGGAGGCATCGCCGCCGCCTGTCGGATGGAGCGCGATAATTTGCTTGGTCAGCGCCATCATCTCGATTGCGTGTTGGCCTAGAAGGCCCATCAGCCCGCTGATATCGGCGCCTCTGGCGGACACGACCGCCTTCGCGTTGGCTGTCGGCACAATCGCCGCGACTTCGGTTTTGGTTGTCATTTTACCTCGGCCGAACGGTCGGAGATCGGCAGCGGGGCGTATGATTTCGGGGACACCTGTCCGCCTGCACGAGGATCATTGTGGGGGCCGACGTTCGGCATTGGTCGCATAGATCCGCTGTTGTGGATCGGCTGGATGGCGATGCCGTGCGGGTCGCGGTTTGAGAGGGTGGTCATGTTTCAGTTTCCTTTTTGGTGGTGGTATTCTCGCATGCCGGGATGGCGAGCGAGGTGGTTTGGTTAGGCGAAGAACAGGCGAGGGCCCTTGGCCTTGGCGACGGCGAGCACGAGGGCACCGCAAGCGGACAGAGCAGCATCATCGTGCTGGCCGCGGGGATGGTCGACCTTGTCGCGTCCGCCTGGCGACGTCTTGCGTTCCAATGCGGCAAGCTGGGTCACAAGGCGTTTGTTATCGATCAAGCGGACGGACCCCGCGACGAACATGGGCAGCGCATCCGTGAAGACGGTGGACCTGTCCCGCTCGCTAAATTTATAAGTTATGCCTTGAGCAGCGAACGCATCGATGATGAAACCAGACGCGTAACGGTCACCGGTGACGGATGACAGGCCGTATTGTTTCAGGACGCCAGCGACTTGATGCACAGCCTCGCTCGGAGAAAACGACTGCAGCTTGGATGGTCGCCATATCGAGCCAACCGGAGACATCGGTGCGCCAGGAAGCTCCAAGCTCGGCGGCTGCTGATTGAGGATCGCGCTTGTATTCTGCATCAATGAATTCCTGCGGTACGCTGGAGTTCATGATCCAGGTTGCCGCACGCCAAACTAAAACCGGGCTGCCTTCCTGGCCGTGGAATTTTTGAAAGTCGTCATACATTGATCCTTTTTTCGAATATGGACTGGAAGCCTTGAACAGCATTGCCCCGGGTATCGTCGCCATGGCCGGTCGCAGTGCGTTAAAAATTTCGCTATCAGGATTCGCAGAACCATCGTCGGTTTGCCAAAAGCAACACTCGTCGTTCAGGGAAGCTGCAACCGTTCTTCCGCGTAAAGTTTTAAAGCTCGCTGTCTGGACCTCGAGCGATACTCCGTTGGTCAGTTGTAGAACTTCGTTCGTCTCCCGCTCGATCAATCCTGCCAGCAGCGGGACGGATAGAAAGCCCTTGAGGTACCGGAAGATCGATTGAGCTTGCTTCCGGTCGGCGGCAATTATCATAATTGTCGCCGACTCATTCTTGACGAGGAACTGTCGGTAATCTCGAAAGCATGCGAGGTAGCAGGCGATGAGCGCGAGGATCAGACTCTTCCCTGAACGACGACCGCAAATCAGGGACACCTCGAGATATCCGGTCGGGCTTGGCGCGACCTGGCCGGTGCATTGCGTGAACAGCTCGAGGTCACCTGCCTCCAAGGGAAGAGCGAACAGCACGCGAAGGAAACAAAACCACGCTTTCCAGCTTTTCTCGTCCTTGAACCAGTCGGCGAAAAAATCCGGATCCCGACAGAGTTCTATGATCGAGGGGATGGCGACCGGTTCGGACGCCGGCTTGGGCTTACGTTTGGCGGTTGCCATTGGCTATTCGTCCTCATCGTCATCGTCGGAGGCCAGCTCCGCAGCGCGGCGGGCGAGATGGTCGGCCAGGTTGAGGGCGTTGGGTTTGCGGTCGACCGCCTTGGCGGAGATGGCGGCCAGGGCGCGGCGGGAGGTGCCCGCCAATTTGATCAAGGTTTCCGCACAGACATCCTTCCCGGCTGCGAGATCGGCCTGGAGCAGCTCAGACTTGAGCGTGAGGCCCGCCGCGGTGCGGACCATGGCCATGTCGGCTTCCGACAGATCGTCGCCCAGATCGGCGGAGAAGGCCGCCACGAGGTCACGGAAGCGGCGCGCGCCGGCGCTGCGTTCGTCGGCTTTCTGATGTAGGGCCGAACCGTTCGATACCTTGCTGCGACTCGTCGGCAATCGTGGCGCGACCTTGGTGCGACGGCTGCACATCTTAGGCTGCCGCGCCCGTGTTGATGACATCCGGATGTACCGCTGCGCCGCGCGGCGCAGGCAGCTCGCCTGTCAGGCCAAGCCGGCCAAGCGCCTTGTCAGCCGCATCCTCGAGCCCGATGATCGCCAGCATCTCGGCGGCCGACGTTGCGCTCGACATGCGCTGCCTGGCTTCCACCGCCGCGCACGTCAGATCCGCAGCGCGGTGGATGTTCTCCTGGTTCAGCGGGGTGAGGTTCTCGACGCCGACCAGCCGGATCAGGTCCAACGTCAAAGCCTTCTTTCTGGATTTAAGACTGACCGGCCGACCGCCGACGTCTTTCTCACCAGTCATCGCGGTAGCGGAAACGCTCATATGTTTGATCTCCTTCGGGCATGAAAAAACCGCCTCGAAGCTGGTGCTCGGGCGGTGGGATGGGGGGGGCGGTTAGGACGGGTTCGGTCAGGCTTTAGGCATGAAAAAACCCGCCTCGGATTGATCCGGGCGGGTTCGAATTAGTGGGGTGAGAATCAGGAGCGAGTCCTTTGGACGCACTCCTCATCTCTAGGGATAATCTCATGATCCATCCCAGGGGTCAACCCCTAATCGACTACATATGGTATAGATATGGGCCGGTTCTGCAGGATGTGGTATTACGGCAACGGCTGCCAAGCGAGCTGGGCTCAGGGCGATCGGGGTGTCTCTTGACACACTCCTCACTCGGTCCATTTGCACACATTCCATCCCTGGGGTCAATACCTAGTATGAAGTTCGGGCCGGGTTAGGGATGGCATACTATATCTAGTGCTGTGGTGTGGCCGATCGGCAACAGGCCGATGCTGGCTGACGCCTCCTCTTGACAGGTGACGTCACCTCCTCTTTAGGTGACGTCACCTAAAGGAGGATAATATGAAGCGGATAATAGACGGGGTCACTTACGACACCGATACAGCGATTGAGGTTTTCTCAGAATCGCACCAGCATCATATGTCGCTGGCATGGTGGTCTATGCATCAGACCCGCCACGGTGCTTTCTTCAACGTGATTTGTGATCACGACGGAGAGACAGTTCGCTTTGAACCATTGGCCGATCAGGAGGCCCAAAAGACCCTCGAACGGCATGCTAACCACCTTGTGGAGCAGTATTTTGGGCCGTTTCCTGAATATGGTTCAGCCGAAAAGCGGTTGACTGTCCGAATGCCGATTGGACTCTACCGGCGCATCGAAAACGCGGCGACGGCACAAAAACTGGACATCAATAAATACATCCAAAGAAGTCTGGAGAAGGCGACAGCGGCTGATGGCGCGGCTCCCGCGACCTGAGCACAATTCAAACTGCCCCCGGTTTTGGGTTCGGGAATCCCGACACTCATAATCAGCTCGCTATCTAGCAGCAATTTTCTGCGGCCGAAATCCGCGGACAGTCGCGCGGCCGTTTTGGCCCCCGGTTTTGGGTTCAGGCGTTTGGCACGATACTTGCTTGCCTGGCGTCCCAGCCCTAGCGCTGGGGGTCGAGAGCAGGTGACCACACCATAGCTTGTGTTGCGAGGGGCTGTCAGGGGCGCCAGGACGCGCGCGGTGATGCGGGTGGTGTGATGGCGGCCAGGAGATGCCGACGCGCTGGCGGGGCTGGCGACCGCGCTGGCGTGGTCGTTACGCTGAGATCATGCGAGAGGTGGCGGCTGCGGTGCGCCTCCACCACCCCCATGACACGCGCAAGAATTATCGGAGGGTGGCGTCAGGCGTCACCAGCGGCCCGCTTGGCGATCTTCGCGATGGTGGTACGGCTGCAGCCCGTGGCGGCCTGTATAGACCGCCACGACTGGCCGGCGGCGAGCATGTGAGCAATCCCGCCATTGCGCGCCGTATCCTCTGGGCGACCGCGGTAGCGGCCGTCGGCCAGCGCCTTGGCGACGCCTTGCGATTGGCGACGGCGACGGTCGTCATAGTCCTTGCGCGCCACGGCGGCGAGCATGTCGAGCAACATGCCGTTGATCGCTTCGAACATGCGGCCTGTGAACTCGTCGCTGGCATTGGTGGCCATCGTCCATGAAGTTGGCAGATCCAGCGCCACGACGCGGACGCGGCGGGTCGTCAGCTCGGCTTTCAGCCTCTCCCAATCGGCCGCGGTGAGCCGCGACAGCCTGTCGACCTGCTCAACCAGCAGGATGTCGCCGGGCTGCGAGTCGGCCAGAAGCCGGAACAGCTCGGGCCGGGCCAGCTTGGCGCCCGACTCATTCTCGGTGTAGCAGGCGGCGATGGTGAGGCCGCGATCGGCCGCGAACGCCTGTAGCTGCTCCTTGGCGCGGCTGGCGTCTTGCTCGCTGGTGGACGCTCGGAGGTAAGCTCGCACAAACATTGGAAATCCCCATGGTTCAGTTTAGGTGGTTCACCTATAGGTGGTTCATTTTGGATTGTCAAACGAAGTTATTGGACCGCGAAAACGCCGGTACAGGAAAGGTACACCCAAAATGGACCGGCTCAACGTCCGCAAATGCGGAGGTTGGAGCGGCAGGTGCGGCATATGCCGCAGTTGGTGGCGAGCCGGGAAGCGCGGCCTCGCTGCGATGGGGAGCATGAGCGAGGCCGCGTCCGGGCTGCCCGGCGGCCTGGGTCAAGTCCGGGCGCCCGAAGAACTAATCGAGATCGGGCGCCGGCGTTCCACGCGACGCGCCGCCGGCGAGGCATGGCGCGGATGGGGCGATAGCGAGGGTCGATGCAAGTGCATCTATTTTCTTGGGCGCGGGTTTTCGTGCTACTGGGTCCGACAGCCGCCCCACCACGCCAAAGTTCCGCCGGCCGGAACCCGCCAAGCCGGCGCCATGGGCCGCCCCGGTCTCCAGCCGTAGCACAACCGTTATTCAACAATGATCGCTCGGGTTGTGTCCATCAGTCGGCCCGTTCCGATGGGGACGGACTGCACGCCGACGGGGGTGACAGTTGCACACTGGAGCCGCCGTCAGCGTGGTTCGGTTCCGACGTCCAGGGGGTGCCGACAGTAGGGTTCCGCCGTCCCCAGCATGACCGATATGACCATATTTTCCCTACAGAGCTATAACCCTCTCTAAACATCCTATTTTCTCTCTTTTAAAGGTTTACAGTCTCATAGAAGAAAAACGGTCATTACGGTCATGGTTTCCTACAACTGCTTGATGCTACGTCGGAAAAGCGCATGACCGTACCAATGACCGTTCTATGACCGTTCGGCTAAAAGCTCTAAAACCGCCTGAACTGTCATATGACCGTTCTTTTTCTATGACCGATCGAGAAATGGTACCCCCGATCGGTCATACTAGATCGGTCATGCCTCTCCAGCGGCATCCAGGTACCTGATAAGTTCGCTGTCCTTACCCAGTATTGCGACCGCTCCGGGGTCCTCGACCTGCCTCTTTCGCATCTCCTGGATGGCCGGCTTTTTGAGCCATTCTTCGCTCATCCGCTCGTTGACCTTCTCGTTTGGAGCGGTTGCATTTGCTGTCTTGCCTTGCAGGTCTCGGCTCTCATACCCGGCCTGGTGGAAGCTCAGGCCTTCGGCGTTCAGGATGATGCCGGCGTAGTAGCGCCGCTTGGTGTCACGCAGCGCTTTCCTGTCTATAGCGATCTTCGGGTCGGACATCGCTACCACCGCCCTGCCCACGCTCTCACCAGACGGCACCGAACGATCCTCGCCTTTGGTGGCCTGCCACCAAGCCGCGAACGCCAAGGCGAAGTCCGGCACCGAGATGCGGTAATCCGACTCATAGGAGCAACAGTCCTCAAGGAACCCCGCCACGATGTTGCTGTCCTTCCTGATCTCGTCTGTCGCGTCGGACATCGCTGCGGTCGGTAGCAATCTCCCCCGCTTCAGCGCCCGTTTGAGCCCCTCTATGGCCCATGCCAGCAAGCCGGTCATCTCCTCTTTGAGCACCAGCGTCGAGGGCTTGCTGAGACCACGTCGGAACGCCTCCTTGGCGGCGCCTACCGGCTTGTCCTCGAAGAACTCGCGATGACACTCGATCACCACCAACCGGTTGGTGATCGCCTTGGTCGATTCCTTGAAGGCGGGCGGGTGGTTGGTGCCCCAAAATATCGGAGCGTTCACCCGGATCGAAAGCATCGGTCCATTTTTCACATTCACGGCGATCGGCTCGCCGGTCACGATCGCCTTCACGCTCGAGGAGAAGTGCCACTTCCTTTGATCGAAGGCCTCGTGAAGCACCCATGGCCTCCGGTTCATGAACGGCATCAGCCCGTGAGCACCTTCCAGGGCTTCGATGGGGGTTGAATTGACTTCTCCACCGAACAACCCGCTCATGACCTCCAACAAGCCGGACTTGCCGAAGTTGCTCCCGCCTTGGAAGATGAGCGCCTTAGACAATTCCCGCGGTCTGTCGTCGATCAGGCCGGCGCCCAGCAACTCCTGGATCATACCGATGGTGCCAGCGCGTTCCTCATCCGACCGATCCGCAAAGCAGTCCTCCAGCATTTGCAACCACCAGCGACACTTCGCATGTTCATCGTATTCGGCCTCGATGCGCCAGGTGCAGTAGTCGTCCGGCCGCATCGGTCGGACCTTACCGGTCCTCGGGTCGACCAGGCCTGACTTTGTCGGGACGAGACCATGAGCGTCCCACTTTATTTCATCGGGCTCGCGACGTAGTCTTCCTTGGCACTGCATCCAGCCGCGCGCCTCGTTCCGCAGTTTGATACTGGAAGTCATGCCCATTTCCTTAGCGCCCTTCTGGATCTCGACGTTTAGCCAGTGAGCCCCGTCGGTGTCCATCTTCCACAGCCCATCGGCATACCGGTGAACGGTCTTGCCGATGAACATCAGATCCTGCCCGCGATGCTGAATGACTTCCACCACCGCACCACCGAGTCGAATATGGTTTGCTATTTCGGATGATGGATTGGGCGAAGCTTGCGGCTTGGGTTTACGGTCGGCCATACTAACAACATTGCCGGACTGTACGGCCTTTGCTTTCTCCTGGAAGTGCGATGTCAGCGCGGCGATGTCGAGCCCGGCAGCCGCGCGGTCGTCTGCTTCGTCCTTCTCAACACGGTACTTAAAGTACGGGCAGGCCTTATCCTCTTCTGTGTATGTGCGGCTCATCGGATCACCTCGAGCACCATGATGGTGACCAGCGCGATCGAGTAGCTATACAAAAACGGCGCGGCGTAGATTATGGCAGGCTTGCAAAGGCGAATCAGTGCGGCTATATTCCGCGGGCCGGCTGCAACCGGCAATGATGTGCGATTCATTTTCTGCTCTCTCTTTAAGCCCCGGTGCGCGCGACGCGACCGGGGTTTTTTGTTGTTGGGACACTGGGTTCATTCTGATTTTTCCTGTTTTGCTGAAGTGATCTCACCGGCTTCTAACGGCGCCGGGGTCAGCCCGCCGACCAGTGGATTCTGGCCGTCTAAACGGTCGGCACCTGTAGAAGGTGTTCTGCCTCCGGTTTTCATGCCGGCGATGCCTCGCCAGCTTCGGCAGGAAAGTTCAATTCATTCGAGCGCGGCCAATACCGACTCGCCCCTCAACGATAACAAGTCAGCACGAGCCGGACATGCGTTCGCGCGCCGTCGCGGTGATCGCGATGACGTTGGATCGGAGTCGGGTAGCCCGCGGGGCACAAGGGGCGGCGGATTGCGCAGCCCCCTCTGAGAACAGCGCAGGAACAGAGTCCCCGCATTTTCCCCCACAGTTTGGGGGGAGTTCGGTTTCTGTTCATGCGCGAGTCGTGGGGGAACAGGGAGCGCTCGCTCCGACAAACGCTGATTTTCAAAGGGGAAACTGGTGCTGCCAGACAGGATTGAACTGTCGACCTCTCCATTACCAAGGGTAGGCGCATAAGTTAGAAACCGCTGCAGGACAGCCATTTATTGCACTATGTTTTTGGGCTGCACCGATTTTGCACGGATTTCCTCGACGCTGCTGATGGTCGGGCGCGTCCACCGCTGCTGACTCGCCGGTTGTCGAGCGGGCGCTAAATGCGTCGGAACGTCGACAGCCGACATTACAGGTCATGTCCAATGGATCGGCAGGTATTCAGAGAGAGCAACGAACACTCTGCTTAGGAATTGAAAGCCCAAATATACAGTTCCGCCAATAACCCCAATATCCTTGCAAGTATCGGCGATGCTTTTCACGACGGGACGAACTCGGACGGCCAGACCGGAAACGGTCATGCGAGACACTTTTCGTTTGTATCCAGGCATCAGACACGCCTTTCCGTGGCGCAAATCGACATTGCGCAAAACCAGCGATTGAAGATCAATCAAGGGGTTCGATTCTCGTATGATCACATCGGCGAGCCGACGATTCGAACCATCCGTCAATGAGTTAGCTGCAGCTACGTTTTTCCTGCAATGCAAATGATTCCGGGGTCGTGGCGGTAGAATTGACTTCGCGCTTGCAAAAACAGGCAGTAGTTTTCGCGTAAATCGCCAAGGTCTTGAATCTGTGCACAGATTCGAACTACCGAGCCACTGTCATATTTCTCACAATCGCCCAAAATAAATTCAAAAATCGTTTACGTTTGGGCGCGGCGGAAGGGAATTTTCGAACAGCTGGTCGCCGCTATGCCGATAAGTGACTACGCAAGCGCGTTTTTTTTTGCTCGTCGGAACAGCGTAAGATTGAGGGGCCTCGAACGCTGCTACGCAATCGCGATTGCTATTTCAAAAGTAATTCAGAGGATGAAGCAAGCGTCACAGCGCACTCAGATCATCCGTTCCGGATGACGTGGACCTGCATCGACCTACAGCCGCGTATGCTTTGCACAGTGTGCGATCATCGCGGCGGCGACGTCAGCCCGTCATGGCTGCATCATGGCTGACTGGTCCCGCCAACCCGATCACCCTCCCCGATGGCAGGACGTTATCAACGCTTAGAGATGCCGGCGACTACATCACAAGCCTGCCGAAAGCCGAACAGGATTCTCTGTTTTATTTCGCCGGTTCTGTCGGCACGATTGGGGCAGGCTCGGGGGGAATCTTGCGGGAGTCTAGAGAACCGGTGATCTCCGCGCGCAATTTCAGCAACGGTTCGGAATATAGGATTTCGTGGAGAAGATAGGACGGCGTCACCGCTGCTATACCGACGTTCTGGGTGGAATACGGAATCGCAGCGGTTGGAGATTGCAGAAACTGAATTGGCGAGCCATTTAGAAAGGTCCCTCGCATCACGCCAGCGAGTTTAATTTCTGCGCCCAAGTACAACTGGCCCGGCACGCGGTCGGGACCTAAATAGAAAAACACAGGGGAGCCGCTGTTGCCACCATAAGACTGCGTTTCAAGAAGGTACAAATCGGCTTCCTGGACAGGTTCCGTCGGCCTGTCCTGCCAAGGAATCTTTTCGCCAGAGATCATAGCGACTCGACCAAAGCGCGCTATTGGAAAATTCTTGTGCTGACCGTAGAAGCTCGTGAACAAGCCAACGAAGAACACGTCTGATCCCTCACCGATTTTTAGTTCCTTGAACGACTCCTTCGTCGTTACGAGTTCGTCGCCGATCATTTTGAAGTCGAAGATTTTTTCGTCAAGAGCGACCGGGACGACTGCAAGATCTACGGTAGGATCAGTATGCGTATACACTCTCGAAACGTTATTCTCGGAAAGATCGAGCGGTGCGAACTTCGGGTCACCCTCTTTTGAGTTCATACGAACATAGACTCTCTTGCGATCGCGCCCTTGCTCATCCTTGAGAACGTGCTTGGCGGTAACAAGATAGGCGCTCGCCTGGGTACCATCGCCAACTTTGATTCCAACAAAGAATCCAGTTCCATACGGGATAGGCCTGTTCGAAGCATCTTTGGCGACATTGCCCGCTGCGTCGGCCAGAAAAATGAACGAGACAATCTTTATGATGTCGGGTGGCAGCGGTGCAGCTCTCGCCGGCACGTAAGAGACCGCAACCGCGACGAGGAAGACAATAAGCCGTTTCATGTATGCTCCACGGAACTCATTGTGCGTCCCTTAAGCCCATGTCGAGTCGCGAGAACATACCACGTTTTGACGGCGGCGGCGTCCCTCCACGGGCACGATGGCGGGCCGCAGCCAGACAGTCGTCAGCGCATCTCGAAACGGTACTTTTTCACAGAGACGATACCGGCGTGCGTCACGGTCGACGCGATCGGCTTGGTTGATCCTTCGACCAACGGCTCAAACTCACCGTCGGCACGCAAGGTGAAGCGCTCAACGATCGCAGAACGGAAGTATCCGGGCTCGCGCGGCACGTCCGTTTTACCCTCAGGAGCAGACATCGTCAGCCTGCCCCGGTATGTCCGTTTGGTGCCATTGTCGGAAGTAAGTACGCATGCGTGCAGTGTGAAATCCCGGCTGACTTGCCTTTCCGAAAAACGAGCCTACGATACCCGATACTCGTAGGCCTCACCCACAAATTGATGCGGAAATATTCCGCATACGCTCG
>WNFC01013508.1_pt1 | contig 18403 bp, 21 predicted proteins | sample 5400541 | NCBI WGS metagenome assembly WNFC01 (sample SAMN13153342, study PRJNA577476) | soil metagenome | isolation source: 120 cm saprolite under Douglas fir tree site 2 hole 2 replicate 1 | place: USA:California | collected 2015-04-18 | reverse complement strand
CGCCTTGGGGTCTGTGGGTTCACTCCATTTTCGTACGACGTGATTGAGCCCCAGATCGAGTTCGTAGTAGGTTAATAGCTAGAGAAGTGGTCAAAACTCGGCCTAGGAAAGACGGTCCCTACACAAACCTTTCCGGCATTGGCGGCAGCCTCTCCTGTTGGATCTTGGTCAGCTTCTGCGTAGTCAACCTCCAAAGCAGCAAACATCGGGTTCTCGAAGCCAACATCGACGCCAATGATATGGTGGACGATAGAAGAGTTTCTATGAGCCTCCAGAGGAGAAGAAATGGTGAGGTTGGCAGCGGCATCGCGGTTGAGAATATACACGAGCTTCGATTTTTCGACGGCGGCGATCATGACAGCGCGTCCCTTGGGGTCGGTGGCAAGGTACTGTCCAGGAACAATCCTCCTTGTGCCAGACTTTCCGTACGTCTCTTGATGAACTTTGACGAAGCTGCTGGTACGAGGGTCATAATCCAGGATCACAATGCGACCAGAATCCGACCCTACAATCGCGTAGTCTGAGAAGGCCAGGAAGATTGAGTGAGGGAGAGAAGGGTATAAACTCACAAGGGCTTACCCTTGGTTCCTCCTGTGAGCCGAAAGGCAACTAGGGAGCGAATAGAGCCAAAAACGTCTGTTGCAATGACTGTCGATAACTTTCCGGTCTGAACATCGGGGCGAAGAAGCTGAAGGCGCGTGCCATGAGAGATGATGATTTCCTGCTGCCTTGCACCGGAAAAATTGCCAACGATGGCTTGCAGTGATGCTGCGGGGGGTTGAAGGGTCAAATTATACAAGTGCATCCGCGCGAGCTCGAATCCACCAAAACGCAACCGCGATTCGGCTGAAAATGTGCGACGAGACGCGTATGCTCACGTGATTTGCATAACAAAGCGAACGCAACAAACAAAATCAAATGTGATTCAAACTACACTTATATGTGAGTTTGTGTAATATAGTAGATTGTGCGTGAGCGATGCTCTGCAGTTACTAGCAGAAGGATGAACCTCGGTCTCCGTACACCGTATGCTGTCGAAGCGAATTCCGAATGAAGACAAACGGGGACCACGTAGGATAATCATGGATCTGATAATCCGAGGTAGTGTAGCTTACAACCAACAAAAGTTCTAGTAACCGAGGGAAATTTAACCAAAGGAAATCGCCCGCATGGAATGCGGAAGAGAAATATGAGTCCACGTGCTTCATGGGTGAAGTACGGGAAAGCAGATCGCATACGAAAAAGAAAATAGTCCAAGAACCAACACCAAACCCGAGGCTTTCAGTTGGGGTTTACACTCGCACACCCACGCTCGTGCACCTTCTGATCTCAATACATCCGATACCTCAGGGAAACCTAAAGGCTTAAACCCTCAAATGACGTAGCTATACAAGTGTGCTTAGCACGGTCCCACAAAACATAATACTAGTGACTCACCGGAAGAGAGGACTCCTGTCTCCTAATTCGGTGAACTTATCTTGCATGTTATAGTCAATGCCCTCGCGGAGGCACATTTTATCCTTCTCCATGTTAAATGTCTTGTACTTCCACATCAAGAGGCAACTGGCTATAATACTACGCGGCACACGAATGACCTATCAGTTATCTTTCCAGACGATGATGGATCGAGCCCATACCTCATGGCAAGGCAGCCAATGGCGGTCCCATGGCCCACGTGGAATCGCGGCGGTTTGTAATAGATGTATGAGGCACAGACACTGCACCCTCATGTCACAACCCGTTTCAGCTCAGCGGTGCAGCGACGTACCCTCCAACATTTCCGATTCCAATTACCACAGCAAAAACGACACCCCTCTTCAAATCCCCCCCTGCGTTACCCGCAGCCCAGGCTAAAGTAATAGCATTGGCGGGGTATACACCAGAGGCAGCAATGATAGCACCGGCATAGCCGGGCCAGGGTTTGCTCGTAGTGTAGGCGAGGATAAATCCGGCCATGGAAATCGTAGCTCCAAGCACGACAAACGGACCCCGCAAATGCAATCTGTCAGAGTAAATGCCGAAAACGATTGTGACGATGCCACCGCAGATAAAAGGCGGGACGCTCATGAGTTGAGCTTTCACGGCAGAGAAACCTAAAGCATGGATGATGGTAGGCATGAAGAGAGCAATAGAATAGATGGGAATCAAAATCCTGTAGATTTGTTGATTAGAATATGAATAGAGAACAACGAGCATCACGGACCCGATATAGACGATACTCTTCGCGTAAGTCTTCCAATCTGCCAGAGCCTGCCAGATGAACTGCACGCTAAAGTGCGTTGCCTGGCCCTTATAATCTTCCCTCAGGGCGTCTATGACAACCCGCCACTCGTCCTCCGTTAGGAACGTCGCTGTGTCCGGATACTGACTGACCATTAGCCAAGAGTGCATGAGAGTTACCGATATACGAACGTCATGCATGAGGAAATATGATGCGAAGGCTATTACAATGGTGACTGTATAGACGTCAGCACACTGGCGAGGTCAAGATAAGCGGACGTACCTAAGCCTTCGAGAAGAAACTGTACAGAAAAAATTTAATACGTCAAGTGACTGAGAGACATAGAAACGGACAATCCATTGCCAACCATGAAGACCAGCTTTTCTACGATGTGGAATCAGCACACTCTGGCGTCCCTTGCCCTGACCACAGACGACTCACCCATTCAAATGTACAATTCCATACGCGAGAAGGCCGCCGAACGCCCCGGTGATACATCCAGTGGCAGGCAACATGGCGATACGTTTGGCATGCATATGACGAGGATACCACAACGTAATGTAGTATATCAGGCCAGGGAACAAACCACCTTCAGCCAGTCCAAGAAAGACGCGAGCGCTACACAGAATAAGCGGTGAAAGCGATGGGACAACCAAATCCCCTACACGACAAGACCTTGGTAGGTTTTCGCGAAGCTCATAAGCGTCAGGATGACGCCCCAGGCTACCATGAGTGTGGGAACTGAGGACACGATGAGATATTTATTTATCATGCGAAGAACAGAATACAGACCCCATCTGGACGGCCGAAACAGTTTGAGAACGACGTTTCTATCAACATAATTTTAGCAACACAGATGCCAAGTGGTCAAGTACGAAGACATTACGAGGGTACTTCCACGAGGCAGTAAGTGACCTGATAGCCGTCTATCATCTCGACCTTCCATAGACTCGTAACGAAGGTCTTACAAAGAATATTGCAGCTGCAGTATTGTAGCGCAACCCGGTGAGATGCAGATCTTCCGCCATCCCAGCTATCTTCGCATTGCCTGTTTTGAGAGGAAATTCCAATACTTTGTTACGCGCTTTCAACTATCAACATTAAAACGCGTACCAATGTTGACTCGATCCCTTTGAATTCGGAGAACACAGGTCAGTGCATGTTATGAAGGGCATGGATTATACTACTCACAAGAAGCAGAAGAGGTAAAGCAATGAGATCCAAGGCATTATGTGAAGGTCTACTTTCCGCCAGGCTCGGCTCTTGACATCCCCATGCTGACAGAGCGAATCATCTCGAGAGTCTGTTAATGAAATAGGTTTATCTTTGAGGTCTTCTTGGAAGGAATCGGACGTGGTTGACGGGATAGCTACGAAAGGCATCGAGGGCGAAGGAGAGCGCGGTGTTGACTAGCTGATGGCCTCTCAAATATCTATTCAACGCGAGACGCGATCGTAGATCACCTCTACTGCTTTCGTTGACACCCGCAATTATTTTATATCAAGGTTTGATGCAAGCTTTGAGGTACACGGAATTAGACACTTTTGCGTTGACGCGACGACGAGGGATAGTAGAAGTAAGCAAGATTCAGCTCAGAGCTCAAAGGCGAACGGCGATACGCAAAAAAGGAAGCTTCCGAGTAGCTCTTGTCGAAAAGTCCTCGGATTTACAGGCCTTCTTGAGCACACGCTCCACGCAACACCTGATGCGGCCTGCGGAGATGTATTTTGTACTTTTTGCTTCCATTCTCATGAGAGGTGGTTAAGCCATGATAGCGCCCTATGATGTTCAATTCCAAATTACCTACGAATCGACAAATAGTCATGCGTCACGCGCTGTCACGGGCCTACATTGAAAATAATTTTCAATGAAACATACTATCACCTAGGGGTTATCGGCCAGCTGAGTAAGCTACCTAGCAATCGGCCTGTCATGGATTGTCACAGGGGCAATGTGATGTTAGGTTTAAGTGCCGACTAAAGCTTGTGACGTTTGTGATCTATCGGGAATCATAATTATGAGAGACAAAACTGCTCGATTACGTGTGAAAAATGGGGGAACGTGGTCGATTTCCCATTGGCTTACTAAGCTTGGCAGCTAACTAGGTAATAAGCGCGGCGGGCGAGGCTCGATGTGATTGATCGGGGATTAACAAATATTGACAAGTCTGAGACGATCGATCTCGACTCGTGTAAAGTAGGAACCCTCAGACCTCAGTTGACGGAGTTTCCCTCCGACAATGCAGTTTTGAGTTTTCATCAAAAATAGGTACAACCACGAATAGACACATCCCCTGTGCTAGTACTAAAAGTGACCCTAACATCGGACCCCCCCCTCGTTCATGTTGTCATGCAGTGTCACAGGGTTTTTTTGAAACCCCGCTCGGTTTGGTCCCAGCATACATACGCACACGTGATGAAAGCAGCGCTTAGAAAAGCAGCGCGCGCTTAGATTAGCGACAAACTCCGACTCCGCATTCGTCGGCAGGCGCGACAAACCACACTTTTGCTCTTTTTCATGACAAGCACAATTCTTATTCAAAAAATATACAGAATATGTTACTGTCCTTTTCAGTGAAGTTGTTGGCATGAGGAAAAATGTGTAAGCAAAAACACATCTCCACTCTGCATTGCTTTGGCCATATCTCCTCAATGAATGACTGGAATTCCATAAACATTGCACCAAATGACACCCTATAACCTAGAGAATATAGTTTTCATTGTCTGAGGGGTGAAAAATGACATTTAAAACTTTTGGGATTTCAGGATTTCATGTTTTTGCTTACAAAATTTTCCTCATGCCAACAACTTCACTGAAAAGGACAGTAGTAGACACTACTAAATGATGTGTATAAAATTTGGTGATAATTGGATGAGAGGTGAGGTGAACAGGCAAATTGAAAAACACGAACGAGGGGGGGTCCGATGTTAGGGTCACTGTTAGTAGTATTTGTCGCTGCGAGTGTACCCGTCATATGATAATTGGTGTCCCTCACATGAGACCATCAACCTGTCGCCATGAGTTCGCTATGATGGACGTGGTGTAGCCGAGAAGTAGGAAATGAAAATTTAGCTTTGCGCCATTGATATGTTCGAACAAACTGCGTACTCGCCGGCCGTATTCAATGATACTAGTATGTTGGCGCTCAGCGCTCAACGCCTACCCTACACTGGCAGGTACGGGTGAGGCGATCAAAGAATATATGCATGACTTCCCCACAAGTGACTGTGTCAGGACATAATTCGTTGGAGGACATCCGGGTGGGTATCTCGATGGTGCATGTATTACTTATTTACACAGAATCTATCCACGTAACTTATAGCCGTTCAAACATTCAGATAACGTAACTACAAATGAGTTCTTAGCATACACAAGGTCTATAGATAGGAGAGGAGATGCTCACCGGAAGAGAGGGCTCGCGTCTCCCTGTTCATGATACCTATCTTGCATAGACTCATCAATGCCCTCGCGGATGCACAGGTCCTCCTTCTCATTGTTAAGAGCTCTATACTTCCACATCAGGATGGAGCTGCAAATGAGACTACCAGTCACAGACACGGCTTCTAAGCTTTCCCCTTGCGTTGGTGAGCAAGTACATACCTTAGGCTAAGGCAGCCTAGGATGGTGCCATGACCCTGATGGAATCGCGGTGGTCGGTAATATATGTATGAGGAGCAGATACTGCATCCCCACGTCACAACCATTTAGCTCAGAGGAGCGAGAGACGTACCCTCCAAGGTTGCCAATTCCAATGACCATAGCAAGAACAACGCCCCTCTTCATATCTCCTCCTGCGTTTCCCCCAGCCCAGGCTAACATAACAGGAATGCAGGGAAACACGCCAGTGGCGGCGATGATGGCGGCACCATAGCCAAGACCAGGTTTGCTCGTTACGTAGGCGATGATGTATCCAATCATGGAAACGGTAACTCCAAGCAGAATAAACGGACCCCGCGAGTTCATCTTGTCGGAGAGGATGCTGATGATGATCGTTGAAATGCAACCACACACATAAAGCGGGATTGACATGAGTTGGGCCGCTGCAGCCGTGTAGCCTAGGTTTTTTATGATAGTAGGTGTGAAGAGGGCAATAGCGTAGATAGGAACCAAAACACTGGACATATGACAAGATAAGTGTGCCATACCGATGACTACAATAATGACTTACCCAATATAATTAAGAGTATGCACGTAGGTCTTCCAATCGGCAAGAGCCTGCCAAACGAATTTTGCACTAAAGTAGGTTGCCTGGCCTTTCGAGTCTTCTCTCAGCGTCTGGACAACAAACCGTCGCTCGTCCTCTGTGAGGAACTTGGCGGTCTCCGGATACTGTAGCCAATGTTAGCCGGGAGCGCGTGGGTCACAAGAGTACGAACATCGTGCATGAAGATATATGCTACGAGTGCTATGACGATGGTCGCTGGTAGATGTCAGCATACTTGTAACAACAAGAAATGGTAACAACCTAAGCCTTCGATGAGGAACTACACAATGGAACGTCAGCATTAGATGGAAATGATGGAACGTAGGAACATACTATCCACTGCCAGCCATGGAGCCCACCCTTGCTGCAAATATCGAAATCAGCGGATGTCAGCATCTTTTGACCGCAGTAACTTACCCCTCCAATTTTTCAATTCCATACGCAAGGATACCGCCGAACGCTCCAGCAACTGTAGCAGCGGAGAAGAAAATGCCGACACGTTTGGCTTGCATCTGACGAGGGTACCACAGTGAAATATAGTACGTCACGCCAGGGAACAACCCTCCTTCAGCTAGTCCGAGAAAGGCGCGAGCACTCCACAAGATGAGTGGAGATGGTAGAAAATATATCGAGTCTCTCACATGACGAGGCCCTGGTATGTTTTCACCAAACACATGAGTGCCATGATCGTTCCCCAGGCTACCATGATTGTAGGAACTGAGGACATAGCATGAGAGATGCTGTTGTCTGACAAGAATGACACATACTCCATCGGGACGGCCTAAATAACTTAAGGAGGATGTTCCTTCCATAGTATTAGCACAGCAGTCAGAAATTGCGGTGAGGACATACGAAGGTACTTCCACCAAGCAATATGGTATCTGACAGGTGTGTCAGGCCCGGGCAAACTCCACGCTGGACTAGAAGTTAAAATTTTACAAAGAATATTGCGGCCGCGGTGTTGTAACGTAGACCGACAAGATGAAGGTTTGTCGACATCCCGGCTATCTTAGCATTGCCTGTTTGGGAGGTCGGATACTGATAATGAGTCTCGCTATTGACTATTGACGCTGAATACCTACCAATATTACTCCGGTCCCTTCGAATTTCGAGGATACAGGTCAATGGTGGACGCAGAGCACGTGGATTCAGCACATACAGGAACGACATAAGATAAAGCAAGGAGACAAAGGGCAATAGCTGGAGATCTAAGGTCCGCCAGATGCGTCTTCTTTCTACATCTTTGAACATTGAGACGCTGTATTCTTGAGAGGGCGTGGACAATGCGCCCTCGCTTTTGAGCTCTTCGTTGGTAGGCTCAGTCATGACTTGGGTGGCTGGCAGTGAAAAAGCTGGGGAAGAAGCAGAAGCTCCTTCAATTGAAACCGGGCCCGGTTCAAGTTTATATACGGACGCCGCTGATGCCCGTCGACGATTTCAAAATGCGCCCTCGGCCGCGCGAGTGCGCAATCGCGGTCTCATACCGCCATGATTTACCCGGGACAAGTTCTCGAACGCACTCTTACCTCCATCAGAGGCGCACATAAGTAAACTTGGAGTCCGTCTCTGCCACATTTCCCTGAGATTGGGTCGCTATGTCACCAGCGTTTCTTCCCCTCTTTCTCGAAGCACCCAAGCGCCGGTCAGGTACAAGAATCGTGTCAGACAATGGTAGGGTCTGCCAGCGCCCAACACTATTTAAGTGCGACCGCGGTTGCGTGGGTGCGGAACTGAGGCGCCAAACAGTACTACCATGACTTACCCGGGACAGAATTCTTGGATGCACTGCTACTTGAATTGTGTCCAGTGATATTCCGCATTTTTTCCGTGATGCCAACTGCCACGTCATCATCCAGAGTAGATTGACGAGAAAAAATAAGCGCTAAGCGCTCGCGGACCGCCATCGACCAACACGGATTTGTAACCAGGTGCTTCGAGAGAAACGCTGGTGGCATAGTGGCTCAAACCCAGGAAAACGTAGCAGAGAGGGACCGCAATACGCCTGCAAAGGTTGTGAGATGGCCCAGAATAATGGACAGACCTCATAGTGCAAGCAAGGTAATATCGCGCGGGTGACTGCCAGTGATACTATCTATTGATTGTCCAGACTCGGACGCGATTCCGATTGGCCTCACTATGTACGCCCGAGAACAGGTTTCATACATACGTCTCCGAGAAGGGCGGTGGTTTGGGCAGCGTTACGGCCGACAACTCTGGACAAGAGCGACCCATTTGGAAGAGACTGTCCAGGACGGGATAGAAGTGATGGAACTTGAACTCGACTCATTCGTTGGGGTTAGTGCGCATGGAAGTCAAGGATGGGGCCAAAAGGGGTAACGGTGATGTGATGTAACTTGGATTGGGCCGACCCGTCACTGCTTAGCGCTTAGGTGCGCTAAGATCAGCGAGAGCGCTACCACCTCACCTCATTTCCCCTTATCTCCTCCGCGTCCATAAAATTTAAAAAAAAAATCTATTTTAATATCGCTTCAGACTTGCTTCAAGGCTCGGTCTCCCCTATATCGTACATACGGAGGAAGTGTAGGTAACATGAAGGACGATTGCATAACATTTGGCAAGGCATGCCTTAGTCACCTCCAGGAAGTTGTGCTAAAGAGGATTAGCAAGGACAGAGACCGAAGAAAGGTGAATGGTCATAGCGAGGACAGTGCTGGATAGCATATGAGACGGTTTGAGGTCGGAACCGCAATATTAATATTCGCGTGGGTGGAGCATCAAAGTTCCTATCCCTCGACCCACTGGCACCGGCCCGCTCTTTGTGCGAGGAGCATCTTGTCCTCCTCTCCCTTCTCCTCGTACCTTTCATGACTCGACTCGCAGAATAGAATCCCTTAGCCTGTGTTTCTCAAGATCGAGTGTGAGGAACATCTCCATTGCTTCGCCTCTCTTCGCATGTCGATCGTCCGACGATGGTTTCGAGTCGTCGAGCCGCCCGCATTTGATCATCTTGATCGCGAAGCTTCTCTTTCTGGTCATCGTCTCGTGTTCCTTCTTCCCCGACCTCCCTCGTGGCCTTTCCTTTATCGGGAAAGTCTTCTTGTTCCCTATCTTTGGTCTGCCAGTGTCTCACGAAATCGCGCGTCTTTGTGCCCACTTTAATCACTGGCACTCCTCTGCCGGCGAGTCAATTAGTTTACCTTGTATATAAACCCCAGTAGCTAGTGCAGAGGTGAGAACCCATTACTTGAATTATGCCTACAGGTTACCGTTAACCGCAAAACGATGTACATTAGGGGATACTGTATTGTGGCACCATGACATCCCGGAGAGCGTCACAATGGCATCTCGCACCCTTCCGAGTGACGTCTTTTTACACCCTTAGATTCATTGTGCATGCGCGTATACTTTTACTAGTATATCACAGTATTCTCATCTGTATAAAACCTGCCTGTGGACTCCTTGCGAGAATCCGTCGACGCTGCATCTCGAACCATTTCTTCTCGTTTTTTCCTACCTTCGTCTACCAGCGTCGATCTTGATCGCGAAGTCCCTTTTCTCGCTTCTCGCACCCTTTCCCCTTCTAGTTTCCTTACTCCTCAGGCTGCCCCCGCGCGGCTTTCCTTACTTGCTTGCCCTGCTCTGGTCTTCAAGTCATCTCTGTCAGTGACCAGTCATACGATCTCACGTCTTTGACTTGCTTCAACAAAAACAGTTGCTGTATTGCTTTGGTCTCGTATAGACGTTTGCCACGCGCGCTCACTCGAACTTACCAAAGATTGCCCTAAGATTGTATTTTACATGCAAGGAGAATAGATTAGATTAACTTACTGAGAAAAAATTTGTGGGAATTTCATTTGTGTGGCAGCACGTGCCACGTGGCCCGTTCGCTGCCTTGGTACCCTACCCTAGAAGGTCCGGGCAGGCCTTAACTACGTTCACGTTATGGAAAAGCCGAGTGATCCACAGACATCTCAAGAGCCCTCAAGTCTTGTGCTACGACTCGCTGGTCCTTCAACAACCAAAGCAGGGTAGGTCGGCACACGTCAATGGCAACCACGCTCAGGCTCATGAAGCATCACGCGCGCACTGCAGCCTTTCAACTGAGCAGACGGAAATTAATCGCGTCATTGCAGAGGCGTCTAAGGGCTCTAAATTCTATGAGGTTCATTCTTATGGCCCCTAATAGCGCGTCCACCACTCACAGGCCACATTTCAATGTCCAGAATGAAAAGCGAAAAGATAAGGAATTGACCGCTCGCATAGAGCGCATTCTCAAGCTTCGAAACCAGGCCGTGAAAGGGGTCGATATGGGTGCGCGCATGATACACAATTTTATGCTCTTTGCTCGTGATGAACACCTCTCGCTTAGGCAAAGTAGAACAGAAAGTCGACCATCTCGTGCGCGTCTTCGATTACACGATCATCCAATCTCCATGGGTCTGAGTGTGACTTTTACCAGCTAGAGGCGATTGAACGGGAGCGAGATCTGACGCAGTTCATCGTTCACGTTGACATGGACGCATTCTATGCTAACGTGGAGCTACTCGACGATCCTAACTTAGCAGGAAAGCCATTTGGTGTACGCTCTATATCCTTCCATCGGTCCCCAGATTCCAATGACCGGCCACAATAGGTCGGGCATGGCGTACTAAGTACTGCATCTTATGAGGCTCGAAAGTACGGCGTCCGTTCTGGAATGCCCGGTGAGACCGATGAGCTTCACGGTACAACAAATGCTGACCTTACCAAGGCTACATTGCGCAGAAGCTCTGCCCTGACCTTGTTTTTGTCAACCTTCACATGTCACGCTATAGCGAAGTGTCCAAACGAATCATGGCCATATTCAAGCAATACGACCCCGACATGCTTGCGGCAGGTATCGATGAAGGATATCTAAAGTATGTATCTTTCTTGAGTACCCGCCCCAAAAGGCGAGGGGGAGCTTGTTCTGATGGCTTGATTTCTATCTCAGTATCACGGAGTATTGCGTACAACACAACTTGGATCCGGACGAATGTGTGCGGCGGATGCGTCAAAGGGTTTTTGACGAGACCAAGCTGACGGTCAGTGCGGGTATTGCAGCTAACAAGGTGTGTTTGAACCGTTTTCGTACCTATTTACTGATGTTAATAGTTGCTTTCTAGATGTTAGCCAAGGTAGGTATCTCTGCCAATCGGTCGTACCCCAATCTTACCTTCGACGCTATGTGGCCCAGATATGTTCTGACAAAGTATGATCCTTTACTCGTCAGTCAGTCTCCCGATACTAGCTTGTTCTTCGGTACAGAATAAGCCGAACGGGCAGTTTCACCTCTCTCATACTTCCGAAGCAATCAAGGACTTCATGCAGGGCCTTTCTATACGCAAGATTCCAGGAATTGGCCGGGTCAGCGAGCGCTTGTTGGACTCTATTGGGGTGAAGGTTCGTTGCTTTTATCATCGTACGTCGTCTTTCGTTCGTTCAACCCATGTTCAGACATGTGGCGACATCTACAAGAGTCGCGGCGTGCTATCATTACTGGATAAACAATTTGGCTTACATTCAATGCTTCGAATATACTTGGGCATCGCATCTAACATTGTCCAGCCGTGGGCGCGGGAAGAGAAGAAAAGTATAGGATCAGAGAGGTCACCGTCACCCATGCACATGGTGGCATTCTCTAACGTCCAACTAGAACATTCAGGGCCATTTCGGAGAAAGAGAAAATCTTGCAGAAACTCGAGGACATCGCGGCCGAACTCGAAGACGACATGGAAAGAGGAGGATGGACGGGTCGGACTGTCACGTTGAAGTATAAGCTCGATACATACGAAGTTTTTACTCGAGCGAAATCATTCAATCGGTGGATCAAAACGAAGGCTGAGCTATACGATGCTGGCAAAGAACTTCTTCAACCCGAATGGCCGCTCCGCCTTCGTCTCATCGGCCTCCGCGTTACGAAGCTCAAAGATCTCCGAAAGAAAGAGGACGGTATTGTAAAGGTATGGGGTTCCTTTTGCGGACTTCATTCCCGGTACGTACTGGGCTGAGACATGACTCGTAGTTCTTCGAGCCACTTCCTGACTCTCCACACTCTCCATCCAAGAAAAGTCGCGCCTACGACAATGACGATGGTCGAGACTCAGACGTCGAATTCAAAGGGATCGATCTAGAAGACGACCTGGACCGCGACGCCTCGGGCGGCGAAGACGAGCTCCCAGGACCCGCATCGTCTCGCCCTTCAACGAGCGGACATCTTCCACCACCACCACCACCGGTATTCGCACCTCCCGCTTTGGAAATACAAACACCACCATCACCATCACCGAGTCCGTCAAAATCGTCGGAATCACGTGGCGCGGCGTCAAAAGGGACAGGCGCCGCGCGAGTGACAGTCTCCGTGTCGGAATGGCAGGACGCGGTCTCTCGGAAGCCGCGCGGCGGCCCGTCCGGTCAGCATAAGCACACGCACGACGGCGCCGGACGCGCGCCGCCGAAATCACCGTCAGACCGCGCCGGACCGCGACCCGGATCGACGGCGACAGTGTCCGCCGCCGCCGCCGCCGTGGGCGAGTGTCCTCTGTGTGCGCAGTCGTTCGTGGACAACGACGAGCTCAACGCCCACGTTGATTGGTGTCTGAGCCGAGAGGCCATTCGTTCTGCGCAGGTCGAGGGCGATGGGAGGGAGCGGAAAAAGCCCGAGGTTAGTGTCAGACCTCCTAAAGAGTGGTGGAAGGGAGGATCCATGGAGGGCACCCCTCGGAGTCGGAAGCCAAAGCGTCGGAAATTGGGGGGTTGTTGAGTACGCGCATAACGGATACGTTCTTCGCTCATGTCCACTCTACGTTGTATTTCTAGTCATTTCCCGCAAATACATGTACATTCTCCTACCTCTGCTTGCGATGGTCAGCCCTGTTCCAACAACACTTGTCCCTGGGTCTACTGTAATAAAGCATGTAAAATCGAGGTAGTACAAGCGGAACAAGTCCACGTCGAGATACCACATCATGCGCTCCCCTCGGCCCACCTCACTGACTTTGCCGGTTTCGCGGGTCGCGGAGTATTCTGCCTCTCCTGTCGAACTGGTGGTACGGGTGTAGTACGCACCTCCCCCTCCCCCCATCTTCGTCTGCTTCGCCGACGCCAAACAATTCCTCTCGCTCATCCCAAACGTCAGCCAGCGCTAAGCTCGCAGCGCGCGCTCGCGCTTTGCCCTTCTTGGAGTTATTCTGTGGGAACAGTGCGGACGGTGGCGTATCGGGTTTGTTGTGAAGCGGGAGCAGTTGTGTACCGGACTCGTCCTCATCAGAGTCGAGAGCGAGGGAGGAGTTGGATGCTGAAAGGGGGCGATACAGCCTCCATATCTGCCGTGGAAATCGTGATGGTGTCAGCCTCTGACCTAGGGGGGGGGAAAAGGATGGGCCCGTACCTCCCGTCTCCGGCGGTAGTATTTCTCGAGGTGGTAAGCGAGGTATAGACCGATTCCAGAACCCAGGAGATTTGCCTTCTCAGATGCTATTAACAACGCAAAAGATAATGAATGAGAGATGAAGAACGCACGACGATATCGCCGAACTGGAAGGTTTTGTGCTGGACAGAGAACATGTGTCAGAGATACGAGGAGAGGGGAAGGGAGATAGACTCGCTGGAAGTAGGGACTGCACAAATTCGCTCACAATACCGCCGAGGAAGAAACACACGAAGAAGGTGAGCATCAGCGAGCAATGGCGCCAGAACCATATTCGACGGTATTCCCTTTGGAGAAAGTGGGTCATATATGAATCATGAATTCGGGGCATATGTCACGGTGGTAGAATCCAACTCACTCTTCCACATCAAAAATAAAATAGAAGACGGCCGTCGCAAATCCCAAGCAGAAAAAGTGCAATAATTTGTCGTTTAGTGGAAGTGCGTGGGAGAGGTTCGTAAGGCCCAGTAGCGCAAGCGAGAGCATGATGAGGATAGTAAATCCGACAAACCACTAGTTAGAGGGAGAAGAAGACATTAGTTAGTTGGATGGACACACAGCAGTGAGGTAAGGCTCACCGGTCGGATGCGCAGGGGCAGGTCGTACTTTGGGATGTTGAAAGTGTAAGAACGCATGATGGCCTTGAAGGCACGACGACCGTGGCGGCGTGCATCGCTCATTAGGGGTAGTGTCTTGTTCGCGTCGTTGACGTGGAAGAGGGTTTCGTTGGTTTCGGCGGAGAGATGGGAAAAGTCGTTATTCCTTGCGTCGCTCGTGGCACAGCAGCGCGCCAGCGGCTTGTGGAAACGGGAACCGGCAAGCGGAGGGTGCCGGTGTAAGGGGGTCAGGGATCAATCAGCCAATGGGAGTATAGCCCTGAATACATCAACTACCACCATTAATATTGTCTCGCCGTCGTTTCCTCACAGCGATCGAACTCCCTCCTAAAGGTCACGTCACGTTTCTTCACTCTAGGCTACTCGCGATATGGCCGTCCAGTCAGAATCCACTCGTTTTCGCGCATCCTGCCAGGCTTTCGAGTCTGCCTTGCAGGCTTATGAGAAGAAGGTGGGCTTCACCTTAGCAGAACACCCACTCGCCGTGCAACTCCAGAGTTGCGACACCGTCCAATCCATCACTATCGTTCTGCAAGCGCAAGCACAGGCCTTCGGTCAATTCCCAGGAAGCGATAGACTCATAAAATCGATCAAGAGTATTGTATCGATTCTAAACCGACTTTCTGCCAGTCCCTCCCTCGGCGATGACATTGGCCTCGTACGTCATAACTCATACGGCGCTGATGGCGTATTCCACAGCCCTGACGGTTTTTACAGCCATTCCCACCTGTGAAAGCAATACTCGTTGGCCTCGCTATCCTACTATCTGTGTGTGCCGTTCTCTAATACTCTTGGTATCTTTTGTGACATTCAAGCGAACCAGATGGCCAAATGCGTCACAGCCAGCTATGACCCACTCGTTGACTTGCTCGAGTCGATCGAACGTTTCCTTAGACGTCTCGATATATATACGCGGATCCCTCCTACTCCCACAATTGACGAGATGGTGGTCAAGATAATGGTGGAGCTGCTTTCTACGCTTGCCCTGACGACCAACGAACTCAAGCAGGGACGATCGAGTGAGTTCGTTCTCATTGACGTGTTACCTTACTGAATGCAACGCAGTCAAATTTGTAAAGAAAGGTTTCGGAGAGAAGGACGTCGAGGCGGTCCTGCAGAGGCTGGACCGACTCACCCAAGACGAGGCTCGGACGACAGCCGCTCAGACTCTCGAGGTTATCTACGGTCTCGTCAAGAATATTAACGTGCTCATGGATGGTGAGCAAATGAATTCGGCTTGACACCCATGTGTTGAACATCCTTCGGTTTAGATGGCAGGGTATCTGTTGATGGTGTCAGAGAAGCCCTCGGTAAGTTCCTTTGGCAACAACGAGCTAATTCCGTGTTTGTTTGACTGAGCGATAGAAATGCTACATCAAATGGCGCGCGACAAGAACAAGTCGAAACGTCAGTTATTTCCTAACGTGGCCGTTACTGACGAGAAGCGCTGAGATTGTTTGGTAGGTGACAAATTACGAAGGGATATTCGAAGTTGGCTCTCTCCCCCCGATCCCTGGAAAAATTACAACATCGCCCACGGATCGCGGCACGGTGGGACTGGGACATGGTTTGTCCAAGGCGACACCTTCTCGGAATGGAAGGTATCTGGTCCGAGTTCGCTTCTGTGGATCCATGGTAAACGTAAGTTGCCTCCCATTGCGTAATCTCTTGCAGATGCTGATGGTTTTACCCTTTCGTAGCGGGCGCAGGGAAGAGTGTACTTTCGTGCGTTAACCCTTCCACACTTTCTTCTTGAGAACTTATGGTGCCTGGCAGTTCGACGATCATCCAAGAGATCGATCTTATGCGGAAATCTGGTCTTGCATCGCTGGCGTTCTACTACTGCGATTTTAGAGAGGATCAAAAGAAGGACCTCCGTGGACTGCTCTCATCTGTGCTATTCCAGCTCTGCGATCAGTCCGATTCCTACCATAATATACTTTCTATTTTTTATTCGACACACCGCGATGGTGCACAAAATCCCACCAACGAAGAACTTTTCCAGTGCTTAAAGCACTTATTGGAACTACCGGGACAAGGACCAGTTTATCTGATTATTGACGCCTTGGATGAATCTCCAAACACATCCGCTATGCCGTCCCCACGCGAGGAAGTCTTAACGCTTGTGGAACAGCTTATCGAGTCACGACTTGCGAATCTGCGGTTATGTGTCACCAGCCGACCCGAGGTCGACATCAAGATTGTCCTCGAGCCCTTAACTTTCCGTTCCATTTCAATACACGACGAGAGCGGACAAATGGAGGACATCAAGAATTACATCAGGTCTATCGTCAATACGGATCCAAAGAACCGAAGATGGAAACAGGAGGACAAGCAACTGGTGATCGATGTCCTTACAGAACGCGCTAACGGGATGTAAGCAACGGATATTTAATTTGTTGATGACTCTCACTCAGACTCATGATGTAGGTTCCGTTGGGTACATTGTCAAATTGTCCATCTTCGGGGCTGCCACCCAGGACGGATCCGTCATGCGCTGGCCGAATTGCCAGAGACGCTCGACGAAACGTATGAGCGCACCTTGCGAGAAATCAATCAGGTAGACTCGGAACTCGCACACCGGTTGTTTCAATGTGTCGTCGTCGCTTCCCGACCGTTACACGTCGAGGAACTGGCTGAGTTTCTCGCGTTCGATTTCTCGGCGAGACCAATTCCAGAATTTCGTGAGGATTGGCGCTTTGAAGACCCCGTTGAAGCCGTGCTGTCTACATGCTCCACATTGCTTTCACTTGTCGACGTCGACGGTTCCCCAGTGATACAATTTTCGCACTTCTCGGTGAAGGAGTTCTTGACATCTTCCCGCTTTGCCGAAAAATGTGACACTATTTCCCGCCGTTATTATGTTTCTATGACACCTGCTCATACCCTGGTCGCACAAGCTTGTCTGGGTATTCTATTACACCTGGAAGAAAACGTCACCAGAGACACGCTGACGAAATTTCCTCTCGCTGGATATGCTGGCAGGCACTGGGTGGAGCATGCGCGTTTCGAGGGTGTGTCGGAAAATGTAGAAGAAGGGATGAAACAGCTGTTTGACAGGAGCAAACCACATCTTGCGGTTTGGCTCTGGATATACGACCCAATTTTGGGGCAAGACCAATACCAAGAAGTGGAAAGGCCGATGCCACCCCTCGGAACCCCCTTACTATTTGCCACTTTTTGTGGTTTACACACTCTTGTGGAGTTTTTGGTCGTTGAGCACACACAGGGTGTGCATTCTTGGGACGTCGATGATACCAATGACAAGTCAACCCTTTTGCACCTGGCCTCAAGAGAGGGACATGTGGAAGTTGCACGCGTCCTCATCGAGCATGGCACCAACGCGACAGCCCGGGACAGCAATGGGTCGACTCCGCTGCATCATGCGTCGCACAATGGTCATATGGATCTTGCACGCGTCCTCGTCGGGCATGGCGCCGACGCGACAGCCCGGAGCAAGGACGGGTCAACTCCACTGCATCAGGCGTCGATTAGAGGAAATGTGGATATCGCGTGGTTCCTCGTCGAGCATGGCGCTGACGTGACAGTCCAGGACAAGACCGGGTGGACTCCGCTGCACAAGGCGTCGGTCTATGGTCATGTAGATCTTTCGCGGTTCCTCATCGAGCATGGCGCAGACGCGGCAGCGCAGAATAAGTACGCGAAGACTCCATTGCATTGGGCGTCGCAATATGGGCATGTGGACCTCGTTCGGATTCTCGTCAATCACGGTGCCAACGTAACCGTCCGGGACACGGATGGATCAACTCCGCTGCATCGCGCGGCGATTAGCGCAAAAGGGGATCTTATTCGGTCTCTCGTCGAGCATGGCGCCGACGCGACAGCCCGGGACAAGGACGGGACGACTCCGCTCCATCACGCATCGCACGGTTGTCATGTGGATGTCGCGCGCTTCCTCGTCGAGCACGGCGCGGACGTGACGTCCCAGAACA
>WNFC01002928.1_pt1 | contig 18403 bp, 15 predicted proteins | sample 5400541 | NCBI WGS metagenome assembly WNFC01 (sample SAMN13153342, study PRJNA577476) | soil metagenome | isolation source: 120 cm saprolite under Douglas fir tree site 2 hole 2 replicate 1 | place: USA:California | collected 2015-04-18 | reverse complement strand
GGTTTTCCGCGATCCATCGTGACCCCTTGGGCCGGGCGGTCGCTCAAATCGTAGCGCTCGTTGAGCAGAGCGTTATGCTCCTTTTCAATCCCTGGTTTTTCCGCCGTCATTCGCGCCCTCATCGCCGCGAATGATTCGGTACTGTCCACCTTCATATAGCTCGTCTGCCCGCGTTGCTCTTGCTGGGCATAGATGAGGTTCAAGAACACGAGCAACCCCGCAATTACCAAAAGGAGCCAAATCCTTTTGATCAAAACGTTTGGCTTCGGCATACACCACCTCCTGAACTAAGGGCATCGGACCTGTGAGCAATGAAGAATCGCATGACGTCATTCGGCGTTCGCCACGTTGAAACACGCGCACTGGAGCGAGCGCTGGACAACTTGGCATTCCGGCTTGATTCTCGTTGATGCATTTTCTCCCGCCATCAAGGTGTGGTGAAATGCTTGACAGTGCTCTTTACCGCGTCGCTCTTGCCATTGGCTTCCATCGAGTCGACTTTGTAGTAGTACGTCGTCCGCGGCGTAAGGTCATCCATGCGCACGCGGAAAACGGTATAGGAATGGCCCGGGTTTAGCCTGATTGGAGATTTCGCCGTCTGGCTCAGGTTCGTGGGATCGGTACCGTAGCGCACGATTCCGTAATGCTCGGGCGAGCCCCCAGGGTTGTTGCTTGTCCACCTGATAATCGCCAAATCGGGGTCAGCTCGTTCGATCTCCGGCCCTCGGGTGATCCGGACGCTCGCGGCTTTCTTAGTAGTAGGGCTCTCCTGCGCGGCTCCTGGGGTTGAGTAGAGTACGCTGCTGACTAGAAGCGTCATCGCCAGTTTCAGAACGAATCTATTCATGGAGACCTCCAGCCGAGTCACTTAATTCATTATTCCCCGGCATAGGACGAAAAGGGCATGGCAGCCGCGGACGGCTCCCATGCCTGCTCATTTTTGTTACCCACTTGTCCCCTCGCATCCGCCGCTTACCTGTTGCACTACGGAATAGGCGGATTGGGAACCGGCGGAACGCCGCAGATAGCCTTGGCACAGGGCGGAAGTTCCGGGGTCGGAATAAGGAACTCATTGCCTTGCGTCGAAGCCGAACCACCGGTCATGCAAGTACCCGTAAAGGTATCCCTGTTCTTGTAAGGTCTCGTGAAGCCATCCGTGAGTGTTTGCAGGAAGGCCACGATCTGGTCCTCTTCCTTATCCGTCAAACCGAGCTTGCCGGTGGTCATGTCGAGGTTATTCTTGACCTCATACATGGGCCAGCAGTCTATTTTTTCCGTCGTTCCTGCCGGGCAGTGCCCGGACGTGACGGGGTACTGGAACTCGTCGCGCGTATTGTAGAAGTGGACGAGTTGTTTCAGGCTCTTGATGTAGCCGTTGTGAAAGAACCCCTTCTGGAAGTAAGGCCCCGGCGCCTCGGTGGTAGGACACTGTGGAGGCGTCATAGCCACATTGCGCACGGACGCCACCTGAAATTGGCCGTCGACACTTGGTGCAAATTTTCTCCAAGTTATATTCGGGTTGGGGCCGGAACCGAAGCCGCTTCTGAGGAAAGTTCCCATTCCCAAATCTCTGTAGCCGAAGCCATAGGGATTGCCGATGAACCCGAAGGAATCCGGCGTGGTCTGATAATAGAAAGCATTCCTGGGATTCAGGGGGAGGCCCTCGTTGGCCGAGCCGAAGCAGGTGAATAGAGGAGGATTTGCAGTTGCGATCGTGCTGGTGTCTACCTGTCCCGGGTTTAGAGTGGTTCCTCTTCCATCAACGTGGCATGAATTGCAGTTGCCTTTGCCCTTGAAGAGGTTGTAACCTGCCATCTCGTCTGGCGTCATTGTGTACTTGCTCTTCACGAAGGCGTCGAATTTCGACGAGAAAGCGCTGACCTGCACCGACTGCTCGTATGAGTCAATGGACTGCCCCCAGCGGTCATAAACCGTGTTTGCGTGGGTGCGGTCTGTTGGAGTTAACGGAATTGGGGTGGTGTTTCCGCCGAAGACGGCAGCCCCTCCAGGCGTTGCGCAGATCTGTTCAGTCCCGGTTGGAAAGTTGATATCGAGCGAGCCCTTGCCCCACACCAACTCAAAGAGAGGCCGATACACAGCGTGCGCAAGTCGGAATGCAACGCAAGCAGTATCAGGGAAGCCCATCTCTTGAGTATCAACGGGAGGACCCTGAGCCTGTTCGGCGTCGGGAATCCTTAACTGAAATCCGGTCGCGCGTGAATCCCAGAAGTTTCCGCCAAAGAAAAGTTGCTGTTCTTGGTTGTACTGGAGTGCCGGAAAGAACGGTGCATACGGGTGTCGCTGCGGTGTGCGCTTACCAGCCCGAAAGTGAACCGTTCCGGGATACGCGATCATCGTCAGATTAACTGAGGGGATCGGCCCGCTAAAGCCTGCGTATGGCATATGGCAAGACATGCAGGCTTCATTTCTGCCGGGTGACATGTTCCTGTCAAAATTCATAAGCTCGCCGAGTGTTTCCATTGCCTCAGTTCCAGTATTCTGCAGGACCGGCGGCTGACCTGTCACAATCGGGGGCTTTAAGGCCTGCCATCGCGCAAGCGCTCGGCTTTCGACGAAATCCACCTCGCGCACGACCCTGAGTATCTCCGAATTCAAATTGGGCGGTAGAATCCCGGGTGGGTACGGGTTGTAGACCGACGCTGGAAGCGCGGCTTCATTCTGGGCCGACACCGTTCGTGGAGCCAGCGACAAACACAGTGCGGCTACACAAAGTAAAACGACCGCTACTAGAGTCAATGTTCGTCGATTCATACATAACTCCTTTCGGAAGTTGTCGTTCGGTGATGTTACGTCGTCAAGGGGGCAAGAATGCTGGCTTTATGCATCGCCGAGCCCAGCGACAGATGACCAATGCGTGGTGGCCTGGACTCTAAATTTGCCGTGTGATGTCGTGCGCGCCGCCCATAGCACCAGAGTTGTCCGGCGCACGGGTGTTTCCTCTTTTTTTCTTAATGTTGGATATCCGTGAAGAGAGTGGTCGAGACCTTAACGAGCGTCCCGATAACAGAATCACCCCGAAGACACCTTAGACGGTGTGGCGATTAACTTGACATCGGCTAACGCACACCCGAGGGAAGAAACAGGCGAAGTCTAGTCGAAAATATTGGCCTCGAACAATACCGTCGTTACCCGATAACTCGATTGGTAATAACGCCAACGTTACGAGCTGAGGACTGACGCCTCGCCTTGCCACGGCACCGGGTCGCCGTGAAATGCCGAAGCCGCTCACGTGAAAACTTCTTGTGGCCACCACAACCTCGCCGCGCTGGTCAAGGCCAACTAGATGAAAGACTGTCTTGCCCAGATCAATAGCGAATTTTCCTCATCGCTGGCTGCTCCTCTTTTTTAGGAAGGACACTAGATTGGCATAAAGCCAGAAGGAGGAGAATAGCTAAGGTCCTGCGGATCACCAGTGAAATGGAGGTGGCTGAAAAGAATTGCCAACTAATCTAAAATTAGAACATGCGGGCGGTGGCGATAAAAAAGAGTAGCCGCGAGAAAGCATTAGGCTTCCAAGAGATGGGAACACTCAGGTGTGACGGTTGCGGCGAGGAGTTCTTCATCGGCCACGACCCACAATCGGTAGATAAGCGGGTTGCAGAACGGCAGGCAAAGTGGCTTGAAAAAGTTTTGGCGGAAGAGCACGAGCGTGATAGGAAGCACTCCGACCGAATTGAGCTACCGGACTAGCTGCCGGGGCTGAAGTCCGGGCTGCCGCACGATGATCGCTACTTCAGGGCTGAATGAGCGTGACGGTGGACTGCTTGCCAACTCGTTGTTGCGGTATCGCCCCGACAGGCCATAACGCTCACAAACTCGTCAATGAGTGAGATGGCGATTTTGCGCTGACAGCCGTCAGATCACCGGGATTTGTGTCCCGGAGCCCGCCTATTTCAGCTTCACGAAGAGCAAAACGAAGATCGCCCACACTCCAACTGTGACTGGAAACTGCACCAAGGCTGCATCGCGCAACGATCCTCCTCTGGGTAGTGCATACGTAAGCAACATCATAGCCAGAGCGGTGAGCACGCCTAAGACCAGTTTGCTTTTTCCACTCATGAAGTGACCTCACTTTTCCTTTTGCCCGGACCTATCTTCTCGCAGCCGGGGGAGTATACCGCCTCAGAAGGCACCTGAACAAGCTGCTGCCGATAGTTGATGTATATAGCCCATAGCACTCACAACGCGTTCGAAGCCCCAAAGTCAGGAATGCTCCAGCTCTAGATATTCCGGTTCCACCCAAAACCGTGGTAGTATCTTCACCCATTTTCGAAATCTGAAGATGAATCGATTCGCAAGAGAAGTTGAAAATGAAGTACATCCTGAATATGCCCGCCTGAATTTTTGGTATGAGTCAGCGAGTGGAGCGCGCTGCAGTAGTAGTCGCAGCTGCCTTCGTGTTTATTGTGTCGACGACGCCTTCGCTGCAAGCTCAGACCTAATTCCATCCTGTACAACTTCACCGGTGGGGCCGACGGAGGCGTCGCGACAGGGGATTGACTCAGGATGCCGCAGGAATTCAGGACCTCCCGATTAGTGTTGTAATCAGATGGGATGTGGGCGATTTTACGACAATCAATCACCCTGATAGGTTGTGGCGGGCCACATCCCTAAGCAAATGCAGACAGAGCAGGGGGCAGAGAAGCGGAGAAAAGGCATGAGGTTTGGGTGCCCGCGAAGTGACTTGCCTTGGCCTTCCTGCCCGTGCAACATAAGAAAATATGCGCGCTCGGATATTTTCGACCTTGGTTCTCTGTCTGTTTGGGTGCTTCGCCATTCGTGCCCTGGCGCAAGAACAATCGGACGCGGCGAACATTCGTGCCCTGGAATCGAAATGGATGGATGCGTATAGGCAACGGCAAATCGCCACGCTATCGTCGCTGCTGGCAGAGGACTACGTCATCACTATTGAGGATGGCAGCACGTACGGTAAGGTTGGCTTCATTAGCTATAACGCAGGATCGTTGCACGTGGATATCGCCGAAATGTCGGATCTCAATATTCGCATGCACGGGAACACAGCGGTAGTGACGGGGTCCTATCACGAACGAGGCGAGTCCCGCGGAAAAACCTACGACTATCACGACCGGCTAACCGATGTTTGGATGAAGATCGGCAGAGAATGGCAGCTCATTGCGTCGCACTATAGCTTGCCGGTGAGCCTCTAGAGGGGGGCCTGCGTTTACGAGATAGCGCGGCCCTAGAATCCCTTGGCCGAATCCAGAAGAATAGTCACCGGCCCTTCATTCACCAGTTCCACTTCCATCATTTCCTGAAAGCGTCCAGTTTCGCAAATCAGACCTGCGCGGCGAATCTGCTCTACAAAAAATTCATACAGCGCCCGCGCTTTCTCCGGTGGAGCTGCTGCATCGAACGAGGGCCGCTTGCCCCGGCGCACGTCGCCATAAAGCGTGAACTGCGACACCGCCAGCACGCTGCCTCCGGCCTCTTGAACGCTGCGATTCATCTTTCCCTGCTCGTCCTCAAACACTCGCAGGCCACAGATCTTTTCGGCCAGATAGGTGGCGTCTGCCTCAGTATCGGACTGCCCCACGCCCAGCAGCACCAGCAATCCGGGCCCAATTTTCCCCGTGATCTCCCCGTGGACACTCACCTGGGCGCGGCTCACGCGCTGGACGACGGCACGCATCTGGTTTGACCGCCGCAAGCAGGCGCGGTTAGGATGCTGAAGGTATACCACGGACGCGCATTTGCTGTGAGCGGGTGTAGTGGTTCAGTTTGATTGTCATCCTGAGCAAGCGTTTTTTGCGCAGTGAAGGATCTAGGCGAGCCGCGCGAAGCGTCGCGTTTTTTGCGACGCAACAATCGCGCGTTTGGCTCGCTTCCATCTCAAACTGAGCCACTGGGTGCTTTCTTTACAGCAATTTATCGGGACCATTTACACTACCCAGTCGCCTTTTTTCCAAAGCAGCGGCACGTGAAAGTGGCGAAATCGCAGGTGGGCCCAGGCATGGGCCAGTCAGAAAAGCTGAAAGGCCATATCCGCATCCAGAGCATCGAATTTCAAATCTAACCGAGGCAAGCGAGGAAAAACATGGCAGCCGTTGATGAGAAGGTAAAGCAGATTATCGTGGAGCAGTTAGGCGTGGATGAGGGCGAAGTGACGTCCAGCGCTTCGTTCGTAGACGATCTGGGGGCGGATTCGCTGGACACGGTCGAACTCGTCATGGCTTTTGAAGAAGCTTTCGACATCGAGATTCCCGACGAGGATGCGGAAAAGATTCGCACCGTTCAGGACGCCGTCGATTACATCTCCAAGCACTCGAAAGGCGGGAAGTAACTTTGGGACGCAGGGTCGTTGTTACGGGCCTCGGTTTGATCTGCGCCGTGGGCAATACCACCGGAGACGTGTGGAAGGCCCTGCTGGCCGGCAAGAGCGGCGTAGCTCGCATTGCCAGCTTTGATGCCAGCAAGTTTGCCTGCCAGATTGCGGCTGAGGTCAAGGACTTCGACCCGTTGAACTTCATCGAGAAAAAAGAGGTGAAAAAAATGGGTCGCTTCATCCACCTGGCCATCGCCGCCTCGGATGAAGCGATGAAAATGTCGATGCTGAAAATAACGCCGGAGAACAGTGAGCGCGTCGGCGTCCACATCGGGTCCGGCATCGGCGGCTTCGATATCATCGAACGCGAGCACACCGCGCTGATGGAAGGCGGGCCCCGCAAGATCTCCCCGTTTTTTATTCCCGCCGCCATCATCAACCTCGCGGCCGGCCACGTGTCCATGCGATTTGGCGCCCGCGGACCGAATGAAGCCACTGCCACTGCTTGCACCACGAGCGCTCATTCCATCGGTGATTCTTTTCGCATCATCCAGCACAATGACGCTGACGTGATGATCGCCGGCGGCTCCGAAGCGGCCATTACCCCGATGGGGGTCGGGGGCTTTGCCGCCATGCGCGCGCTTTCCACGCGCAATGACGAGCCCGAGAGAGCCAGCCGCCCCTGGGACAAAGATCGAGATGGCTTCGTCATCGGTGAAGGCGCGGGCATCCTGATCCTCGAGGAGCTCGAGTACGCCCGCAAGCGTGGCGCTCCCATCCTCGCCGAGATCGCCGGATACGGCATGAGCGGCGATGCTTACCACATGACTCAGCCCGCGCCTGAGCATGAAGGCGGTTTCCGCGTAATGCGCAACGCTGTGCGCGATGCCGGCATCACTCCAGACCAGATCGGCTACGTGAACGCCCACGGCACCTCGACTCCCATCGGTGACACGCTCGAGGCTCACGCCATCCGCAATTTCTTCGGGCAGCACAAACTCGCGGTGAGTTCGACCAAGTCCATGACCGGACATCTGCTCGGCGGGGCGGGCGGATTGGAAGCCGGCATCACGGTGCTCGCCCTCCGCCATCAAATTCTCCCCCCAACGGCCAACCTGGAGAATCAGGACCCGGACACGGACGGAATGGATTTTGTCCCCAACCAGTCGCGCAAGGCTGCGCTCGAATATGCCATGTCGAACTCTTTCGGCTTCGGCGGCACCAACGGCGCCCTGCTATTTCGGCGCTGGCTGGAGTAAGTATTTTCCGTTCGCGGCGCCATTTTTGTTGGATTTCCGTGTTTTTTCTGGCGCGCTCCCCGCCTGCTTCCTAACGTAAGTTACTAAATTCTTAGGAGATCCCACGCCAGTGCAGCCGGGGTAACGACACTTTGGTACTTCGTCCCTTGGTCCTTTGTGCCTTTCCAACCGTCGTGCCGCAAGCCAGAATAGGGTTTCACGGTTGGACCTGTTCTGCCCATGGAAAAAACCTTCGCCCCCATTCTCACTCCTGCCTCTCCCGCAAAGAAGGCGGTCGCTCGCGCCGCCCTCGTTGACCTGAAAGATTCCGCCCGTACCTTGCTGGCGGAATGTTTCCGTCAGTTCGGCATTGAGACGGTGGTGATGTCCGCCAACGCCGTCGAGCGGATGCGCAAGGAAAAATTTGAGGCCTGCGTGCTGAATCTGGGTAACGGCGCCGAAACAGTGATGGAAGCCGCGCGCACCTCGCCCTCCAACAGCCGGTGCGTCATCTACGGCCTGGGAGGCAACGCCCAGGAAGCCATGCGTTATTCCAGGTACGGCATAAACGCGATGTTTCACGCCCCGCTGGAGCGTCCCGCCGCGCTGAAACTGGTGCGCGCCACCCACATGCTCGTGCTGCATGAATTCCGGCGCTACGTGCGCGTTCCCTTGATGACCGAAGTATCGATCGTTTGTTCTGACAAACGCCGATTAAGCGCCACAAGTCTTGAGATGAGTTCCGGTGGGATGTCTCTCAAGAGCGCCGAAGATCTGACGAGCGGCACCAACGTCGAAATTTCCTTTTCGCTGTTAACGTTGCCGCGCGTCTGGGTGCGCGGAGTAGTAACGTGGCGGAAACCAAAGTCCTTCGGAGTGCGCTTCGACGCCGCCGACGACCGCCGCCAAAGAGTCAAAGAATGGATCGACTCCTACCTCGAAAGTTAGAGGATGTAGCGAGACTCAGATTCGTGGAAAGATTCCGGCTCCCATCAGGGCATGGCTTCAGAGGCTGCGGAAAAACTCCGGTTTTGGGCGGGCGCAGCGGTTTTTGGGTGGCGCAGCGCTTTCAGCGCTGCGGATAAAGGACCCTAGTTAAGCGAGGGCTTCAGCTCCCGAGGTTCCCGCCTCGGATTCGTATCAGGGCACGACTTCAGTCGTGCCGTAGTGCGCTGAAATGCGGTCGGCTTCAGCCGCTGAGGTCAGCTCGCAACGAAAAGACTCCGGTCTTGATTTTGCTTTGAAGGGCGCGGCTTCAAGCCGCGCCGTAAGAGTCGCAAAATGTGTAGCGGCTTCAGCCGCTGAGGTCGAATTTCTTGTCAACGCTGTGCATTCCTGGTGTGTACTGCAACGCCGTTTGCCACCTGCTCTACTTTTCCCCGCGTTTACAATAGCCATCGTGACTGAAGTCAGCACTAGATCACCCGCCGCAGAAACGGCCACTAGCCCCCGCCGCTTCACCCTGCGCCAGAGAATCATCCTCCGCATGATCATCTGGGCCGGATACTGGGTGATCCGCCTGATCGGTCCCACTCTGCGCTTCAGCGTCTCTCGCGAAGAAGGCGCGCCGGAAACCGTAGAGCAACGCCCGCTCATCGCCTCGCTGTGGCACGCCTGCATCATCCCCTCGACTTACTTCTGCCGCCACCTCGGCATGCGCGTGATGAGCAGCAACAGTTACGACGGCGAATACATGGGCCGGATCATCCGCAAGTTCGGTTTCGTCCCGGTCAAAGGATCGAGCAGCCGGAATGCTGTCCGCGCCCTGCTCGGTTTGCGCCGCGCGCTCGACGACGGCTGGACCGTGGCTTTCACCCTCGACGGGCCGCGAGGACCGCGCTACAAGGTGAAGCCCGGCCCGGTGGCCCTGGCTCGCTCTTCCGGCGTGCCTCTGGCCATGTTGCACATGGCCGTCGACAAAGCATGGGTCCTCAACACCTGGGACCGCCTCATGATTCCGATGCCGTTCTCGCGAGTCCTGCTGCGCATCGGCAAGATGATTCACGTTCCCGCTGACGCCACCGACGAAGATGTCGAACGCTACCAGGCTGAATTGCAGGCCGCTCTCGATCGTGTGCGCGAGTTTGCCGAGGCCAACATAAACAAGGTCGGCTCCCCCGAATTCCCTTACTACAAACGCCAGACGTAAGCGCAAGAGCAAATGTGGGGACAGCCGCCCTCGGTTGTCCGGCCGAGCGAAGCTCGGTACCTGTTGACTGCGGCACGAACTAACCACGAAGGACACGAAGGGACACAAAGGAAATCCTCAGGGAATTCAAACCTTCGTGTGACTTCGTGTCCTTCGTGGTAATGAACTTAAGACCCTCCCCGAATTTGACTTCGCTGCCATCCGCCCGTTACATTCCTCGCACTGGATTTTTTCGTTCTTTCAAATGTCCTTCGGAATGCGCGTCTTTTGCCGCTCGGCGAAAGACTGGGAAGCGGGTGAAACTCCCGCGCTGCCGCGCAACTGTAAGCGAGGAAACTGCAGCCAGCCACCAGGAGAAAGCTTGGGAAGGCCGGTTGCACATGCCGGATGCTCATCACATCCTTACTCGCGAGCCAGGAGACCGGCGCAGACCGTCTGCCTTAACCCCTTTCGCGTGCAAAGGAGGATGGTATGCGTGTACTTCGCGTCCTATTTTTCATATTCACCCTCGTGGCAGCCGCTTCGGCTGCCGAACTCAGCGTCAAAGTGGTCGACCCTCAATCCGCCGCCGTGCCCGGCGCCCAGGTGTCGCTGCTCAGGAACAACGGAGCCGCCCTGCACGCCGCCACCTCTGCCGGAGATGGCACTGTTTCGTTTGAGAATGTGCCGGCCGGCGATTACCAGTTGCAGGTTCTCGCCCCCGGCTTCGCCCGCCTCACCATCAGCGTGACGGCTCCCCGCGCAGACTCGATTACAGCCCAACTCCAACTGGCCCCGGCGACTGAAGTCGTCGTTGTGACCGCCACGAGAACCCCCGTGCCCGCAGCCGAATCCGGAGCGAGTGTCGCCCTATTGGACGCTGCCCAGCTCCAGGTCATGCAACCAATTGACGCCTCCGATGCTCTACGCTTCCTGCCCGGAGCGGTGGTGGACACCTCCGGCCAGCGCGGTGGCCTGGCCTCATTGTTCGTGCGTGGTGGCGATTCCCGTTACAACAAGGTGCTGATCGACAGCGTGCCGGTGAACGACTCCGGTGGCACCATGGACTTCGGCCCTGTCCGCCTGACCGAAGTCTCGCGGATCGAATTCGCTCGCGGCGCTCAGAGCACGCTCTACGGTTCCGACGCCATGACCAGCGTGATCCAGACCTTCAGCACGACCGGGAACACGCACACTCCCGAATTACGCTTTGGGGCCGATGGCGGAAACTTCGATACCGCCCACGGTTTTGTGAGCCTCTCGGGCGCACGTGGTCGTGGGGACTTCAACCTTTTCGGCGATCAGTTCAATAGCGCCGGCAAAGGTCCGAACGACGACTATTCCAACTCTCTGCAGGGGGCCAATGTTGGCGTCCAGCTCAGCCCCAGCGCGCTGCTGCGCGTTCGCGCGCGCCACGCCAACAGCCACACCAGCGTGCAGGGCGAGTGGAATTTCAACAACCAGCCGCTGCTTCCCCCCGACGCGGATCAGCAGGCCCGCACCAACGACCTTTTGGGCAGCGCCGAATTAACCTTGAGCGGTCCATCGGGCTGGCAGCACCGCCTCGTCGCCTTTGAATACAACCACAGAAGATCAAACGAAGACACCGTGCCTGATCGCGGCTGCGATCCCACCAACTTTATCTTCCTCGATTGCCCCTTCCACGCCGTCGACCACTTCAACCGCGCGGGATTCGACTATCAGGGAGACTACGCCGAACGCACCTGGGCTCACACCACCCTCGGCTACGAGTTTGAAGACGAGAACGCCTTCGTTGGCGACCCCACCTTGCCGCCCGTCACGCACGGTCTGCGGCGGAATCATGCCCTCTACGCCCAGCAGGTGTTGCAGTTCAGCCGGTTGTCAGTGGTGGCCGGAGGCCGCTTCGTTCACAACGAAACCTTCGGCAACAAATTCGTGCCCCGCGTTGCGTTGAGTTACCTGGCGCTGCATGGCGGCCAATTCTTTTCCGGGACCAGGCTGCGCTTTTCCTACGCCACCGGAATCAAAGAGGCGCGCTTCGAAGAGTCGTTCGCCAGCGGTCCGGGAATCGTTCCCAATCCTCATCTGAAAGCGGAAGAAAACCGAGCCTTTGAGGCTGGCATAGAGCAGTCATTCTTGGCGGGAAAGTATTCCTTCTCCGCCATCTATTTCAACAACCTGTTTCGCAACCAGATTGATTTCGCCATTGTCGATCCAACGACATTCACGGGCCAGTACGAGAACATTGACAAGTCTTTCGCGCATGGAGCAGAAGTGGAATTCCACGGCCGCCCGTCCTCCCGGCTGTCGCTCGATGCTGCCTACAACTACGCATCCACTCAGATTCTCGAGCAGCCCTTTGCCTTCGACTCGCAGCACCAGCCGGGAAATCCCTTGCTGCGCCGTCCCAAACATTCAGGAAGCCTGTTGCTCTCCTACCTGGGCAGCCGCTGGGCAGCGAACGTGGGCGGCAGCTTCGTCGGACGTAGGCCGGATTCTGATTTCTTCGTCTTACCCACCCCGGTGGACCATGCCGCGGGCTACGCCCGAGTGGATCTCGGCGGATGGTACGCCTTCCATCCTCGGGTCACCGCGTACTTGAATATCGAGAACGTGCTGGACAAGAAATACAACGAAGTGGTCGGCTACCCCGCCCTGCCCATCAACTTCCGCGCAGGATTGCGCTTCAGAATAGGAGGGGAATAACCGATTTCGCAAGGTTGCTATAAGAGTGCCGAAAAAGCCCGTGTCGCCAACATGACTTCCAGCCGCGGAGCGGCGCCAGAATGCAGCCCACGGCGTAAGCCGTGGGTCAGGGTAAGGGTTGAGCAAGCCCCGAAAGGGGCGAAAGAGGGGTTCTGCTGATTCTAAAATCGCCCCTAACTGGCCTTCTCCGGCGATCCCATCATCGGCAGAGGCATCGACGAAGCCATCTTTGCCCCAAAATATTTCGCGCGGGCCAGCAGCAGCTTTTCGACTTCCCCTTGCTTCAGTGGTTGCTGTCGCCCAAGCAGGTGAGTGACCAGGGCAATCTGCGCGAAATGCTCCACCGTTTCCATCTTCATGTAGGCATGTTCCAGCGTTTCCGCGTACGCCACTACACCGTGGTTTGACATGAGGATGGCGTCGTACTGCGGAACAAAGGGCTCCAGTGTCTGCGCCAATTCCGACGTCCCCGGAGTGCCGTACCGCGCCAGCGGAATGCACCCCAGGCCGATCACGACTTCACAAACCAGGGGTTCGGTCAGCGGCAGTCCTGCGGCGGCGAAACCGGTGGCGGTAGGCGGATGAGCATGCACAATCGCCCGAATATCTGGCCGCATGCTGTAAATCAGCAGGTGCATGCCGATCTCGCTGGTCACGTTTCGGCGTCCCGCGACCCGCTTTCCCTGCATGTCTACAATGACCATATCCGCCGGGCGCATTGCACCTTTGCTCAGGCAGGTCGGCGTTACCAGAATCCGCTTGTCGCTCAGCCGTACCGAAAGATTCCCGTCCATCGCCGCAACAAACCCACGCTCATGGAGCATGCGTCCGTAGCGGACAATTTCTTCCCTATGCTTCCGTTCAGTGGACATGGGTACCTTCGGGGGAGTGGCGCAAAGCGGTCCGCAACTACGGCACTCGCATACTACCAGCACAGTCGTGCCGAAACAATCCGGTCCGCCAGAAAATGTTCGCAAAAAACTCGTCCGCCAATTTCCCCCTTAGGCACATTCTACTTCGCCATCCCTATAATCGAAAATGCGTGCTGGTCTCCGACTTCTACTACTCTCTTCCCGAGGAACTGATCGCCCAGGAACCGCTAGCGGATCGGGCGGCTTCGCGGTTGCTTCATGTCGACCGTTCCACGGGACGCTGCCACGACCGCCAGTTCCGCGACTTTCCAGAACTCTTGCGGACTGACGATCTAGTCGTCTTCAACAACACTCGCGTGTTTCCTGCGCGACTGTACGGACGCCGGTCCGGGCTTAAGTCCCATCCGGTCAGTCCACACAATCCCGCAGCCCGGGATTTTCTCCACGGCCGTATCGAAGTTCTGCTGACTCGGCAACTCTCGCAAGATCCAAATGAGTGGGAGTGCCTGGTCCGTCCGGGCCGCAAGATCGCAGTCGGCGAGCAACTCTTCTTCGGACAACATGATGAACTGCAGGCGGAAGTGGTGGCGCGCGGCACGTTTGGCGAACGGCGCATCCGGTTCCGGCCAGTGGAAGATTTTTTCGCCCGTATCGAGCAGATCGGACACGTTCCCCTTCCACCCTACATTTCGCGGGTCGATTCTACGGAAGACCGCGAACGCTACCAGACTGTGTACGCGCGTGAGCGCGGTTCCGTGGCGGCTCCAACCGCCGGCCTCCATTTCACTCCCGAGATACTCTCTCGCCTCAAGCAGCGCGGCATTGCTACCGCTGAGATCACGCTACATGTGGGCCTAGGAACCTTTCAGCCGGTAAGGACAGACCGCGTCGAAGAACACAAATTGCATTCCGAGCCGTACTCGATTTCCCCCGATACAGCCGCGAAAATCAACCAAGCCTTGGACACTTCACGCCGCATCACTGCCGTAGGTACCACGACGGTCAGAACCCTCGAATATGCGGCCCACATCGGTGGAGGACATGTCGGAGCAGGATCCGGCGAGGCCAATCTTTTCATTTATCCCGGCTACAACTTCAAGGTAGTGAACGCCATGCTGACCAACTTTCATTTGCCCCAGTCGACGCTGCTCATGCTGGTCTGCGCCTGCGGCGGCAAAGAAAATGTCCTGCGCGCCTACGACCATGCCGTCAAAGAGCGCTACCGTTTCTATTCCTACGGAGACTGCATGTTCCTAGAATAAAACCCTGTGGTCCTCTGTGTCCCCTGTGGTTAAGGTTTTCCTCCCACATCAAATGCCCCCAACTCGCTGCGTTATACTCTTCAGGGAGTAGACCATGGCCACCGCAGTAAAGCAGGTCCCGATCCACGATTTCATTGCTCAACTCCGCAATTTCCCCCAGGCAGCTTTTGACGAGACCGAGCAGATCCGCCGCTACCTGCAGGAAGCCCCCGTAAGCTCAGAGTCACTCGCCCCCTACCTAACCTGGGACCGCCAGCACTACACTCGCAATCTGATCGACAAGACCCCGCACTATGAATTACTGGCCATCTGTTGGGAGGTCGGTCAGGCCAGTTCCGTGCACAACCATCGCGATCAGAACTGTTGGATGGCGGTGCCCATCGGCCGCCTGCAGGTGGAGAATTTCCGGGTAGTACAGCAGGACATCACCGCCGGCCGCTGCAAACTGGAGCCAGCCGATGTCATCGAGATGAATATTTCTCGGCCCTGCGCCGTCGATCCGCAGGAGCCCGTGCACCGTGTGCTGAATCCCCGCGAATTCAACCAGCGTGCCGTCAGCCTGCACGTCTATTCGCGCCCCTTCGATACCTGCGTGGTGTACTCCGCCGAACAAGGCACCTGCGGAGAGATCCAGCTGCACTACAACACCATCTACGGCAAGCCCTGCAAGTGACTTCCGGAACCTTGGCGACAAGGCAGCCGTCGGCAACAATCCTTGTTTACGACCTTAGCAGGCTGCGGAAGAACTCCGGTTTTGGGTGGCGCAGCGCTTTCAGAGCTGCGATAAGGCCCTATTTTCAATGAGGGCTTCAGTGTGCACGTGAGAAGTACGATTTTTTTGGTCTTAGAATTCTTGACGACACGTTTTGAAAGGGCGCGGCTTTAAGCCGCGCCGTAAGCCAAGCAAAATGACCGCGGCTTTAGCCGTTGCGGGAAAACTCCGATTTTGGGCGGCGCAACGCTTTCAGCGCTGCGATAAGGCACTTTGAATGAGGGCTTCAGCCCCTGAGGTACTCAAACTGTGTTTTTCCGCCGGCTCTCAAGAAGTGTCGCCCAAGGACCACGCCAATGATGAAACGCTTAGGATGGCTCCTGCTCGGGGGCCTGTTGGTATTCGGCTACGGTTATGTTCGCGAAAATCCAAAACAAAAGTTGCTTGCCCTCCTCAAGCACCTGCCGCAAGCCGCCCCGAATAAACCGGATGCCACACAAACCGGGCTGCAAGCGCCCGACTCTGGCGCGAAAACAACGGTTGCCGGAGCCCTGGCCTCGTGGATCCACAAAGAAGAACCATCCGAGCAGGAACGTTCGGCGCCCGGAACGCCGCATCCCTTGGACCACATTGCCGCTTCTCCCGTGGGCAGCACCAACCGCATCCTGCACAAGACCTTCGCCGTCACCACGCTGACCAAATTCGCTTTTGAAATTCCCTCGCACGCCGCGACTCCGCACTTGCACGGTGTTTTCAGATCTTTTGCGCAGCAGCAGGCAGCCCAGTCCAGCGATGACAGTGGGAACGTGGACTTTCTCGTGCTGAACCAGCAACAGTATGCTGACCTTGCAACTGGACGTCAGAGCGAAGCACTTTTCTCGGCAGAGTCGACGCACGATCAGGAAGTGAACCTTGGCCTCCCGGTCTCGCAGGACCAGCCGCAAAAGTATTACCTGGTCTTTCGCAACGCCTCCACCGCAGAGGGCAGGAAACTCGTGCAGGCAGACTTCACCGTCGACTTCTAGCGCCTGTTTCTGCTGCTAAACTAGATTGATTGTCCCCCCGAAAGAAATCTTCGGAGCCTGAGGCCGGCACAGCGTCCCCCGCGGCGACGGCGCCTTCTCTGGTCCGCAAGAACGGCAAGTCCCGAGCGTCCAGCGAAGGCCGCATTTTCCTCATCGACACCATGTCGTTCATCTTCCGCGCCTACCACGCCATGGCGCGGCAGCGCCCCATGTCCACTAAGAGCGGCCTGCCCACGGCCGCGATCCTCGTGTTCGTCAACATGCTGCGCAAGCTGCGGGACGATTTTTCCCCCGAGTATCTGGCCGCGGTATTCGATGTCGCCGCGCCAACGTTTCGCGATCAGCAGGCCGAAGCCATCACTAAAGTCCGCAAGTTCGACATCAAGACGCAAACCTTTACCGAAGTCGAATACAAAGGCTACAAAGCCAACCGCGCCGCCATGCCCGAGGATCTTGCCCAGCAGATCCCCTATATTCGCCGCGCGCTGGAAGCCTATCGCATCCCGATCCTCGAACTCGCCGGCTTCGAAGCCGACGACGTAATCGGCACCCTCGCCCGCAAGGCCGCGGCTGCGTCGCACACCGTCTATGTCGTCTCGAGTGACAAAGACATGATGCAGCTGGTCAACGACAGCGTCTGCATCCTGAACCCACCCAAAGACAACCTGATCTGCGACGCCGCCAAGGTGGAAGAAATTCTCGGCGTGCCTCCCGAGCGCGTCGTCGACATCATGGCCCTTCGCGGCGACACCATCGACAACATTCCCGGAGCCCCCGGCATCGGCGAGAAGGGATCGGTTGAGATCATCAAGCGCTTCGGCACCGTCGAGCAGGCTCTGGAGCGAGCCGCCGAAGTCGAAAAAAAGACCTACCGCGAATCGCTGCTGAATAATCGCGACATCATTCTCTTCAGCAAAAGCATGGCGACCATCGACACCAACGTCCCGGTTGAGCTCAATGTCGAAGCCATGCGCGCTGGAGAGCCAGCCCTGGACGCGCTGCGAGAGCTATTCACCGAGCTCGAATTCACTTCTTTGCTGAAAGAGTTACTGCCCGTCGCTCAGGTGACGGACTCGCACTACAGCGAAGCCAAGTCCCCCGCGGACTTGGAGAAAGTCCTCAACTCCATCGCAGAGGGCCACGCTCTTGCCGTTGCCATCGAAAAAGCAGATTTTTCCGCACCGTCGGTTGAAGAAGAAACCGAAGCTGACCCGGACACTGGCCCCGGCAAAGACAATCAGGAATCGATGCTGTTGCCCCTGACTGGCGGGTCGTCAGTCGTTGCCGAGCCTGCCGCGCGCCTCGTAGCAATTTCCTCAGCGCCAGGCACAGCCACAGTCGTCCGCATGGACTCGACCGACGTCGCCGGAAAGTTGCGTGAAGCGCTAACCACCAGGTCGGTCCCCAAGTCTGTTCACGATTACAAATCCGCACTTCACGCCTTCGATGCTCTGGGCATCACTCTCGAAGGCGTGCGCCACGACTCGATGCTTTATTCCTATCTGCTCGATCCCTCGTACTCTTCTCAGCGTCTGCCGGACGTTGCCCTTCGCCGCTTCAACCTGAAACTCAGCGGCGATCTCGCCGAAGCGGCCGACATCGCAGGCAGGCTGGCAGTCGCGCTCCGTGAAGATGTCGAGCGAGAGAATTTGTCGAAGCTCTACGAGGAAATCGACCTGCCTCTGGTGCCGGTGCTCACGCGCATGGAGCAGGCGGGAGTAAAAATCGACACCGCCGCCCTCGCCAAAATGTCCACTGAACTGGAGCGCGAGATTGGCACCAAGGCAAAAGAAATTCATGAAACCGCCGGAACTGAATTCAACATCGGCTCCCCCCGGCAACTCGGCGACGTCCTCTTCAATCGCATGAATCTTCCCAAGCCGGTCAAATACGGCAAGGGACGCACGATCTCAACCGCCGTAGATGTGCTCGAAGATCTGGCCGAGTCTCATCCCATCGCGCGCATGGTCCTCGATTACCGACAGTTGACCAAGCTCAAGTCGACTTATGTAGACGCTCTGCCCGTGCTCATCAATCCAACAACCGGACGGCTGCACACCACCTTCGGCCAGACCGGCACCGCGACGGGCCGTCTTTCCTCGGCGAATCCGAACCTGCAGAACATCCCCATCCGCACCGAACTCGGACGCGGCATCCGCGCCGCCTTCATCGCC
>WNFC01010096.1_pt1 | contig 18409 bp, 19 predicted proteins | sample 5400541 | NCBI WGS metagenome assembly WNFC01 (sample SAMN13153342, study PRJNA577476) | soil metagenome | isolation source: 120 cm saprolite under Douglas fir tree site 2 hole 2 replicate 1 | place: USA:California | collected 2015-04-18 | reverse complement strand
GCGTTCTTCGCTGCCTCGCAGGAAGCCATGAATGTTGCCCCGTGTATCGGCGTAAGTCCCGAGGATGTCGCCGCGAGAATTTATCCCGTGGGCAACCGTGGCGATAGCTCCAGGGAAATCGAACGAAGTGAATTGGCCCTGGCGCAACAGGAAGCCATGCCCGCTGGTAGCGGGCGCGCATCCTGGCGTGTTGCAGTAACTGCCGACGATATCGCCGCGAGGATTGATCCCACCCGCATCCCCGCCCGTGTTGGCAGCGCCGGGAAAATCGATCGGAGTAAAATTGTCCTTGCTCAAGAGAAACATGTGAAACCTACCATCCGCACCCCTGTACCTTCCTACGATTTGCCCAGCAGGATTGATCCTCCAAACCTGCGTGAAAATGGCTCCGGGGAAGTCAAACGAATTGAACTGGCCTCTGCTCAGCAGAAACCCATGCCAGTGGCCAGCAGCGGGTCTAATACATCCGGGATCGGTGCAGTAGTCCCCCACAATGGTCTCGCCGCCAGGAGTGATCCCGTAGGCCCGGGTGGAGAAGGCGCCCGGGAAATCAATCGCGGTGAACTCGTCCTCGCTCAGCAAAAACCCGTGGAACGGACCGTCGACGACATCCCTGTACCGGCCCACGATGTCGCCGCGCGGATTGAGCCCGGTTGCATTTGTGTGGAAAGCACCGGAGAAATCGATTGACGTGAATTCGCCCTCGCTCAGTAGAAAGCCGTGCCAGTTTCCAGTGATGTCTTGACACTGGTCCACGCAGTACCGCCCCACGACATCGCCGGTAGCGGTTATATCAGCGCCAATCGTCGCAAGAGAGCCAGGAACATCAATCGTAGTGAAGGTCACGTTCGGGTGACTGCTCGCGCTGGCCGCCCTACTGGGTTCGCCGAAGGTACGCGCGATCGTCGCGATTGGCTCTTTCGCAGCCCCGCAGTCGAAAAGAATGCTTGCAAGGGCAACGACTAAAGGCCCATGCCCCCGCGAGGGGGTTCGCCGCAGCTCGATGGACATGTGTCCCCCGTCTGTATTGCGTTCGTTCGGCCCGCTCAGACCCGAGCGAGTCCCTCGGAGGCGCACTGTCGAAGCAAGCTGACCTTCCGCGCGCCTTCAGCCGGTGCATAGGCGCGCTTTCGATGCCGGTGTCAAGGGGTGGTCCGACCCGGGTGGGCGACTCGCCGATCATCGGCGCGGGCTGCTTCACCGACAACGACGTCGGATCGGCGGGGTCGACCGGGCGCGGCGAGGCCAACATCCTCGTCTCGGACGGCCATCTCACCGTCGAGTTCATGCGCCAGGGCAAGCATCCGCGCGTGGTAGTAGTCCCTTGGCCCGATGGAGCGGCGATGCGCTTTTGAGAGCCACGGGGAAGACCAAGTGTCCGCCCGCGGCGAGGAAATCCCGAGCCTGGTCGAGGACCTCGAGCACCCACCGTGTGCCCCGCCCGGGCCGGCCGCGTCGTTCGCCAGCCCGCGCAGCCCGCTTGCGATGACTGCGCCGAAGGAGTCCCCTGCGGCGGGCGCGACAGGTACTGATCGCTTGACGGATGGAGCAGGCAGCCGGAAAGCTGCCGGCGCCGCCGAGTCATCTTGTTTCCCTCGGTGCTCGCGGCAGTGGCACCAGAGTCTCCCTCTCGGAGCCCAAGGTGGACCCTCGGCGTAAGTTGGATGTCGCGGAGCGGGTGTTCCGGGTGGCCGGCGTGCTGATCCTCGTCGTCGCCGGCATCCATCTGCTGGCCACGCCGCTCTTCGGGCGCTTCATGGCAGAAGCCGTGGGGTCGAAAGCTTGGAAGGTGGTCGGACCGCCGTCGCTGCTCAGCTTCATCGTGCTCGGGATCCTCCTCCTTCCGGTTGGTGCAGGCGCGTTCGCGGTTGCTCCTGCCCTTCAAGAAAGGTGGGCATGGCGGCTGGCATGGGTCATCGCGCCCTCGATCCAGGCGGTACACGCCAGTGAGCGCCGGCGATCTGACGTTCACCTCCCGACCAGGAGATCGACGTAGCTGTCGCCGCACCACTTGATAGGCGTACGCCGCGACCCGGTATGTGGCCGAGAACGGCGCATCGATGGGACTCGATCCTTCGCGGCTTGCGGTCGTCGGAGACAGCGTTGGCGGGAACATGGTCGCCGCCGTCACCCTCCTGGCCTGGTCGGTTTCCTATTTCACGTCACAAAGCGCTAGGGCACTGCTCGGCCTTCAAGCGCCTTCAGGGCGGATCGACGACATCAAGGTGAATCACCGTCGTTTGACCGTAGCGCAGCACGGCGCTTTGGTGCGCCTGCGGGTCAGTCGGAGATGGCTGGCATTGAGGGTTTTTCAGGTCCGCGCAGATCGTGGCACTAGCACCCGAGACATCTATCCAGACGGCCGCAGTGACGGGAATGTCGATCTCTTGGCCGTCGCCGTAGCAGGTCACGCTGCTATTTGCGATCGCCATCAAGACTTGAATCGAAGGGGCGTTGTCCGCGAAGTTTAACCCGTTGTTACCCGTGATGCGCAAGTACGCGGCGCCCGACTTCGACCCCGAGTAGGTGATGGCGTTTGCGACACAGGTCTGCGTCTCACCACCACCACCACACGAAGGAAGAGCGCCGACGAGGAGTGCCCAGAGAATGTGCGCGCGAGGATTCGACACGGGGACCTCCGGCGAACGGCCAGACACGCACAGGCAAGTATGCCAGAGTATCCAGGACTGTCTTACGAGGCGAAGCCCTGGTAGCGCGTCGAAAGTGATGGTCTCGGGCTTAGAAAAGCCAAGCAGTTGCGCCCACACGCCATGATCAAGCGCCTTCAGGGCGGATCGACGACATCAGGTGAATCACGGTCGTTTGACCGTAGCGCAGCACGGCGCTTTGGACCTCGTAGGCGTTCCTTGTGACGGCGCCTGCGCCACGGTTCCCGGCGCTCGTCGGCGCCGAACGGTCTCCGGTCGGATCCGGTGCGTCGCGTGGCGCTCCCGCTCGCCGCTGCCCTCGCTCTTGCTCTTCTTGTGTCCCCGGCCATGGCCAAAACCAAGTCTGCCAAGGCGCCACGGGCCGGGCAATTCTGCGCCAAGGCTGCCGTAGGCACGACCTCGCAGGATGCGAAGGGCGCCACCTTGGAGTGCAAGGCCGATAAGAAGGGCAAGCCGCGCTGGACGAAGCAGCCGTAGACGGGCTACTTGGCTTGCGACGCAGAATCCTGCCGTCCAAGGCCAGACGAGTGCTCCACAAGCGCGGCCAGGTGGAGCCGGATCACGGAGGAGCCTGATGCGATCGATGAGACGGCAGGGTGACCCGGGATTCGGAGATCACGAAAGCGACGGTGGACGAGCGACCGCCACTCCCGATCGATCGCATTCCGAACACCAACTCCTTCGGCGTTCATTAGCGCGCCGGGGTGTAACAGCAGGGTGCCCGCTGCTACGCCTGAAGTCGTCGTCTAGATGCGACCCCGCAGAGCGCGATTCGAGTAGCTCTGTCGTGTCCTTCTTCTCAGACATGCTCTTACCTCGGCCTCACGCTCGACCTCATCACGCACACAGGGCCGCGCGACCTACCACGCCTGCGCCGACGCAGGAGACGCGACCGGCCGCGCAGGGTCACCGTCTGGTTGATAAAGACGCCGACTGTCGCAGGCTGCGACGGAGCGCGCGCGCTTCCTCGAGCGCGGGAATCCCCGCATCCGCTTGGACCCAGATCGCGAGCAGCCGACCGAGATCAGCGAGTGGGGCGTCGCGCTGCCCTAGGGCGACGCGTGCCTTCGCTCGCAGGAGGAGAACACGGGGATAATAGGACGCGTGGAACGCGATCCAATCCGGATGATGCCAGAATGGCGCCGCCTCGGCTGCGAGCGTCGCGTCGACGGCGTCGCCGTAGTGTTTCTCCGACAGCGCCCACTCCGCGGCGTAGGCCTCGAGTCCGTTGCCCAGGCGTCGGCCGGTGCGGGCGCGAAGCTCCTCGCGCGCCTTCGCGTCCTCACCAGCTTGCCGCAACTTCTCCACAGCGAGCACGCCCGCGGGGTGATTGCCACCGAGGCCGGCGCTGCGCTTGACGAGATCGTCCACCACGTCCCCGCGACCGCCCACCAGGGCCGCCGTGATAGCGAACCAGTAGAAGTGGCGATATACGATGGCTGGCTCGACGGCCTCGTCGATGGCGTCGATCCCGCGCGCGATCTTCTCCTGGGTCGGCGCGAAGTCGCGGGTCGCGAGGGAAAGCCAGAGTGCCTGATGTCCAAAGGCACGCGCCAGATCCGGCGCGTCCCGCAGCGCGCGGTCAAGGCGCACCACCTCGTCTAGTCGCTGCACTGCCTCGCGGTAACGTCCGCGGTAGGCGCTCGTCCAGGAGAGTCCGTAGTGACCCTCACGTTGCCGCTCCGGGCGGCCGCTGAGCAGGCGGCGGTACTCCGCCTCCGCACCCGCGAAGTCATCCTGCTTCAGCCGCGCAGCCGCGAGCCCGAGGATCCCTTCGGGGTCTTCCGGGTATGTCCGGTCCGCTTGCGCGAACGCCCGCGCCGCCTCGTCCACACGACCGACGCCCAGCTCCGCGTACCCGAGCTGCGTCATCGAGAGCACCGTTGGGACACGCCGTGCGTACTCTTTGGCCGCATCGAGTACGCCGCGTGGGTTGCCTCCGAAGAACTCGCAGAGGATCAGGTGCTCCCACGCCGAGAGCTGCTGCCATCCCGGAGCGCGCGCCTCGCCGACTGGGAGCAAGCCGCCGAGCGTGTAGCCAGGATCGAGTGCGAGGGCCGCCCGTGCCTCCTCGGCGCCACGGGCAAACTCCGAACGTGCCCTCTGGCCCTCCGCGCAGCGGAGCTGAGCCAGCAGGAGGTGCGCTTCCTTCTCGGCCGGATACGCGCGCAGCAGCTCTTCGTAGCGAGCGATCGCGTCGGCCGGGCGTTTCTCGATCCGCGCCTGCAGTGCGAGCACGTAGGCGCGCTCCTTGGCTCCGAGGCTTCCGAGGCGTGCCGCGGCCGCTGCGATGGGGACGTGTGCATCGCGGTCCTCGATCAGGAGCGTGTGGGCTTCGCGGTAATGGGCCATGGCAAAGTTGGGATCGAGCGCGGCCGCTTTCCGGAACTCCTCCCGCGCCTGCGAGAGCTGAACGAAATCCGTCGGCAAGCGGTTCAACAGTTCCTCGCCCAGGAAGTAATGCTGATATGCCGCGAGGTTCGGAGTGATCGCCTCGGCCACCTTGACTCGTGAGGCATCGACCTCGGTCCGCCGCTCGGAGAACCCGATGCGCGCGCGCTCGGATACCTTGTCGATCAACGCGGGGATGCTCTCCTTCCCCCGCCCTCTCTCCTGGAAGGACATCAGATAGGCGTGCTTCTCCGGGTCAATGATCTTCACGTCGATTGCGTATTGGTCGCCGAACTTGTGCAGTGCCGTTACCACCAGCGCGTTGGCCGCGCCGCGCCGACACACCTCGCGCCCGAGCGCCTCGTCGATCCGCTCCAGTCGCTCGGCCCCCGCTTGCCGGGCGAGGTCGATCATGCGCGCGCGGGTCAGGACCGAGAACCGCTTCGACTGCTCGAGCGTGGTAATGAGCATCCCGGAAAGACCGTCAAGATCCTTCTCGCCCGTGTCGTTCTCGAAATCAGCCACCGAGAGGACGACCGGCGGGATCTCTGTGCGGGGCCAGAGCCGGTAGGCCATGCTGGCGGTGATCCCGGTCGCCGAGCCCGCCGCGACTAGCGCCACCACGCGCCACTTCGGGTGCCGCCGCGCCGTCACCGGCGCTGGCGTCGCCCCCGGGTCCGCCCGCTCCAGCTCCTCCAGACGCTGCTCGATCTCGCGGAGCACCTCGCTCCCGTCCCGCGGGCGCTTCACTGGGTCCTTCTCCAGCATCCGCGCGACGAGTGTGCCGAGCTCTGGCGCGTCCGGGGTCTCCAGCGCCGGCGCCGGCCGGCTCCCGATCGTCTCTTTCTCGCCGTCGAACGGCAGCGCGTTCGCCAGCATCCGATATAGGATCGCGCCCAGCGCAAAGACGTCGGTGCGTTCGTCCTCCGGCGCCTTCCGCCACTGCTCCGGAGCCATGTACGCCGGCGTCCCTCCCGGCTGTCGCTGCTGACCGAAGGCGTGCGCCAGCCCGAAGTCGAGGAGCTTCACGCGGCCGTCGTCGCACAAGAAGACGTTCCCGGGCGTGAGATCACGGTGCACCACCCCTTCGGCATGGGCATAGGCCATGCCCTTTGCGACTTCGACGGCGATCCGCAACGCTTCCCGCAGCGCAACCGGACCCTCCGCCAACCGTTCCGCGAGTGTCCTCCCATGGAGCAGCTCCAGCACCAGGTACGGCCCGCGCTCGCTCTTCCCCACGTCGTGGAGTGCAACGATGTTGTCGTGGGACAGCCGAGCCACCGCCTCCGCCTCCCGCCGTAGCGTCTCCCCCCGGAGCTCCGCCTTCCTCCCCGGCCGCAGCAGCTTCAATGCCACCGACCGGTCGAGCTCACGGTCCCGCGCCTCCCACACCACGCCGAAGCCGCCGCGCCCCAGCTCGCGCACCAGCTCGAACCGACCGATGACCGTCCCGGGGATGGGCTCAGGATCCTCCGACCGCTCTTCGGGCGCTCGCGCCAGCTCCGCGAGCAGCGCCGACAACGTTCCCGGCGCGATGCTTCCCGCCTCGCGCTGCGAGTCAGTTGCCGTTGTCGAGTCTCCGGCCACTCGCGGGCCTTGCTTCGCCATGCCTTCACCTGGTCGCCGTGGACAGCCTACCAGTCCGGAGCGCCCCCGAGTAGCGGTCCCCTAGAGAGCGGCCCCCTGTCCGGACCTGCTACTGCGTCCACTCGGCACCCGGCCGGAATCGCCGGCTTGCCAGGACCGTCAACCTACGGCGGCCGCTCTCGGGACAGGAGCCCGCGCCGGCGCGCAAGCTGTCCGAGCCGCTCCTTCAGCCGCTCGAAGCGCTTGCGGAGCGCCGGGGCGCCCACGGACTCGCCCGCGCCGGATAGGATGGCTGCGATCTCGCTCCAGGAGAGATTCTGTTCCAGGCGCAGCACGAGCAGGTTCTGCTCGTCCGGAGCCAGCTCCCTGCGCAGCTCTTCCAACTCGTCCGCCCGCCGCTCGCGCTTGCGGGCTGAAGACGTCCGGATGTCCTGGGCGAGCTTCGAGGCCTCGCTCGTCGGCAGCCGCTCGCGGCGCTTCTGCCAGGCCTCGCCGCGGACGCGCTGGGCTGCGTTCCAGGCGATGCCGAAGGCCCAGGCGCGAATCGGGGAGTCCCCGCGGAAGCTCCCGATCGCCGACCAAGCCCACTCGGCGAAGAGGGAGAAGGCGTCGTCGGCCAATGCCTCGTCGCGCAGGAGGGCGCGCAAATAGCGCAGCACCGCCGGCCCGTGCGCCCGGATCACTTCGGTCGCGGCCTGGCGCACGTCCCCTGCGGACAGCAACGACAGCATTCGTTCGTCGGCGGACACGGCCTGAGGTTAGCACGGGCGAAACCGCAGAACGACCCGTCACACCCGCCCGCGACCCCGTACCCATCGCTAGAGGCAAGCCGACTTCCACGTGTGTCGCTCCGACAAGAGGTGCTGTCGCCGTCCTGGTGAATACGGCGGGCACGACTCCGCTCAAAAAAGGAGGCTCGACAAAATGAACACGACAAGGAAAGCGTTGTTTGCAATCGGCGGTATCCTCATTCCGGCGATCGCGATTGCAACTCCACCATTTGGAATCCTTTCGAACGTGTTCCCATCCCAGGGGAGAACTGCGGGTGCGCTACAAGAGGATCTCACGGTAAGAAGAGGAGGGGAGGACGGGGAGGATTGGGAGCTTACCTTGCAAACCAGTGGTCCGGCGGACTTCTACTCCCAGGAGATCGTTATCGGCCCCGGTGGATATAGCGGGTGGCATAACCACCCAGGCCTCCTGATGGTCACTGTCAAAGAAGGGGCGATCGATTGGTACGATCGAAACTGTGTGAAGCACACTTACACGGCTGGCCAATCGCTCACCGAAAGCAATCAGCCCCACACCATCGTCAACAGCGGCACGATCAACACCCGGTTGTTCGGCTGGTACATCATCAAGGCGGGCGAACCCCGGCGCGTGGAGAATGGCCAGCCGGCATGCGGCGTGGCGCTCGGACTTCGGTAACCCGGCCGCGCTACCAAGGTCAAGTGGGCTTCACGGCAAGCTCCGACCGCAACAAAAAGGAAAACTTTCAGCCGGTGGAGGGAGAGGAGACCCGCAGCCATTCAACCGGCCCTGCTCGCTTTCCTGGCGGACCACGGCGGCTGAAACGCAGACAGGGTACGGCCAGCCCCCCCGGCAATCGACGGCACGATAACTTTGCACCATTGCGGAACCCCTCACGGGCCGGTGCGCATTGGGCTAGCATGGTGCGGCATCGCGCGCTGGAGGCCGCGTGGATCCCGCGACCACAGAAGCCAAGTGTGATTAAGCCGCAGATGGGGATCACCGCATTTGGCCCAACCAGTAACGATCCCCGTGAACCAAGCGAAGCAATGAATCAAGGGAGAACCAGCATGAACATGCAGCGATACACCAAAATCGGCCTGTTGATTGGTGCCATGGCGTTGGCCTTCGGAATCGGCACGGTAGTCGGGGAACAGGCGCCACCAACGGAGAACAAAGGCGTTCAGATCAGCGCCCCTGTAGCGATCGATCTCGCCCCTTGGGCCGACGACATGAAAGGCCGTCAACTCCGCATTCGGAAATTGAACGTGGAACCTGGGGGCGTCCTCGGAATTCACAGCCACGATGACCGACCCGATGCCTCGTACCTCGTTCAGGGCACGCTTACCGAATATCGAGCGGGCGGCTATATCAAGGTGCGCTCTAACGATACGCTCTCAACTGCAGGAAAGGGTATTACTCACTGGGTCGAGAATAAAGGGACTAGCCCAGCGGTGCTGATCGTTGTAGACGTATTCAAGCAACCGTAAGCAACTAGTTGCGGCGGGTGTGCAAGGTGTAGAAGAGTCGGGGGCCGAATCGCGGATTTCGTGCGCCGCCGCTACGCGCCTCGTCCACGATGGCACGGCGTGGCACGAGGCATTTGGCTTGGGACCAGGTGGCCCCGGGTCTCGGCACGAGGCTCATCGGTTCGCGTTAGTGCTCATTTGAGGTACTCATCGGTCTCGACTATCGTCGGTCCGGCGCTGTTGTGGCTGAGTGCGAGTAGGGGGCAGCGGACTGCTGCGCGACACGCGATACGAACGCCGTCCGCCTGCCCGGCAACCTGGCGCGTCCCGATGGCGAAGATGGCATCGCTTGCGACGGCAAGAGCTTACCTGTGCGAACTCGCCCCGCGGAACAGGTTTGTGCGAATAGCAGTTCGCCGTCGCAGACATCGCGACGACGAGGGCATCGAAGTCGGGCCGAAGGTGATCTGCGTCGGCGCCTTGATCTTGCCGAGCTGCGCCTCGGCGTTCACAGCGCGACGTTGCTTGCGGATGGGAAGGTGCTGTATCGCGCTGCTCACGCTCGGCCTGGTGATCGTGACGCTGCGCTTCCGGGCCTAGTGGCGCCTCAGGAACGCGAGCGTCCTGGCGTTGAAGTCGGCCACGTTCTCATAGATCGGCGCGTGCGCGCAGCCATCGAACACGACGAGCTCCGAGCCCGCGATGCCCTTGTGCATGCGCTCGGCAAACCGCGTCGAGGTGACGAGGTCGTGGCGGCCGAAGGTGATCTGCGTCGGCGCCTTGATCTTGCCGAGCTGCGCCTCGGCGTCGTGCGCGGTCACCGCGTCGGACTGGCGCATGAACGCCTCGAGCGGTTGCCTGGGCCTGCCGCGCACGAACTCGGCGAGCGAGGCGATGTACTCAGGCTTCGCGGCGTACAGCTCGGGCGTGAAACACCAGGGAAAGATGCCCAGGATGATCATCTCGGTGACGCTGCCCATGCCCTTGGCCATCACCTGCCAGCCCTGCACCACTGTCTTTAGGAACGGATCGGTCTTGCTCCAGCCGCTGTGCAGCGACAGCGACTTGACCCGCTGCGGATGCTTGGCCGCGAGCCACATCCCTACCGCGGCGCCAAGCGACAGGCCGGAGACGTGCGCCCGCGCGACCCCGATGGCCTGCATGAACCCGGCCACGTCGTCGGCGAACATCTCCATAGAGTACGTGCCCGCGGGCTTGTCGGTCTCGCCGGCGCCGCGCGGGTCCACCGAGATGCAGGTGAAGTGCTTGGCGTACTCCGCGACCTGAAACGCGTAGCAGGCGTTGTCGGCTGCCAGATAGGGGATGAGCAGCAGCGGCTCGCCCGCGCCCTGCTGCTCGTAGTTCATGTTGATGTCGTTCACTTTGACTCTTGGCATCTGGCGTTCCCCCGCATTTTGATCTGGCACAGGGCGAATCACAGATAAGCGGCGTTTTGTCGCCTCCGCCTCCTCCCCTGCGGCATCGTCCTCCTCTATCAGAACACGGCGGGCGTGTGCCACGCGACAGCCGGAGGTGCTGAACGTGTTGTCGGCGCATGGCAACGAGAAAACGGCGTCGGGCAAGTTCCATCTGCCGAGCGTACGGAGTCGCCCGCGGCACCTAGTCTTGTACCAGCCGCCTGTGGGTCTCGCCGCAGCGCGCAGTACGCCGCAGTCACGCAGGGTTGGGCCTATCCTGGGCGTCGCGATCGGCTCCGGCGGGCTGTCTTGGGACACCGGTGGACCAAGGAATCGCCTGATTCGGGGCTCCTCATGTTCCGTCCGGTACCGAACTGGCCCGAAACGACACACGAGCGCAGGGTTTCAGCGGGTCCGTGTAGCGACCCCCTCGCGATCCAGAACAGCGTAAGGACGTGACCTGATTGAAGGATGCGCCCTCATCCGGGTTTAGCGAGCAGGCTGAAAACACCGCATTTCGTGTACAGCGAGCGCATCGCGCTTTGACGTGCTCGCCCAGTCAGGAAGCCAGACCCCGACGGACGCCGGAAACCTCACGCCTTGGCCGAACAGGGCGACGTACATGACCCTGACGACGACTCGTACAGCGTCCTTCATGACGCGATGGATCGGAGAGACTTTTCACGAACGGTCACGATCAACGGCGTGGAGCAACACTTGCCGACGGGCTTGTACCGCCGAGTCAACGTGACCGAGACGACGCAGGGCATCCTCGACCTTGCCAGCGCGGCAGCCGACGAAACTGGCAAGAGTCACGAGATCGTGGTCGCTGAGTACGCGAACGGCCTGCTCGTTTCCGGGCTCCAGCGGGTCTGACCGCTAACCCCGCGGCTGCTCGCGGTCAGGACGCGGTGACGTTCCCCCTGGCGTCGTCAGCGCCCACGTCGTTCCCGCACTTGGGACGCGGAACGCGCTCGTCCCTGGTTCGGCAGTTCGGGCGATCGAGCCGGGCGTGTCCTGGAAGAGCCAGCCGGTCTCGAGGCCGAAAAATGGAATCAGATAGCGCCGCGAGGGATCGCGCTCGACCGACAGCTCGACGCCGGTGGAGATGCTGAGCGCGCGCTTCACGTCCTGCCTCGTCGAGGTCAGCAGGTCGAAGTCGAGGTACCAGCGTCCGTGGCGCTCACCTCAGGAATCTCGCGGGCTTCGTGGTGCCACACTTGTCCGGACGGGCGCCTACTTGACGGGCCGTTCCATATCAGTACCGTTCGCCGTCGGGGCGGAGAGCCGTCGTCGTCTTCGTTGCCGGCCTGGTCGGCCGGCCAGGCCAGGAGGAGAGCTTCCGCGGAGGTGACGGAACTGTCGCTATCGGACCCGAAACCCCCGTTTGTTCGCCCTATGGCTCCCACCGGCCGAGGAAGACTTTCGTTGGCCAGCACTTCGTGCTTCAGGAACGCCTGCCCCACGTCGTGCTTCGGTACGCGCTCCAGTTTGAGTCCAAGCCGCTGTGACCCGATCTCGAACCCTTCCGTCGTCAGCGCCCAGACCGTCGTCCACCCATCCGCGCTTCCGAGACCGTAGGCCTGAAGGATTCCCTCAAGCGCTGGATGGCGACGGCCCGCTTCGCCGACCACGTCCTCGCCTTCGCCACCGCTCGTCCGCGCGACGGCGGCCCCGGTGCGGTCTACGCGCTCTTGCGCCGGATTTGACGCGGACGCGGAGCCACTCTTCCGGTCCAGTAGAACCTCGCCTGCGGGCGCTTAATGGGTTCCTTGTCGTGCAAGCATACAATGATGAAGCGCCCCGATTCGAGGAAGAAGTGCCAATCTTCGACTCGTTTGCCGAGGAAGTCGCTTCTCGCTACTTCGGCGGCGGTTGGGTCGACGTCCCATACTGGACCATTCCTGTTAGGCAAGGACGGCGTCTGAAGGGGGCATCGGCCACGAAGAGAATTGCTATGAGAATCGTTGCTCTTGAACGAAACGGTCGACGCGTGTTCTTGGGGAAATCATCGTTCTGACGACGAATCACAGCCCCGCCATCGGGGAAGAGACCCCGAGGCCAGCGGTCGCGCCAAGTTCCTGAAAGCACGCTCGTTCCAACAGCGTTTCCCGTACCGTGTCACGACGTGCATGGCCGTTTGGTCTATCTCCTGTGAACATGGACAGTCGGATCGTCGTCGTCACGGGGGCCAACAGCGGCATCGGATTCGAGACTGCGCGCGGCCTCGCGAAGCTCGGCGCGGAGGTCGTGCTGGTCTGTCGGGACACCGCCCGCGGTGGCGCCGCCCAAAAGGAGCTCGCGAAAGTGTCCGCCGGCCCCGCGCCGACGCTTCTTCTCGCCGACTTGTCGTCGCAGTCGGCCATCCGCGCGGTCTCTGCCGAGATTCGCGCGCGGTTCTCTCGCGTGGACGTCCTGATCAACAACGCAGGAGCGGCCTTCCCGAAGCGCGGTCTCACGGTCGACGGGATCGAGAAGACCTTCGCGGTGAATCATCTGGCGCCCTTCCTCCTCACGCATCTTCTGCTCGACCTCCTTCGCGCGGCACCCGCGGCGCGCATCATCGGCGTCACTTCCGACCTCCACAGCGGGACGATCGACTTCGACGACTTGCAGAGCGAGCGGCGCTACAGCTGGCTCCGCGCGTATGCCCTGTCCAAGCTCGGGAACATCCTCTTCACGAAGGAGCTCGCGCGCCGTGTCGCGGGCACCGCCCTCACTGCGAACTGCCTCGAGCCTGGGCCAGCGGTCACCAGGTTTGGGCGCGGCGCCGGCGGAACGCTCGGGATCGTCGCGCGGATGATGCAGCTGGCGGCATTTCTCCGTATCGCGGCCAGCACGGAGGAAGGGGCTCGGACGCCCGTCTACCTGGCGTCGTCGCCGGAGGCCGCGCGCGTGAGCGGCCGGTACTTCCGCAAGTGCCGCGAGGTTGCTCCGAAGCCGATCGCCGACGATGTCGCGGTTGCCGCAAGGCTATGGGAGATCAGCGAGCGGATGTGCGGGGTCGCCTGACGCTGCGAGCGTGATGCAGCCACGTCACGCGGAGTCGTCCTGCCTGGTCTTGGGTCCTGTGGGAAGAACACTCATGACGCCGACGCGCAGTCCGCTGGCGAAAACGGCCCTCTGCGTCGGGCTATGTCTTGCTGTGGCCGCGGGCGCCATCGAGCGAGAGAAAGGACGGGTTTTTCCACACCGGCGACGGGATCCGCACCCGCGGTGAGCTGCGATACGTTCTGCGGAAGGACCATGGCAGGCGTTTCAGTGGATGAGTCCGATGCGCTTGAGGCGCGCGGGGTCCGCCTGCAAGAAGACGCGCCGGATGCGCCCCTCCGCCACCGCCAGGAGGATGGCCACCAACGGACTGCCCTCGTGCAAGGCGACGACCGCGGGTTGCCCGTTGAGCTCGCACTCGCGCGTCTCCAGCGGAAGCGAGGGCCGGCGCGCGAACGCCGACACGAAGGCGGCGATCTTCTCGCTACCCACCAGCGGGCGAGGCAGATTGCGCACGCCCTTGATGCGGACGCCCTCCGGCCCGCCGTCCGCGATCATCACCGCGTCGTCGGCGAGAAGCTTCTTGAGATCTCCGACGTCGCCGGCGCTCGCCGCCTTGAGGAAGGCGCGCAGGAGCTGCCGGTGCTCCTGGCTCGACGGGTTCAGCGCGCGGCGTTCGGCCGACACGTTCTGCCTCGCGCGCGAGAGGAGCTGGCGGCAGGCGGCATCGGTCTTTCCCAGGAGCTCCGCGATCTCGGCGTGGCTGAAGTCGAACACATCGTGCAAGAGAAGCACCGCGCGTTCGGCGGGAGTGAGACGTTGGAGCACGACGAGAAAGGCCATCGAGATCTGATCGAGGACCTCGACGCGTCCTACGCCGCTCGCGTCGAGAGTGATCGGCTCGGGCAATCGGTCGGGCCGGCTCTCCTCGCGGCGCGCCCGTGCCGAGTCGAGCTCATTGAGGCACAGGCGCGTGACCACCTTGATGAGATACGCCCTGGGCGAGTCGACCTCGACCGTGCGCTTTTGCCAGCGAACCCACGCCTCTTGCACCATGTCCTCCGCGCGACCCATCTCGCCCAGCATGCGATAGGCGAGCGCCAAGAGGTCCGGTCGGTGCGATTCGAAGGTATCCACGTCCTTGCTCATGAGGGTCATTCCTCCACGCTCTCAAGACCGGCCAGCGCAGAGGAGCGTGACGCTGTGTCGCTCGGATGCCGCCGTGCCCTCGTGGTTGCCGCAAACCGAGCCCGCCTCTTAAGCGTAATCGCGATGGCGCAAGGAGTGTCCATGACCGAAATCAGGCCGGCCGATACCTGGGATGAAGCCCCATTGATCGAGTTGCTTGTCGGGCAGCTTTCCGAGCACGGTCTCGCCGCCGGCCGGGAGCAGGTCCGCCGCGGGATCGCGGTTGCGTTCGAGATCGGCGCGTCATTGCTCGTCGCCATGGAAGGGACGCGCGCCATCGGTGCCTGCCTCGCCAACCGGATCGCCAGCGTCGAGCATGGCGGCGCGGTGCTGTTCATCGAAGAGCTCTACGTGGCGCCCGGAGCGCGGCGGCGCGGCGTGGCCCGAGCGCTCCTCCGTCGGCTCCTCGCGGACTGCCGCGCTTCCGGCGTGCGCGCCGTGGAGTTGGAAGTCGATGAAGGCCATGAGCCGGCGCGCGCGCTGTATCGCAGCCTGGGCTTCAAGGCGAACGCGCGGACGCCATGGGTGCTCGATCTGAGTCAATAGATCCGCCCTCTTCCTCCCGCGCCGCATTCGCCACGCGATCGTGGAACCACACGTTGATTGCCCACCGCGAGGTCGTCCGGGTCGTCTTCCTGTGGGAAGTGCATCGCGTGCCCGCAGGCGCGCGACGACGCCACGCCAGGGGACGAGCCTCAGACGCGCAGTGCAGAAACAGCAGGACCCGGCCCGCCCGACATCGACGAAGGAGAGCGGCGTGCCGTCGAGCTCGATCGACGACCGGGGGGGCAGAACCACCGCAGCGAGCGCCAGCGCGGCCGGCGAACCGCTCGCCCTGGAGCGAGCATCGCCGCCTCCATCATTGCGCCCCGGAAGGAGCCCCGAGCGGGCCGTGCCTTACCGCAATGCGCGCAGCGTTTTGCAGCCTTCGGCTTTCGAAGAGGAAGCCAAGGGCGGAGAGGACGACGAGCGCGATCTCCGGCTTGAGGACCCGGAGGGTGAACGGAGCGGGTCCGTCCACGGCGAGCCCGAACAGCCGCACCGCGGTCACAGCAATGGAGACCAGCGCAAGGACGCCAGTGCCTGCGAGGAGGCGGCGTTGGGAAGAGATGCACGCCAGCAGCACGCCCGCGATGCCGAGGAACACACCGCCCGAGACCCGCATGATGGTGACGGCTTCGCTCGAGCCAAGCGTGATCTGATGAGGAGCCACGGCGCTGATCGGGTCGACGATGTATCGAATGCCGATGAGCGAGAAGAGGACTGTCGCCGCAGCGAGGACCAAGCGACTGAACCAGACGGAATGGCGAACGAGAGCGTTCATCGGGGTTTCTCCGTTTCCTGCGAAAGGCAGGTCGCTCAAGAGACAGGAGACTGCGCGTTCGCGTGACGTCACGCCGGCGGGCGCACTGCGGTCTCTAGGCGCGGAGGAATCACATGCGAACTCGATCGCTGACCGCCAGCAGGACGAACGCGGTGCAAGTCGGAGCCGCCGTGACGACGGGGCTGTTCGCCGTCATGATGGCGATCTCCGGTGTCCTTTACCTCATCGGACCACCGCCGATCGTCGCCGCGATCCGCAACCTGGGTTATCCCGATTACTTCCGGCAGCTGCTGGGCATCGCCAAGCTCCTCGGCGCGGCCGCCCTGGTGATGCCGCGCATGCGGACGCTCCGGGAGTGGGCTTACGCCGGCTTCACCTTCGATCTGATTGCCGCGATCGCCTCGGAGGCTCTCAGCAACGAGCCGGCCGCTCACGCAGCACCGGCGGTGTTTGCGCTGGCGTTGCTGGTCGCTTCATACTCGCTGCGCCGCCGCGGTCAGCAGGCGGTCGGAACCTCGGCGACGACCGTGTCGCAATGATCGATCACGTCTCCATGCGGTTGTTCATACTCGGCGCGACCGGAAAGACAGGCATCGAGCTCGTCGACCTTGCGCTCGCGCACGGCCACTCCGTCACCGCCTTCGTGCGCTCGCCGCAGAAAGTGACGCGTCGCGACGAGCGGCTCAGCGTCATCAAGGGCGACCCGCACCACGACGATGAGTTGGCTAACGCGCTCGCCGGCCACGACGCCGTGCTCTCGGCGTTGGGGCCACGGCCCCGCGAGGCGTTCACGAAGACGACGCTGCTCGAAGAATGCGCTGGCGCTACCGTGGCCGCGATGGCGGCCGTCGGTCTGCGGCGATTGCTCATCGTCTCGTCGGCAATGCTCTTTCCCCTGAACAGCCCCCTCTTCGTGCTGTCCCGGCTCATCATCCGGCCGCATTTTCGAGATCTGCAGGCGATGGAGGCCCTCGTCACCGCGAGCCCTCTGGACTGGACCATCGCCAGGCCGCCGCGGCTGGTGTCGAGACGGGATGAGGGCTTCGAGGCCATCGAAGACGGGCTGCCCCGGCGGAGCCTTGTGCTGTCGTGGCGTGCACTGGCCGCCTTCATGATCGGCGCCGTCGAGGGCGAGCGTCACAGGCGCAAGATCGTCGGCCTCTGTCGTTGAGCCATCCAATGCGGCGCACCGATGCTCCGCGCCCCTCCTGATCTCTCGTACGCCCACTCCAGCCCGCTCGGTGTAACCTTGGCTGTCTGGACGAGCCGACGACCTGCGCGATGTGGTCCGGAAGATTAGCCCGCAGGCGGCGGAGCCCTCTCGGGTTGCGGACAGTTTGCGGACACTATTGAGGGGCCAGGACGGTCGGCCTGAGCTCGCAGGGGCGCAATTGACAGTTACGGGCGTTTGCGCGAGCGTTTTGACGCTCCGGAGCCCGGCCAATTTCGGTGAACCCGCACTGGACCAAGGGACTGAAAATCCCCGTGTCGGTGGTTCGATTCCGCCCCTGGGCACCACAGCCAGCTACCCTGCGCCTTGCGCGTCGAGCCCCGGGGTGCTCAACTGGCGCGCGCTGTCCCATTTCGAGGGGGAGGGCATCCATGAGAATCGGTATGTGGGCCGCTGCTGCGGCCGTGGTGTGCGCCGCGCTGGGCGGGTTCGGCGCTGGAGCGTGGGCCAAGAAGAGCAGGCAGATCGTCCTCGTGCCGCCGGACGAGGTGAAGTTCAAGCCGTTCGACCCCAACGACAAAGAGGGCAAGGGTCCGCAGGTCGCCGTCGTCTTCGGGGCCATGAAGAAGAAGGGGCCGGTGGGTTTCCTTCTCAAGGTTCCGCCCGATGGCAGGCCGGGCCCCCACACGCACACCTCGGACGACTACGCCGTCATCATCAAGGGCGTGGTCCACAACTTCGCCCCAGGGGACGAGGGCAAGGGCATCGGACCGGGCGGCTATTGGATGCAACCGGGCAAGATGGTGCACGACAACCACTGCGAGGCAGGCGGCGAGTGCCTGATCTTCGTCTACCTGCCCGGCGGCTTCGATTTCGTTCCGGCCAAGGCCGCGAAGACGGCCTCGATGAAGGCCGAGAAGAAGTAGGGCCGCGCGCCCCCCAGCTCCGGCACGACTCGACACGCGCGCTGACGCTCAAAGAGGCTGAGAGGGTCGTCGCCGACGCGATGGGCAGCGCCGGTGCCGATGAGGAACTCGCGCCCCTAGCCGATCGGCGGAGAGCCCTGCGCCGGATCGCTACCGGAGGCTGACTGCGGTCTTCTTCGTGGCCGTGAACACATTCGACGTGGCGGTCCTGACCTTCGTCAACCAGTTCGTCGGCCGTTGGCCTGAGCTCGACCGCTTTATCGCGTACCTGACCTGGCAGAACACCCTTAAGGGCGGAGTGCTGTGCGCACTGCTCTGGTGGGCGTGGTTCTCCGGAAAGGAGCGGGCCCAGGAGGTCGTGCTGAGTACACTCGCGGGATCGTTCGCCGCCGTCGCAACGGCGCGGCTCCTCGCCAGCGCGTTGAAGTTCCGGGTGCGCCCGATGGTGAATGCCGAGCTCAACTTCCGGATCCCGCCCGGCATCAATGCGGAGCAATTCATCGCGTGGAGCGCGTTCCCGAGCGA
>WNFC01004709.1_pt1 | contig 18409 bp, 16 predicted proteins | sample 5400541 | NCBI WGS metagenome assembly WNFC01 (sample SAMN13153342, study PRJNA577476) | soil metagenome | isolation source: 120 cm saprolite under Douglas fir tree site 2 hole 2 replicate 1 | place: USA:California | collected 2015-04-18 | reverse complement strand
TGCACCGGCGTGCCGATGGAGCCCCACGCCACCGGCGCCGTGTTCGCGATCAGATTTAGCGCCGCGGCTTGGAACGGCCGGAAGCCCAGCCCGATCATGAACGCTCCGGCAATCGCCACCGGCGCGCCGAATCCCGCCGCGCCTTCGATGAACGCGCCGAAGCAAAACGCCACCAGCAAAAGCTGCAGGCGCCGGTCCGGGGTAATCGCCGCGACGGATTGCTTCATGATCTCGAACTGCCCGGTGTCCACGGAAATGTCGTAGAGGAAAACCGCGGCGATCACGATCCACACAATTTTCAGCAGCCCGAATGCGGCGCCGTAAGCAAAACTCACCGTGGCGAGCCGCACCGGCATGTGAAACACGAAGACGGCGCACAGCACCGCTGTCGCTGCGCCCGCGACTGCGCAAATATGCGCCCGCACCCGAAACCCCGCGAGCAAACCCAGCAGAACGACGATCGGCAGCGCCGCGACCAGAGTGGAAAGCCACCAATGCCCCAGTGGGTCGTACACCTGCGTCCAAGTCACGCGCTATCCTCCGGCAAGCCAGAAGGGGAGTCTGTATCACACAATGCGTCCGATTGCTGCCACAAAGTCAATCACTCCCAGGCAAATTTCCGCGCCGGTCGCGCATCAGAGTCGATGTACACTCGTCGTTTACTACCGTATCGCTCAACAGGTGCCTTCCATGCCCCTCGGTGCCCTGCTCGCTTGGTTGCTCGTCCTTGGCCCTTTCGCCCAATTTCCCGCCGGTCAATCCTCGCGGACCTATACGGTCCGCGGCACGGTAGTCAATTCCGCCACCGGCGAGCCCATCCACGGCGCCTTGGTGCAGCTCTTCGCCGAGCGCCAGCGCTCGCAGCTCACCGGTCCGGGCGGCGAATTTCAGTTTGAGAAAATCCCACAAGGCACCTTCACCCTTCGCGCACAAAAGCCCGGATTTTTCTTCCCGCCCGAGCTTCCCACGTCGCGAGTGCAGCCGACCATGATCACCGTTGGCGCAGACCAGCCTCCCGTCGTCCTCAAGCTCGTGCCCGAAGGCATCCTCTCCGGCCGCGTCACCGGCGACAACGGCGAACCCGTCGAGTCCTTGCCGGTGCAGCTCCTCTTCGATCACATCGAAAATGGCAAGAGAACACGCGCCATGGCGCGCGCCACAAACACCGACGAACAAGGCGAATTCCGCTTGGCGGAGCTGCAGCCCGGCAAGTATTTCGTTTTTGTCGGGCCCAGTTCCGGGCCCTCGTCCTTTCCGGCAAATCTTTCTCAACCCGGAGCGCGCGGCTATCCCGGCGCCTTTTATCCTGGTGCTCCCGACCTCGCCTCCGCCGCTCCGATCGACATCACTCCGGGCAAGCACGCGGAGATCAATTTGACGCTGCCCTCGCAGCCCTTCTACCGCATCTCCGGCACCGTGAGCGGCTACCTGCAAAATCAGGGCATCAACCTCGAAATCATCAATGCCGCGGGCCAGCCCATCAGCGCAGGTCTCCGGTTCGATCCACTCAAAGGAGTTTTTCGAACCCAATGGCTGCCTGCCGGGCTTTGCACGCTCACGGCACAAATGCAGGATCCCGCAACGCAGCAAGAGTATTTCGCCTCCCAGGACTTGAACCTGACTTCGGATCTTACGGGCGTCCACTTGGTCTTGCTTCCGAACATCACCATTCCCGTCAATTTCCATCTCGAAACAACCCGCGACGATTCGGCTCAAGGTCCCGTGACGGGTTTTGCTTACAGTGGACCAAGAAGCACGCGGCGGCAACAAGGTTACGTTCCCGCTCGCGTGGTGCTGACACCGCAGAGCCCTTCCATCTCGCCGCAGCAGCGCTTCTCCCAATTTATGGGCAGAGACGAAAGTGCGTTGGTGGTCCCCAACCTGGTGCCGGGCGTCTACTCCGTGGAGGTCGCTCCGAATGGACCCTACTACGTGCAATCCGTGCGCTCCGGCTCTCTGGATCTGCTCGAGCAAAGCTTGCACATCGCGCCCGGCACGGCGGTTCAGCCTATGGAGATTGTCTTGCGTGACGATTTTGCAATTCTCGAGGGAAGCGCCTCCTCGGATGGAGCGGGAAATCCCGCTATGGTCATCGCTATTCCCGAAGGCGCTCAGCGCCAGGTATTGTGGGTCGGCCTAACGTCATCCGCAGGTTTGCTAGACCCTGCACGGCCTAAAGCCACGTTCTTTATGCCGCAGTTCCCGCCCGGCAACTACAAGCTCTTGGCGGTGGACACCACCGATTTTGAATATGCCAACCCCGACGTTTTGCGGAAATATCTCTCCAGGGCCCGGGAAATCTCTATCGCGCCTAACCAAAGAGCCAAGGTCGAGCTGGAGCTCACGCATATCGGAGACTAGTCCCATGTTCCTTTCCGCATTCTCGGCGCTGCTCTTCGTTCTGAGTTCACTCCCGCAACAGAAGCCTGCTCCTTCCCCTGCCACACCGTCGCCGCAAAATTTTCAAATTGCCGGCATTGTCGTCGATGCCCTCGGCGGTCAGCCGCTCTCAAATACGCAGGTTTTCATTCAAGCGCCGTCCATCCCCGATGCCGGCCAAGCCCTAACCACCGGCGATGACGGACGCTTCGCCTTCGAGAATCTCGCCCCCGGCCACTACGCGCTCTTCGCCCGCCGCAGGGGATATATCCAGCATTCGTATAAGCAGCACGAGTTCTTTTCCACTGCCATCATTGTCGGGCCCAACCTGGACACCTCCAACTTGCGTTTCGCTTTGCCCCCGGATGCCTCCATTTCCGGGCAAATCGTGGATGAACTGAACGATCCCGTCCGCAATGCGCAGGTGCTGCTGTTTCAACGCGGATTGCAATTCGGCCGCCACACAACTTGGCAACAATCGAGCGCCGCGACCGACGATCAAGGGCACTACCGCTTCGGCCATCTCCTCCCCGGAACTTATTTCGTCGCCGTCTCCGCTCAGCCCTGGTACGCTCAGCGCGTCACTCATCAGCTTATCCAGCAGACGGATTCGTCCGGGACAATCAGCGAGCAGGAAATGACCAATGGCGACCCGGCGCTCGACCTCGTCTACCCCATCACATTTTTCTCCAACGCCTCCGACATCTCCGGCGCCGTCCCCATCACGCTGCACCCGGGCGACGCGGAAACCGCCGATCTGACCCTGCGGCCTGCACCGGCGTTGCACGTGACCATCAGCTATGCTCCTTCCGGCAAGCCCGAGGAGCCCGAGAACATTTGGCCCCAGGTCTCGCAGGAACTCATCCCCGGTCTACAGCAACAACTCGGGGTAACTACCTCTCAAAACCGGCCAGGCGTCCTGGAAATCGTCGGCCTTCCGCCGGGCCGTCTGAATCTCACTCTGCATTCTTCCCGCGGAACCGAGACCTCGGCCCACTCGGTCGCCATGCAACTTGCCGCCGACGCGAATATCAACATGTCCGAAACCCCGCCGCTCGCGAGCATCAGCGGCGTCGTCAAAATGGACGATGGCTCGCCCGCGCTGCGGACCACCCTTCAGCTTCACAATCGCGCCACCGGAGAGCAATTTGGTGCGCAACGTGGGCGGGCCGGCCGCCGAAACGGTCCGGAGCTTGTCGGCAACGGGCGCAAAGGTTTCCGGCCGCAGCATCGAGGTTGCCGCGGGCCAAGACGTGAAACTAACCGTCGTCGTCTCCAAAGGGACCGGTCACATCACTGGCTTCGCCCTGAAAGACGGCAAACCCCTCGACGGCGTCATGGTCGTCCTCGTTCCGGAAGTTCCCGAGCACAACCTCGTGCTCTTCCGCCGCGACCAAAGCGACTCCGACGGCTCCTTCAACTTGCCCGGCGTCCTTCCCGGCAAGTACACCGTCATCGCCCTCGAAAACGGCTGGGACCTCGACTGGTACACCCCCGGCGTCCTGCAAAAATATCTCCCCGGAGGTGAAACAGTCACAGTGAGCCCAAACTCCAAGCTCGACGTCAAAGTGAAGGTGCAGCCTTGACCGATGAAACCGCTGGCCGGTCATGGGGATCTGAAGTGAGGGAGTAACTGCAATCTCTCCCAACCCGCTTAGGACTTACTTCTCAGGCGTTGGGCTCAAAATGACAGGCGGGGACGGACCTCCTCCGGGTGGGGGATTCACCACAACAATTCGAGTTTTGGCGATGCTTGCTATCGCAAGATCCGTCTTGGGACATCTGGCGAGCAACGTGGTTGAGTTGAGAAACTTTGTTTCCCGGTTCGAGCCGTTCCACTGCACTGTCGCCCCTTCGGTGAAATTTCCCCCCTTCACGATAATTACGGCTGATTCCGGCGATTCAGGAGGGTGAGCCCGAAGGCCTGAATCATTCCCTTCCAAGGTAACGAATACAATGTAGGGAGTAGGATTCAAGACGGTGGGAGTAGAATTCAAGACGGCGGGACTAGGGTTCAAGACGGGGGAAGTAGGATTCAAGACGGGGGAAGTTGTATTCACTGGAGTCGAGAGGCGAACTCTGATTCCGTAGAGGATCAGAAACAGCAGTCCGGTTGCCGCCCCCAACGCGATCCATCGCTTCCAACGTCTTGCAGAGGCGTGGCGGATTCGTGTTCCTTCCAGGATTTGGCGAACGGAGTTCGCGGAAGGAACGCGAAGCCACCTAAGAAAATCCGACGCAATTGGAATAGAGCCCGGAATCTTGTCATGTAAAGCGTCTCGCAGCAACTCCTGGCCTCCGCCAGTGACGAGCGCGCTCACATACGACCCTTCTTCCGTACCCCCTAATGCCTCTTTCATTTCCTGCGACATTAGCTGATGGGCGCGAACGAAACTCGGAGGGACGCGGCGCAATACTTCGGCTCGGTTCAAGAGCAGGGCAGACAGCCGAAGTTTCTCTCGTCTTTCGCTGCTCGTAAGGAACTTTAGTTCAAAGCAGGATCGGTCGAAATCATTCAGTTGGTCACCAACGTAATCTTCTGTAAGTTCGTCTTCGATGACGGAAAGCGCATCCGATACGCTGCTATCTTGAAACGCCGCCCGTTCTATTTCTGCTGACTCGTCCGCCGAGCACTGCCCCAGGAGGTAGCGACGAAGCTTTTCTTCGTGAATTCGTTGCCCGGCGAGGTTTTGCTCGGATTCGCTCATTACTGGATCCAATCCGCGCCTTCAGCTTGAACACAATCTACCACGCAATCCTTGATTCTTGCGCGCAACCTGCATACTCGAATTCTAAGGGCGTTTAGCTGCATTTGCCTTGTCCCCGCAAGCACTTTGCGATGTTCGATCTTTTGACCTGGCGCGTACTTATAGTAGTCAAGCAAGAGCTGTCGATCCGGCTCGACCAGTTGCAGCATGCACCTCTCCAAACAGTTGTGGTGTTGTTCCAGGTTCGCATCGTCGCACAATGGCGCTGGTGGAACTGGAATCCTTGATCGGACGTACTCCAGGTAGACGTATTTCGTATAGCTGTAAAATATTCCTACTCGATCCTCTTGCCAGGGCAAGGACGAGTCGAAAAATCGAACTTTCTTCGCTACCCGATCCATTACCTTGTCTGCTAGGTCCTCCGGGCAAACACATCCCTTGAACGCGAAGTGCCTGACGAGTTTCCGGCGCACTTCTTCATATCTAGCCGCGGCCACTTCCTTGTCAGGCGCCAGCCATCGGAGAAGGTCCTCGAATGTTTCCTGTAACAGTTTAGAGGGCTCAGGCATAACCGGGGGAGATTATGCATCAGTGGTTACTCTAAGTCATGCGTTATTGAAAGCGCTTATGTTGCAGCACTTATTGATTTTCCTAGTCTTAAACAACTCTTCGCTTAAGAGTGCCTGAAATGTTTCGCTGTTTTCGCTCATGGAAAGGTAGAAGGGCAATTGGCTGTTTCTAGCCTTTGGACCCGCATAAGTCGGCCGAACCACCGCGTCGATGTGTCAGCAACGGAGGGGCCGATGGCTCGAACCGCTAACAAGGCGGGCCTGCGGAAGGACAAATAGCGACATGTTCGGCTCTGACGTGTGTTGTCGCTTGCGGGCCGCCGAAAGAGCCAGTAGGGTTTCGCCAGAGGGCAAAATTTGATTCACGAAGAACGAAGATGGGCCGTGAGAAAAGCGGGGCTGAACTACGGAAAAACGCCAGACGCGCGAGACCGGCAGATTGGGCACCCGTCAGGTTCGTCTATTCTTGTATTTAAGTAACGAAAACATAATGTTAGGAGGGTGTGAGTATGGGTACAAAATTCAGTGATGGGACAAGTAGCGGAATTAATGTGGCCGACTATGGTGTGTGGGGCGACACCAGCAAGGGATATGGCGCGGTCGGCACCAGCGCGACCGGCATTGGTGTGTACGGCGAAAGTACCTACGCCACGGGCGTCTACGGGAGGAGTGATGCGCCGGGAACAGTGGCGACCCTTGGTACGCCCGTGGCCAACGGTGTCTTTGGCGAGAATAACCAGGTCCTAGGTGTCGGGGTTCGGGCTAAGGCCAGCGGTCAGGGCGGGATCGGCGTCGTCGGCACAGGCGGAGGCACGGGCGTATACGGTCGGAGCGACCTGGCTGGACGTGCTACCCCGGATCCATCACTGCTACAAGGAGGTATCGGCGTCCACGGACAGAATAACCTTTTGTTCGGAATCGGCGTTAGGGGAGAAGCCAATGACGGCTTCCTCGCCATGGGCGTGCAGGGATTAAGCGACGGCGGCACTGGAGTGCAAGGATCTAGCGCGAGCGGCATCGGCGTGCACGGAGAGAACGCGAACGCGAGCAGAATCGGGAACGCTCCTGGCGTTCGTGGCGACGGTGATGCCGAAGACGGTGTTTGGGCCATCAGCAAGAATGCGAACGGGATCTACGCACAGGGCGGAAACTTCGCCGCGTACTTGCGTGGAAAGGTCTTTATTGCTGGTCCTCTGATCAAGCCCGGCGGCTCCTTTCAAATCGACCATCCGCTCGACCCCGCAAACAAATACCTTCACCACTCCTTTGTAGAGTCCCCTGACATGAAGAACATCTACGACGGCATAATCGTCCTTGATGCTAAGGGTCAAGCGGAAGTTAAGCTGCCTGCTTGGTTCCATGCTCTGAATAGCGAATTCCGATACCAGCTCACACCGATTGGCGCATCGGGACCCAGTCTGCATATTGCGCAGGAAATCGCCAACAATCGTTTCCGAATCGCCGGAGGAGCGCCTAGGATGAAGGTGTCCTGGCAAGTGACGGGAGTAAGAGTAGATGCCTGGGCAAAAGCTCATCGGATTCAGGTTGAGGAAGACAAGCCCGCCGAGGAGCGTGGTCGTTACCTACATCCTGAGCTTTATAACCAGCCAGAAGAAAAAGCTGTTGATTGGGCTCTCCGATCCGCAGGGCGCGCGAGGCTTAGCACAGAGAAGCCCCAAGCAAACGGCCCGAAACATTGAAGCAGACGCTTGAGTCCAAAGCAGGCGGGTGGCCGCGCCTTAGGGGGCATCCTGGGTGGCCCATCCTTTGCGCCTCTGTTTCTCGCAAAGGGTGGGTCCCCCTGAGGAGTCTGCCTCTCTCTGCAATCCACTCACAACTAGGGACTTATGCTTACTATTGACAAACGTCCAGATCTATCGTAGCATTTCGAGTGTTATCTCGAACAAACCTCGCATACTCTCCTCGCCACTCCTGCCCTAAGCCCCCGTGTTTCAGAGATTTGCCGCCTCTTGGCGTCTCTTTGCTCTCTTTTTCCGCACCCCGGCCGTTTGTTTTCAACAACTTGCAGCCTCTTCCGCCCTGCTGGAGGTATGGGCTGTTAATTGATTCCACTGGAAGACAATTTTGGGACCGCATGAGCGCCAAAGAAATGACCGCAGCGAGAAAACGTGTCAGCATAGTGCTATGAAACACCCAAAACAAAGCAAGCACGCTCCGCCGCCCCATCCGTCTGCGCTGGCAGTGCCTTCGTATCATCGCATTCTGGTTAAGCATGGCCTGATTGAAAAGACCCTGCCCATCCCCGATGCGTATGAAATGTTTTTGAAAGTGGGCGCTGACCCAGAAGTACAGAAACTCCGTCGCAAGGTCGAACGCGGCAGCAAGATCAAACACGTCCCCGCTTTGTATCTGGTCACCGCGATGGCTCTGCAAGGCATGACCAAGCAGGAGCTTGAAGCTCTGAAATTGCGGATTGAAAAGAAGTGAGTCTGAGACTCCCCCAAGCCGCGCCCCTGCACTTCAGTTCCCTGTCTCCTTGAACCAGGGTCTCGCGTGTAAATCCCTAAATCTGAGCTCTATCCTGTGGGCCTCCTTCGCCGTAATCCCAACAAACTTTTGAACTTACAGTTTACTCTTGACAAACATACAGCATCTACTGTACCCTTTCGTGTGTTATCTCGAACAAACCTCGCATACTCTCCCGTCACTCCAGCCCTAAGCCCCTACGTTTCAGAGATTTGCGGACTCTTCAATTCTCTTTGCGCTCTTTTTTCGACTCCCGTCGTTTGTTTTCAACAACTTGCAGACTCTTTTTGCAAAACACCCGGGGTGGGGGTACCTCTTTGCGACGCCGCCCGTTGCACTGGGGCGCAAAAATGCCTCTCTGTAAGTCCTTTGCCTGCCACTCTTACGCACTCCCTGTCGCGTAAGTCCTTTCCTTGCCACTCTTACGCAGACACCCGGATATGGGTGTCACGGCTGCTCCTATTCTGCTCCAATTTGCTCAGCGATTCTTCTCGCCACTCGCCACTCGTCACTCGCCACTTTCCATCCGCCCTTTGTTTTCATACTCTTACGAACTGCTTTTCCTGCAAGCCCTTTATTTTGATAACCATCCGCATTGCCCCGGGGTGTGGGGTCACTCTTCGGTTTCTCGCGACTCGTCACTCGCCCCTCGCCTCTTTCTTTCGTGCTACTATCGCGCCGGCAAGTTGTTTACCCAGAGCGCTTCTTGCGAAGCGCCCCCTTCCACACACGAGACACGAACGCATGCCTCCCGAAACCAGGCGTCGCAGCAGCCGCATTCCCAAACAGCTCGCTATCTTTCTGATTGGAAGCGATATCGAAGGCCGCATCTTCTCCGAGGAGACCAAGACCATGGTGCTCAGCCGTCACGGCGCGGGCATCCTCTCGCAATACAAGCTCTCGGCCGAACAGGAAATCATCATTCGCGGCGTGGATTCCGGCAAAGAGGTGGAAGTCCGCGTGGTGGGCCAGATCGGCGTCGTCGGCGACAACTATATTTACGGCGTGGCGTTTCTCGATCCCGAGCTCAATTTCTGGGGCCTGGAATTCACGGAGCTGACCGAGGCCGAACGGCAGGCGAATCGCGTGCTGCTGGAATGCAGCAGTTGCAAGGCGCGCGAAATGGTGGACCACAGCGATTTGGAATCGGACGTCTTTGCCATGAATCAAAGCGTGGTGCGCTACTGCAAGCGCTGTGGCTCTTCCACGCTTTGGAGGGAGCCTTCCGGGGAACATGCGCCAGCGCCAGCGCTCGCACGACCGGTCGCCGAGGCCGATTCGCCTTACGCCGGACCGTTTTCGGCAGCGCCTCCGCCGGCGCGGTTTGCGCCGAGGGCAGAGACGCCAGCGGAGCAGCCGTCATCGCAATCGGCGACGCCCGCGCCCTCCGCATCCAAAACCGCCACACCCGCGGCGCCGCAGGCTCCTGCGCGCCCGGAAGACCGCCGCAGGCACGCGCGCACCAGAGTGAAATTTCAAGCGTGCATTCGCCGTCCCGGCATGCCGGACGAGATCGTTTCCTGCGAGGATATGTCGCGTGGCGGCCTGCGCTTCAAAAGCAAAAAACAGTATTTCGCGAGCACCATGATCGAAGTCGCGGTTCCCTATTCGCCCGGCGGGCAATCCATCTTCGTGCCCGGTCAAATCGTCTACGTACACGAAACTCCCGGAGAGGGTATCTTTCATTGTGGCGTGGCCTATAGGAGATCCTCCAGGTGATTGGGAAAGAAAGGAATGCGTTTCGCCGCGAGGAATTCCACTGCACACAGAGTCGAAACGGGCGTGCTCGACAAAATAAACTTTGGGTCCAGTTTACAGTACCCGCCCTTAGTACCCCATCGGAGGTACCCCTGCTCTATGGGACCGCTGCGAACACTCCAATAAGCTGCTTGCAGCAGGTTGGAGAGCGCCACGGCGAGGCCTCGCGAAGCCTCAAAGTGAGCCAAAAATACATGTCTGATCACGCTCCGCTTACGGAGGCGCCCGCCTCCACACCGGTCCCCGCAGCTCGCCAGGAACGACGGCAGATGCGCCGGGCGGGCATTTCGCTGCAGGTGCGGCTGCGCACCGCGGATTTTAATGACGGCAACTTTGAGGAAGTGCGCACCACGCTGAACGCTTCGCGCAAATCCATCTATTTCTTCACCACGCTGGATCGCTATTACAAGGGCATGCGTCTTCGCGTGACTTCGCCTTACGATCCGATGGCGGGTGTGGCCAACCTGGAGCAGATCGGCGAAGTGGTGCGCGTGCAGCGGCGCAACGACGGATATGGAGTGGCGGTAGCGCTCTCGACTTGCGGGCAAGCGACTCCGGTCAATGCGCCGGCGCCGCGGGCGTACGTTCCGCCTGCGGAGCCTGCGACGCACGAGAGCAGGAACCGGTCGCAGAGCGAGCGACGCTGCGCGTCGCGCTCGGCGTTTGTGGCCCCGGTGGAACTGGTGGATATGCGCACGGGCTCGCGGATTCCGGCGCGCACGTCGGACCTCAGCATGCAGGGCTGCTATATCGATACGCTGAATCCGCTGCCGATTGGGGCCGCGGTGCGCGCGCAAATTCATCGCGGCGAGCAGGTTTTGGATGTGCTTGCGACCGTGAGTTCGCGGCATGTGGGTTCGGGCATGGGTTTGGTGTTCGCGGACATGCCGCCGGCGCAGCGCGACGTAGTGACAAACTGGCTGAAAGAGCTGCGGCTGCCGACACAGATTTCTTTCAGCAACGCGTTTCCGGCGAGTGCGCAGCCGCCGCGCGGTGATGGGGACCAGACCTACGCGATTCGCTTAATTCACGCCTTGGTGCGCAAAGGCCTTTTGAGCCAGTCCGAAGCCCGAGAAATCCTCAGCGACCCGGAAGCTTGAAGCGATCCGGACTTGAGTTGTGCTTCACTTTTCCTCTTCACGTCTCCTCTTCGCTTCTCCCAAAAAATTGCGGCTTTCTTAGAGAAAATGGAAAGGGTCGGCTGACAAAACGAGCGGACGCCGAGAAGATGGCTGATTTTTGTATCGCCACGATCCAAGGCGCGATGCTGATGGGAAAAATCAAGAGGAGCAGCCGGACAGTCGAGACGACGTCGCAAGAAGCGCTAACGCACCTGAAGGGCTACGTTGTGTCCGGCAAAAAGCTGAGGAAGAGGCCAAGCGTCTAATCTGACGGAGGGCGGCACCGCTCGCTCGCCCAGACTTCCCCTAAAACACGCGTCCCGTTACTAGCCGACGCCGCAGGAACAGGCCCAACGCAAGAAAGAAGCTCTTGCTGAGCGCGTCGAGAAGCAGTCGCGGGTGCGCATCCTCGACGCCATCCGCAAGAAGCTGCCTGATGTTGTCTCCCACGCTCACTTGGAGATGGTGACCCGAGACTGCGTCAGAAGTGAACAGATTGGTTGGCGCGCTCAGGACGAGGTGCACACTGAAGAAGCAAAGTGCTTTTATTTATCTCAGTAAGTACAGGAATTGCAATTGAGGAGATACTATGATAATCGTATCAGAACTTCTAGGCGGCAGCGCCCCATGCCTGTCCTCAAGGTGCACATCTTTGCGGCTCATCCGGTCATTTTGAACCAATGCGAACACGCGCTCCGTCGACTGAAGTGCAGCGGCACTCGCCAGGTCGATTGTTCCGAGGTGAGTCTTTTTGACAGACAGTTGGATAGTCTTCAAACACAACTCCTCATCACTAGAGTCAGGTCTCCAGAAACCCGGCTACTGGTTCTGGTTTTTGGCCATGACGAAAATGACTGTTTGCGATGGATATCTCAAGGAGTCCACGGGATCGTCAGTTATGAAAGACTGAAGAGCGACTTGCCACGGGCTTTGCGAAAAGTGGCGGCGGGCTCACTTTGGTTGCCTCCTTCAGTCCTTTGCCGGTGGAAAGAAAAAGAAGCCGCAGCCCAGCCCAGTGCACGGACCCTCGGTTTAACACCACGTGAGCATGAAATCGCGGAATGCCTATTACGCCGAATGTCGAACAAAGAAATTGCGACGTTCCTGCATGTGAGTGAGAGGACTGCGAAGTTCCACGTCGGCAACATTCTCACCAAACTACGACTCACGTCGCGCTATGAACTGTTGGGAGGACTTTGCGCTGGCTCAAATGTATCGTCCCTCGGGTTGGGAGAAATCTTCTGTAGGGTTTAGCCTCGTTACCTGTACTTTTCAATACCTCAGGACAGTAGATTAAACCGGCTCTCGTGTGTTAAAGAGGCATTCCCAAGAATTTCCAGAGAGGAGATGTCATGAAATCAACGCTAAAACCTGTATGGATCCTTTGCACAGTTCTCGTGGGCGTTTTCTTCGTCACAGTCCAAGCTTCCGGCGCGGAAGCTCCGCATGGAGTAGACCTTGGAATTGGAAGGGGAGCCGATAGCCACCGTCCAAACATCCTAGTGGCTTGGCGAAATACCGAGAGAATCCTCGAGGTAGAAGTACTTGTCCGAAATCTTGGTGATCGTCCCGGGAAAGGGCAGGTGTGGTTGGAGTTGGCCGACGACGAAGGGAAGAAACTCTTGAGCACAGATCCGGTGCCCATCTCTGTGCCTGCTAAAGCAGACGGAGGAGAAGAGGGGGTGGTTATCCAATCTAAGGGATTCCGGATGATGAATTTAATGTTCGATCAATTGGACCGCCTACACCAGCGGTACAAATTATTAGCGCACGTGAAGACAGACGGCGTCGACTTGAACCCGCTAGATAACGTCGCCGCTAAAAGTTTCAATGTGGACGGAAGGGCTTTCCCCGCAACAACCAACTTCTATCGCTATCGCTTCGTGAATCCAACGGACGCACCCATTACAGGAAGGATCCAGTTGGAAAACACTGCTGTCCCCGAGGGATGGGACGTTTCGATTGACTCCCAACGGGGAACAACGGTGACGCTGGGACCTAAGGAGGTGTTTACAGGGTACGTCACTGTCAAGACTCCAAACAAAGTGTCAGATGGCCAATACATAGATTTTCAGATTTCCTTCATAGGACAGGGCGGGTCTGACAGCTACGTGATCGACAAAGATGAATGGTACCTCGTGGCGGACTCAATCCCACCCGAAGTCAGCCAGCCTACCATCACCTCGCGGCCGGACGGTTCACTTATGGTCAACGTGGTGGCCTACGATCCCATCTGTGGGCTCCGAGAAGCGAGCGGCGCCCAGGTAGCCTATTCGCTGGATGACGGAACGACTTTCTCCACTCGAGTGATGGCATACGCTCGTGGGACATTCTACACCAAGACTTGGTTTGAGGCTCAGTTAGGTCCGTTTGCCCCTGGAGTAAAAGTGAAGACCGTGGTGACCGTTGAGAACAATGCCGGCTTGATGCGTCGTTTTGACTTGCCGCTTGTAACCGTGGAGCATGCCCAACTTGCACCAGCTGCATCCAGCGGACACCCCGGGCCGGGCGACGTAATCAACCGCCAGCACCAGTAGATGAACAGTTGGCAGGAGGCAACAATGCCCCGTTTAAACGCACAGTGCAGAATTATGCTCGCGCTGCTCGTCTTCTCTATCGCCTTCGTGGGCCGGGCTTCAAGTCAACAAGCCAGACCCGGACGAGCAAGTCAGACGCAAGTAATCGCCGTTGTAATGACGATTGCCCAGGCGCAAGTCTCTGGGGATATGAAGTTGCTCGAAACGCTTTATGCGCCCGACGCGATTCGCGTTGGGCCCTCCAATGTTGAGCCTCTGGCCGGGAGAGCCACTATTCTCAAACAGGTTGCGGCTGCTTCACAGTCCAGGAAGCCCACCTACTTTTACCTTCGGCAACCAGAAGCACTTGTTGCCGGACCATCTTCAGCCCTTGTTGTCGCCAACTACGAGTCTGGTGATAATGTCGAAGGGAAAATTATCGAGAATAACGGCAAGGTGCTGTACGTCCTCACACTCAGCAAAGGGAAATGGTTGGTTGGTGCCGAAGCGGTCGTTCCGAATCTGGGCACGGGTAGTTACGGCCCGTTTGGCACGGCCTTACAGCCACTAAAAAGTTACGGCGTTTTGCCGTCTCGTTCCTTGGCTTCATTTCCGACTGCCAGCGAGGTGAGAACCCGGTTCACAAACCTTACTGAGCAGCAGATCGTGAACGCAGTGGATCAGGTAAACGATGCTTGGTCGTCGGGAAACGTCCACCGCCTCGAAGCAGTTGTTAATCAACAAGGAGCTTTCTCGATCGGGGATTTTGGGCCATTTTATTTGGCCGGATCAGCTGATTTACACCAACACTTCGTGGATTTCTATAGGACCGCGAAGGTCAATTCGATAAAGATTGGAATGCCGTCTATCAAAGTTTTCGGAAACCTAGGTGTGGCTGCATTCCAGTTCGACACAGTGCTAACTATAGACGGGAAGGAAACACGGAGTCCCGGCGAGGCAATGTACGTCTTTAGAATGGCTCCTAACAATCACTGGCTGATGGCGGGGTGCTCCGAAAGCATGTTTGTAAACCGGGAGATTGGCGATCCCTATCAGTAACAGAGGCGAATATGCGCTCGGGCCTGAGATGGGTTTGCGTTTCCTTTTTCGTAGGCGTGTGTGTTTGCATAGCTGGCGTGTTCGGTCAAAAGACGAGTAGCCAAGCTGTTGATGATCCCTTACGAATCAAGGACCTCGGTCTACCAGCACCCCCGTCTCCTACCGAGAACCCGATTACGAACGCCACTGTGACTTTGGGCCGAAGTCTATTTTTCGACAAGCGCCTATCGCGGGATAACAGCATTAGCTGCGCTACCTGCCATGACCCGCGGTATGGTTTTTCTGATCCGCACGCAGTCTCGGTCGGCATTGCTGGCGGTGCAGGGCTGAGGCACAGTATGACTCTTCTCAACGTGGCTTTCGCTCAATCGCTCATGTGGGACGGACGTGCCAAAAGTCTTGAACTTCAAGCCCTGCTGCCCTTCGAGTCGCGAATCGAATTCGACCTTCCAATTGAACAGGCAGTTATCCGACTGAAGCGACTTGGTTATTCACGACGATTCTTTGAAGCCTATGGTACTGACATTACTGCAGATTCAATCTGCAAAGCGCTGGCAGCCTATGAAAGGTCACTCGTTGCAGGTGACGCCCCTTTCGACAGGTTTCTCTTTGAGAAGGATGGCCAAGCAATCTCAAAGTCAGCCGAACGGGGATTCGATATCTTTTTGCGGGTCAAGTGCGATTCCTGTCATCTTATCATGACACCAGGCTTGCATCCGTTTGCGATGCATACAGTCTTATTTACCGATGGCAAGTTCCACAACCTGGGCGTGGGCACTGATCAAGAACATCCTGACACCGGCCGGGAGGCTGTAACCGGGGATCCGCACGACGGCGGTGCATTCCGAACTCCCTCCCTGCGAAATGTTGCCCTCACTGCTCCTTATTTTCACGACGGGAGCGCAGCAACACTCTTGGATGTGGTGGAGTTCTACAATCGTGGCGGGAAACCGAATCGAAATCAAGATCCGGCCCTCCATACACTGGAACTTTCGCAAGCGGAAAAGGCGGATTTGGTGGAATTCCTTAAATCCTTGACCTCAACTCGCGCCGAAGACTTTAGCCGGGAGGAAGAAAAAGCGGACGCAACCCGGCTGACAGGGCAAGCAAGCCCAAACTAGTTCAAAGGAATTCCAATGAAGCCTCTTGGGGAACAAACTTGTACTCCCGTTCCGGCTTCGGCCGCCGTTTCCAACCTAGCTTTGCTTTTCCTTCGTATATCCAACGGAGCCATTTTTATCTCCCACGGGTGGCAAAAGCTTTCGGACATGCCCTTCTTCGTTCATGGACTATCACAAATCGGAATAAATCCCGCAGGTTTTTGGGGACCCGTCGCCGCGCTGTGCGAGTTTGTCGGCGGACTATGCCTTATCCTGGGCTTGGCATCTCGCTTGGCAGCCCTCAGTCATGCCGTCATCATGATTATCGCCATCTTGGCCGTGCACACTCCGTGGAAATACGGATTGACTGGTGATCGAGGAATGGAATTCCCACTAGTAGTTTTGGCTGGGTCGTTAGTAGTGATTACTTTCGGAAGTGGAAAATACTCCTTATCACGTGTGTTGCTCCAAGATCGCGCTTACGATCAGCAGCCACGACGATTGGCTTTTCCGCATTCCGCGCTCAAAGCCATTTCATGGTTGTTTGCGGGTATTCTACTTTTCGTTGGTTGGCACCAAGTCCACGTGCCACGGCTGGAAGGTAGCACCCTCCAGAATCATGACGGAGACGATGAGGTAATAAGAGCAGAGAAGGCTCTTTGGGAGAACTTCCAACGCGGTGATACAAAGAGCATGCTTGCGATGCTTCATGAGGATTTTACAGCTTTCTCTGGCTCGATGCCCGGTCGCATGGAAACACGTGATGCCGAAAAAGATCACTTGCTAACGTTCTTCAATGAATTGAAGGGTCGGCTGGTTGAATACAGGATGATTAACCCACGAGTTCAAAGATTCGGAGAAACGGCAATTCTAACTTATCTTTTCTCAACGACCGTCACAATCCAGGGAGCTACAGAAACGCGTTCAGGGAAACAAACATCGGTCTGGGTCAAGACCTCTAGAGGTTGGAGACAAGTGCATTATCACTACGATTATGCCCCATAGCAGCTTGCAAGCAACACGTTGAACGATTCTCTCCGGCGAGACCGCTGATTTCGTTCGATGGATTCGTTCCGTGGCGGGGTGCCTTTCTTCGGCCAGAATTTCGGGAAGACCCCCGCACACACCACGTTCACGTCTTCCGCCCCTGAGTGCCCGCCAGTAATAACGATTGCGGGTCTCACTCCTTCGCTGTGCCTCCGGTTGTCTCGGCACGCCGAGAGCACTAGTTTTGGCTCATTGTCTCTGTTCTCACGCTTTCCATTGGGCACAGCTTCGGGATAATTCCTGCGCCCGGCAGCTTCGCGTCTTCTGCTTTCCCGGTTCCTCCCGAACGGCACGGGTCCCTCCCATAAAGCAGCCGTTCGCCTTGGGAGCAGCGTCAAGCGCGGAACAACAACGGCTCGAAGTTCACCGTTCTTTCCGTCGCGACGCAGCGCTCGTGGAAGAACACCGACGACGAATGGGCCTCGAAGACCGAGTGCCATCCGTCGTCGCCTGGAACGGCCTCTAGGAGTTGCTGAAAAATAGTTAGAGCCACTTCCTCAGAGGCTAAAGCCCGTTGAAAAACCAAGCACTAATGTCGGGAGCTGAAAGAAGCTCCAACCCCCTAAAAAAGGTGCGCTGTTTCAGCAGCCTGCTAGGAGACGGTGACTTGGACGCCGGAGCGGTCGATCTTCATGGGGAGCACTTGGCCTCCGGCGGAGGCGACGGCGGCTTCAACGCGCTCGCGGGCTTCGGGCTCGATGAGGAGGACGACGCAGCCGCCACCTCCGGCGCCGCAAACTTTGCCGGCTAGGGCGCCTTTGCGGCGGGTGGCGTCGACGATGCGGTCGATGGTCTTGGTGGTGATGGTGGGCAGGTTGCGCTTGCGGAAGCTCCACTCCTCGCGCATGAGGCGGCCGGCTTCGGTCCAGTTGGAACGCTCGAGCGCGCCGCGCAACTGCTGCGCGACTTCGGAAATGCGCGCGAGATTGTGGAAGACGGCTTGGTTCCCACCGATGTGCGCGCGGAAGACGTCCCAATTGTTGATGGCGGATTTGCGCGGGTTGCCGGTGTAGCAGAGGACCAGGCGGCGCTCGAGTTCGGCGAGGTCGACGCGGAGCTCGGTGCGGCGCTCGCCACCGGGGGGCAGCTCGATGGCCGCGGCACCGCCGAACGCCGGCGGGTAGTGATCCTGCGTGCCGGTGGGAACGCGGATGACGATGGCTTCGGCATCGCGGCTGATGTGAATCCAATCGGCTTTGCTTTTTCCCGTTCCGGTGTAGCGGTCGAGCGCGGCGCAAATGGCGACGGCCATGGCGCTGGAGCCGCCGATGCCCGCGCCCGCGGGAGCTTCGGAATCAGTGGCGAGAGTGAAACCTCCCTGGGGCTGAAAAAATTTGACGATTTCCGCGAGCAGCGGGAGTTTGTAGCGCTTTGCTTTGACCAGATCAGCGAAGGACGCAAAACTTTCTTCGCGCTCGGTGTCGCGGGAGATGAGGCGGATGCGGTTATCGCCTTGCGCGTGGGTCTCGATACGGCAGGAAGCGTAGCGAGTGATGGCGGCGTTAACGGTGACCGCCCCGGGATGAAAGAGATAGAGCGGCCAGATGTCGAGCGTCCCGCCGGCGAGGTCCACGCGGGTGGGAGCTTTGGATTCGATGCGCATGGGGAGCGGGCGAGAAGGACTACTTGCCCGCGCCTCCCGCAGCGCGATTACGGATCACGAGC
>WNFC01009307.1_pt1 | contig 18412 bp, 22 predicted proteins | sample 5400541 | NCBI WGS metagenome assembly WNFC01 (sample SAMN13153342, study PRJNA577476) | soil metagenome | isolation source: 120 cm saprolite under Douglas fir tree site 2 hole 2 replicate 1 | place: USA:California | collected 2015-04-18 | reverse complement strand
CTGTTCCAGAACCACGTTTTCGCGGACGATCAGGCGGTGCGCGGCCATCTCTTTCAGCGTAGGCAACACGCGGCTGACGTGCTCGTCGGTATCCACAAAAATGATGATTACCGGGAGCTTGCCGCCGGCATCGACCAAGTGGCTGGTTTTGACGCGCTGGCGGCCGAGGAATCCGCCGACGGCATGGAGGGTGCAGGCGGCGAAGACGTTCTCGTCGTGCAGGTAATTCAGAATGGCCATGTGCAGAGGCTTCCCGTGCCACTTGTCGGATTCGTTTAAATAGATTGTGACCTGCACTGCCATGGCGTCTGGCATTCTACACCGCCCTTGCCAAAGCCATCCCGGCCGGCGCTGCGCCCAAACAAAGCAAATTATTGGAGAAGAAATTGGTGAACAGCAGCAGCTACTGGCCCTGCTCGAAATAGGCCATGGTTTCGAAGGCGAAACTGGAGAAGGTGGTGAATGCGCCGCAGAAGCCGATCACGATCAGCAGGCGCCAACGGGGATCGAGCAGCACGCGCTCGCTGGCCCAGATCATGAAGAAGCCGACAATGAAGCTCCCGGTCACGTTGATAAACAACGTGCCGTAAGGGAAAACCGAGCCAAGGACGCGGGCGGCGAAGCGACTGAGGAACCAGGGGGCGTTGGCGCCGAGGATGGCGCCGATGGAAATGACCAAGACGTCGTTCACGTTCGGAGTTCTCCTAACCAAAGTGGTAGGAGTCATCAGCCGGCGTCGTGGCGGGTTATGGCGAACTCCATCGCCTGATTATTTGTATCACGGCGGGCAAATTCAGGGCAGCATGACTGGGGTACCGACAGTAACCAAGTACCTCAGGGGCTGAAGCCGTTGCGCCGTGTCGCTTGAATGCAGGGCCGGAGGCCCTGCTCCACCCTAGAACTGGCTCGCCGGGGGAATTCGACTCTCGATCTGGCCCGTGATCAAAAAGGAAGCTTAGGCTGCGTCGTTTTCAATTTTGATGCGCAGAGATTTCAGGAACTTCAGGTCCTGATCGCTGATTTTCAGCTCGGGGTTGCTGGTCAGGGTGGTGACCATTGAAGTCTTGTCACTCGATTTTTCGCCGGGGCGGCTGACGCCGATGGTGGCCTCGAGCACCAGAAAAATATCGTAACCGCCGTCTTTGATCCGGGTCACAACTTCGGCAATCTGATCGGAATCCGCCAGAGACTCGTTGATTGCCTCGCCCAATTCTTTCATCAGATGTTTCAGTTGTTGATCCACGAATCCCCCGTCCCGCCGAATAAAAGCTGTCTATTGGATGCGATCTCTGGAACCGCCGCACCCGCTGAGAGGTATTCTAAACCGGGAGATTGGTAAAATCGAGAGCCATGACGAATGTCTCGACTGGCCGAAAGCTTGGCATTGCTGCCCGGATCGCCGGAGAGCAAATAAAGGGCTCTCGGACCTATAAGGCGGTCCTGAGTGGCGTACGGGCCACGGTGGGGCACTTTGCAGCGGTCGTGCGGCAGCTGTGGCACGAGATTACAGGCTTTATTTTTCTGGCATTTGCGGCATTTGGCGGATTGGCCCTGGTCAAGGAGTACCTCGCATATCACGCAGGCGGGGCGGGTCCGAACCGGGTGGCGCTGGCTGCCGGCTTCACTCTGGTGTTTGTCTGGTTTGGAGTAAGCTCGTTCTGGAGAGCGCGAAAACCGCGAAAACAGCGCAAATGAAGACAGTGCCTTCCCATGCCTGAAAAGCCCAAGGCGCAAGACGTTTCCACAGATCCTGAGACCACTTCTCGCATTCCTGTGCACCCCCTTTATACCCCGTCTGATCTCGCGGATTGGGACTACGAGCAGCAGTTGGGCTATCCGGGAGATTTCCCCTACACCCGTGGGGTGCAACCGACCATGTACCGCGGGCGGCCGTGGACGATGCGCCAGTACGCGGGCATGGGGGACGCGGACGAGTCAAACAAACGCTACAAGTATTTGCTGGCACATGGCACGACTGGGTTGTCGGTGGCGTTCGATCTGCCGACGCAGATTGGGTTGGACGCGGACCATCCGCTAGCGGCGGGGGAAGTGGGTAAAGTGGGCGTGGCCATTTGCTCGGTCGAAGATATGGAGCGGCTGTTCGATGGCATTGATCTCACCAAGATATCCACTTCTATGACCATCAATGCGACGGCGTCCATCCTGCTGGCGCTTTATGTGGCCGTGGCGCGCCGGAAGGGAGCGGACATTCGCAAGCTTTCGGGGACAGTGCAAAACGATATTCTGAAGGAATACATCGCTCGCGGGACCTATATCTATCCGGTGGCACGGGCGATGCGGATCGTCACCGACCTGTTTGCGTGGGCGAACGAAAACGTGCCTGAATGGAACACGATTTCCATCTCTGGCTATCACATGCGAGAAGCCGGGGCGACCGCGGTGCAGGAAGTGGCATTTACCCTGGCCAACGGCAGCGCGTATGTCCAAGCCGCAGTTGAAGCGGGGCTGGACGTGGATGTGTTTGGAGCACGAATTTCTTTCTTTTTTAACGCGCACAGCAATTTTCTCGAAGAGGTAGCCAAGTTCCGGGCGGCGCGGCGGATGTGGGCGCACATCATGCGCGACAAATTTGGGGCGAAGAATCCACGATCGTGGATGCTGCGATTTCACACTCAGACAGCAGGATCCACGCTGACGGCGCAGCAGCCGGAGAACAATATCGTGCGCACGGCGATTCAAGCGATGGCGGCGGTGCTCGGCGGAACCCAGTCGCTGCACACGAACTCGTTCGACGAAGCGCTGTCGCTTCCGACGGAACAAGCGGCGCGCATTGCGCTGCGGACACAGCAGATTGTCGCCTATGAATCAGGGGTGCCGAATACGGTTGATCCGCTGGCGGGGTCGTATTTCATCGAATCGCTCACGGGAGAAATTGAGAGGCGGGCGAGTGACTATCTCGACAAGATTGATGCCTTGGGCGGGATGCTCAAGGCGATTGAGCGGGGATTTGTGCAGCAGGAAATTCAGAACGCCGCGTATGAATATCAGCGAGCGGTGGATGAGGGAGAGGCTACGGTCGTGGGCGTGAATAAATTTACCCAGGAGCAGGGAAAAGCTGTTCCGCTCCAGCGCATTGATGAAGCGCTGGAACGCAAGCAGGTGGAGCGAGTCCGCGCACTGAGGGCCAAGCGCGTGCCTGGGACGTGGAAACTGGCGATGAATGCAGTGCGGGAGGGGGCGGGATCGGGCGAGAACCTAATGCCGAAGATTCTGGCTGCGGTGGAGGCGTATGCGACTGTGGGCGAGATTTCAGATGTTATGCGCGGGGTGTTTGGGGAGTATCAGGAGACGGTCGTGATCTAGAACAAAGCGGTCTAAGTAACAGGTCTTATTGGTCGCCGGTCTTGTAGTCGCAGGCCTCGCGGCAAGGAGAGCAGTAGTAGAGGCCGTCCTGGCAGAGGCGAACGTCTAGCTGGCTCTGACAGGAGCAGCAATACTTCTCGCAGCCGCACTTAGCCTCACTCAGTTCGCACTGCATGCAGACGAAGTGTTTGCCGGTTCCGGTGGCGCTCATTGGAAGACTCTATCGCCTGCTGAAAGCGGGAGAAAGTGCCCTCGGTACTTGACCCTTGGGAACGCCGAGGGCCAAGGCTGCTAAAATGATGAAATTACATGTCTAATAAGTCTCTCGCCGTGTCCGTTATCGAGCCCCCCAAAACTCAATCACCTGCTGCCCCGAAGGTTGGGTTTGTAAGCCTGGGGTGTCCCAAGAACCTGGTGGATAGCGAAGTCATGATGGGGACGCTGGCGCAGGCTGGGGCGGAGCTCGTTCCTCGCGCGGAAGACGCTGACGTCATCGTCGTCAATACGTGCTCGTTCATCGAGAGCGCACAGCGGGAGTCGGTGAACACTATTCTGGAAATGGTCCGCCATAAGTCTGGCAAGGCGCGCAAGCTTGTGGTTGCTGGATGCTTGGTGGAACGCTATCGCGATGAGATTCGCAGGAATATTCCGGAAGTGGATGCGGTGGTCGGCACGGGGGAGTTGGAGAATATTCTCGCCGCGGCCGGGATTACGCCTGCTGAGCCCAGCGATTCGCCATTTCGGATTCTGACTTCGCGGGCGGAAGGCGATGCTCGCGCGGCGCAGGGACGGTTCTGGAGTGCGCGAGATCACTTTGATCGGCCAAGATACGACCTGCTACGGCGAGGATTTCGGGCTCAAAGACGGACTGGCGCTGCTGCTGGAGAAGCTGGCGGTCATCGAAGACCTGCGCTGGATACGGTTTTTGTATGCGTATCCGAACAAGATCACCAGCCGGTTGCTGGAGACCATTGCGGCGCATGAAAAGATCTGCTCGTACGTGGATGTTCCTCTGCAGCATGCCTCGGCGGCAACTCTGAAGCGCATGAAACGCGGAGGCAGCGGGGACATTTTCCTGCGCACCATCGAGAAGATGCGGCGCACGATTCCGGGGGTGACTTTGCGGACGTCGTTTATCGTCGGATTTCCCGGCGAGACGGAAAAGGAATTTGAAGAGTTGTGCGATTTTGTGCGTGCGGCCGAGTTCGACTGGCTGGGGAGCTTCGCCTATTCCGACCAGGAAGGTGCGACTGCGTTTTCGCTCGACGAAAAACTGTCGCTGCGCGAGATCGAACGGCGCCGCAAGCACCTGATGCAGATCCAGAAGGGAATCAGCAAGCGCAAGAAAAAAGCGCTGCGCGGGAAAGAATTCGATGTCCTGCTAGAGGGGCCTTCGGAAGAGAGCGATATGCTTCTCGAGGGCCGGACGGCGATGCACGCGCCGGAGATTGATGGCAAGCTGTATATAGCCGACGTTCCCGAGGGACTCGAACCCCTTCCCGGCGAGTTCTATCGCAGCCAGATCACTGAGACGCACGACTATGATGTGGTGGCGAAGATAGTCTAGGCGAAGATCGTTGGGCGAAACTCATCCAGGCGGACTCACGGCGCCTCGGAGCAGCCGTTGCGCGATGCCGGATCCAGAACTCCCGCCTTATTACTCTCCAGGTTTTCACTCAAGAACGCCAGCAGCGGGCGAGCCGTGCTGACGTCTCCGTCGCCGCTGTAGAACGATGGGAAGTCTGGACGGTGGAAGCGAGACGAGAGAATGAACTGCTGAATTCCTGGCGGACGCGAGATCGAAATATCCATCATGTCTCCCATCATGGATACGACCATGCCGCCGGGAGGCTCGTGGTGTTTGATTTTCGCGAGAACGGGATCGTCGAGGAGTTGACGTAGATGCTGGAGTTCCTCGGCTGTGATCTGCCCTGCCATAATCTCCGTGTTCACGGGTTTGCCGGTTTTTTGGGTGCGGTCTTCGATGCGGTACTTGCCGTTCTCGACGACGAGGGCGCATCTCTCGTGCGCACTTCCTGATTTCGTCTCGAATGAGTACACCCGCAACAGAGCTGGAACCGGCGGAAGCCTGTCCGGCCGCGGTGGTTGCGGTTGGGACGCTGGGCCCGCGGAGAGTATGTGGGTGGTTGTTTTCGGAGTAACCGGCTGCGGCGGCGCATCGGCGTCCCGCTTTTTTAGGGCGATGACTCTCGGCGGGAGGCAATTGTTTTTACCTTCGTCTTCGGAGAGTTCGCGATGCGGCGATTTATGCAAGTTATCGAGCCAATGGACCAGCGGTTGCAACCAGTGCTCGAAGGGCTGCTGACTGTCGCTGCTCCGGAAGAACAGATCCTGCCAACCGTCTCCGCGAAATACCGTGACTTGCAATTGATCATGCCGGGTGCGAATCAGGGGCTCTTGTATCTGCTGCTGCGAGAGGTCCACTAGCGCATTACTGTTCAAGTCGCCCTCGATTTCGAGGAGTTCCCTGGATGCAATCGTACCCTCGAATACTTTGACTTCGTCGCCGTGATTAACTTCGAGATGGAAGGCGCCGGTGTTCTGCAAGAGAGCGCAGGAGTGGCCTTCAAAATTGGAATGGTCGAGTCTTAGGAGATAGGGATACGAAAGGGGAGGGCTGGTTCCAGCTTGGCCGGCGACTGTCCCAGAAAACAACAGGCTCGCAATGCAGATTTGTTTAGCGATATTCACAGGTAACCAATGCGGCTTGGATCCCGCGGGATCACCGGGAGAACTCCCCGACGCAGCGTTTACCACACTGAACACGCGGGGTCCTTCGACTACGTGGCAGCTTCGCCTCGCGAAATTGTCACTCCGCTCAGATGACAGACATGGGGACACTCTGAATCACGCTGTTTTCCTGAGCACGAGCGCGGAATTCTTCGACCCAAATCCAACGCAGTTACAAACGGCGTGCTCGATCGCTACCTTGCGGCCGATGTCGGGCACGTAGTCGAGATCGCAATCGGGATCGGGAGAATCGAGATTGATGGTGGGAGGGACCGACCCGTGTTCCATCGCAATTAGGGTTGCGGCTACGCTGGCTGCGCCACATGCGCCCTGGGCGTGACCGATCTGCGATTTCAGTCCGGACATGGGGATTTTGTAGGCATGATCGCCGAGTGCAAGTTTCAACGCGCGAGTCTCCACGCGGTCATTCATCTCGGTGGAAGTTCCGTGCAGGCTGACGTACTGAATGTCTTCGGGAGCCAGGCGAGATTCTTCGAGCGCCAGGGTGATCGCTCGGGCCGGCTCTTCCGGCGAATCGCTCATGCGGACGCGATGGTAAGCTTCGCAAGTAGCGCCGTAGCCGGTGATCTCGGCATAGATTTTTGCGGCGCGGGCTTTGGCGTGGTCGTAATCCTCAAGCACAAACATCCACGAGCCTTCGGCGAGCACGAAGCCGTCGCGGTCGGCGGAAAACGGACGTGACGCGCGCTCGGGCTGATCGTTCCACGATTGGGTCAGAGCGCGAATCATGGTGTAGCCCTTAATGATTCCCTCGGTGACCGGCGAATCCACGCCGCCGGCCACAAACATCGGCTGCACACCAGCCTGGATGTGCTGGTAGGCGTAGCCCAGAGCGTCGGTAGAAGACGTGCAGCCTGCGGTGACCACGTGGGCGTAACCGCGGAAGCCGAATCGCATGCTGATCTCGCTGGGGATGGTGCCCATGGTTCCGGAGGGAATGCAGAACAGGCTGACTTGTTTTTCCTTGCCGCTATGCCACAAACGGTATTGTTGTTCGGAAAACTCCTGCGCACCGCCGCCGGTGCCGAGGATGATGCCGATCTGGCGTTTTTCCTCGATCGACATGGCGGCCATGTCGAGACCAGAGTCGGCGACGGCCTCCGCGGTTGCGGCGAGGCAGAGCGGCACGACCCGCGAAACGTGCTTGCGCTCGCGCGCGTCCACCCAGGCGAGTTCGTCGAACTCTGGGATCTCGCCCGCGATGTGAACCAGCAAATTGGAGGAATCAAACCGCGTAATCTGTTTTACGCCGGACTTACCGGCGAGCACAGCCCGGCAGAAGGCTTCCTTGCCGGTTCCGTTCGGACTTACGACGCCCATTCCTGTTATGACAACTCGCGGCAGCAGTTGAGGTCTCCTTTTGGTGCAGGGTCCTGCGAGCGGATCACACTTGGCACATAGCACTTGGTGAGCGGATTCTGGCCCAACTCCCATGCTTCCGATGTTTTCTCGCGCATTGTGTTCGACCGTTACATCGCCCGGTTGTGCGGCGAACTCGAACGTGCTCGCGAAACCGCCGCGCAGATGGGGGGTCGGTTTGAGGCGGCGGTTGACTCGATTTATTTAGGCGGCGGCACTCCAACTATTTTAGAAGTAGCGCAACTGGAGCGGATCTTTGTCACCATTTCGCAAAATTTCCTTGTCGAGCGCGGAGCTGAGATTACCGTGGAGTGCGCGCCGGGCACGCTGACGCCAGGCATGCTTGAAGCTTTCGTGCGCTGTGGGGTAAACCGCGTGAGCCTGGGCGTGCAGTCGTTTGTGGACAGAGAAGCGGCATCGGTTGGCCGGCTGCACAAACGAGAGATTGTGCTGGACGATATTGCCCGCCTGCGGGCGGCGGGAATCTCGAACATCAACGTGGATTTGATTGCCGGATTGCCGCACCAGACGAGCGAGAGCTGGGAGCAGTCGCTGGACGAGTTAATCGCCACCAGCGTCCCGCACGCCAGCGTTTACATGTTGGAAGTGGATGAGGATTCGCGGCTGGGGCGTGAGCTTATCGCGGGAGGGCAGAAATATCATGCGCATTTTGTTCCGGACGATGATCTGACGGCTGAGTTTTACGAGGTTGCGTGTGAGCGGCTGAGTACTGCGGGGATCGAGCAGTATGAGATATCCAATTTTGCACGAAAGGGAAACGAGTCACGGCACAATTTGAAATATTGGACACGGAAGCCGTATCTCGGGTTTGGAGTGGATGCGCACTCCATGCTGCATTCGGCTGCGGGAGCGATACGTTTTTCGAATCCGGATGCGCTGGAGAGATACGTCGCGGGAGTGGCGAAGGATTGTGTCGCCGTTTCTGCCGAGGCTGCATTGCAGGAGGCTTTTTTTCTGGGGCTGCGGCTGAATCGGGGAATTGATCTTGGCGAGATCGCGAACGAATTCGGCGAGGATGCGGTCGGCGGTTACTCGGAATCTGTGTCGCAATCGACTGAATCAGGATTGCTCGAGCGCGACAGAGATGTCGTCAGACTGACCGATCGCGGGCGGCTGCTCTCGAACGAAGTTTTCGAAAAGTTTGTTTGCGTCAACGGTGATACAAAACGTCTGATGTTAATGCGTAGCGTCAACGTGATTTGATATTCGGCGAGCGAGCAGCCAATTGAAACAAGCGATGTGCGAGGAAGAATCCACCGAAAACAAGTGCGGCAAAGACTACGACTACGAATATGAGCGCCCACTTGGGCCCGTCCGCAGCATCTTGAACATTAAACAATCCAAGAATGTCATAGAGCAAACTCGGAACCAGCAGTAGTGCGAGAAGCGCTGAAACAGTGCCGAACAACGCGAATGGAGCTCTTTTCAAGCCGTCGTTTCCTTTTACAATTGGCACCTATTCTTCCACGCGACAGACACTCTGGCAAAGGCGAAAGGCAGGAGAAATCTGCCCGAGCTATAATTCACAACCGGAAACGAGGTAAATAGATGGGCCTCTACTCGCATTATGATGGCGCGCACAATCATCCAGTGAACCGGGCGCTGCACCTGATCGCCATACCTCTTGGCTTCTCCTCCATCATTGTGGTGTGGTTTCACTGGATTATCGGGTTGCTGCTGATTCCCGCGGCGTTTGCGCTGGCCTGGCTGGGCCATTTGATCGAAGGGAATAAGCCGGCGTTTCTTAGCAATCCGGCGCATGTGTTTGTGGCGCCATTGTGGATGGCGAAGAGAATTTTTGGGAAGACCGCGAAGTGATTGGTGGCCGTTGAGAGAATCTGTCGTCTCTAGAGGGCTTGATCGTCTTCCTCAATCAACCCAGGCCTAACGCCCCGGGCTGAGTTATATCGCTCCTCCGGAGTTGGACATCGATGGACATCGATGAATACCGCCGGTATTCGAGTCCGGTAGTACTCAATCCCTGACGAGTAGTTTGGACGCCCACGCGCTCTTACCAACCGGTCGGTACAAGCATTTCTTCCTTCTTCCCCGCTGTGGTGTAATAAACGTTCCCAGTAGGAGAATCCTTTGGACTTTCAACTCAACGAAGAACAACTACACCTCAAGAAGAGCGTGCGTGAATTTGCGGAGCGCGAGATTGCGCCGAACGTGCGTAAGTGGGACGAACATGGAGATTTCCCGCTTGCGACCATCAAAGAACTCGGCAAGCTCGGGCTGATGGGAGTGGTGTTTCCTCCGGAACTGGGCGGCGCGGGGATGGGGTATGTGGAGTATGTCACTGCCATCGAAGAGCTTTCGCGGGTGGATGGTTCGGTTGGCATCATTGTGGCGGCGCACACTTCGCTTTGCTCGAACCATATTTTTCTGGCGGGAAATGATGCGCAGAAAAAACAGTATCTGCCGAAGCTGGCGACCGGCGAGTTCATCGGCGCCTGGGGATTGACTGAGCCTTCCTCGGGTTCCGACGCCGGAAGCGCGCGCATGACTGCCGTCCGCAAAGGCAAGACCTGGGCGCTGAACGGGACCAAGACTTTTTGCACCAACGGCCACTATGCAGACGTGCTGGTCGTGGTTGCCGTGACGGACCGCTCCGCTCACACCCACGGGCTCTCGGCGTTCGTGGTGGAGAAGGGAACTAAAGGATTTCGTCCGGGCAAGAAGGAAGACAAGCTGGGTCTGCGGGCCAGCGACACCGCGGAACTGATCTTCGAGGATTGCGTTCTTCCGGCTGAGAACCTACTCGGGACCGAAGGCCAGGGATTCGTGGATGCGATGCGGGTGCTTGATGGAGGGCGCATCTCGATTGCGGCGTTGTCTCTGGGGATGGCGGAAGGCGCCTACGAAGCTGCCCTTAACTACTCCAAGGAGCGCAAGCAGTTTGGACGCGCCATCAGCGACTTTCAGGCGATTCAGTGGAAGTTGGCCGACATGGCCACCGAAATCGAAGCCGCGAAATTGCTGACGCTCCGGGCGGCGGCGATGAAAGATGCCGGGCTCAAGACCACTCTGGAATCGTCCATGGCGAAGCTGTTCGCCAGCGAAGTCGCGGTAAAAGTTGCCAACGAAGGGGTGCAGATTCACGGCGGGTATGGGTTTATCAAAGATTATCCGGCGGAGAAGTTTTATCGGGACGTGAAGCTGTGCACGATCGGCGAGGGGACGAGTGAGATTCAGAGGCTCGTGATTGCTAGGCAGTTGTTGAAGGATTAATGATGGCTCTTTTCTCCAAAATCCTTGCCCTGAGGCGCAGCCATGGCGGCAAGAGTCCCGCGGACGTGTACACCGGACTCCGGCAGATGATCTTGACAAAGCGTCCAGCCAATTTCAGCGGCTTCTGGGGTGTTGTGATGGATATGGGAATGCCGAACGGAACAGCGACCATGATCGCTGTTGCGGATGGGACCGTGAGCATGTACACGAGTACGGGGGCGGAATTATTGGAGTCGGTCCCCATGAAGGTCCTAAAAGAGTCGCATCGGAGTTGCTGCAGTTCGCGCCGCAATTCTCTGTTCATTGCCAACAAGCCACAGAGTTTCCGCTACCTAGCGCTGGAAATACCCGCTTTTACTTGCTGAATCCCAAGGGGGCCGTTACATCTGAGGCCAGATCAGACGAACTAGGAAGCGGACGTGATGTACTCTCGCCACTCTTTCGTAAATGCCACGAGCTTGTGACCCAAATCAGGCTGGTGGACCAGAAACTCAGAGCAGAACCACCGAAGCGTCCCCCAGCCGTGCAGTAGCTGCCGATGCAGTAGCGCTAAACTCAGCCCGGGGGGCTTCCTGTCCGGTACACTGTGCACTTGGCCACGACTTTTCAATTCTCAATGGACCGTCTTCGTTCGGGCGACCCGCGCGTGCTTGCCCGCGCGATCTCCACCGTCGAGAATCATACGCCCGGTTGGGTCGAGCTTCTTAAGGCACTTTTTCCCTACAGCGGACGCGCACGTACCATCGGAATGACGGGCGCTCCCGGCGCGGGCAAGAGCACGCTGGTGGATCAACTGGCCAAGCACTACCGCAAAGAAAATCGCACGGTAGGAATCATTGCGGTTGACCCGACCAGCCCTTACACCGGAGGCGCGATTCTCGGCGACCGCATTCGCATGCAGGAGCATTTTTCTGACCCCGGGATTTACATTCGCAGCATGGCGACGAGGGGTTCTCTGGGAGGCCTCGCTCGCACCACGGCGGATGTTGCGATGGTGCTCGATGCCTCGGGCCGCGATCTGGTCATGATTGAAACCGTGGGAGTGGGGCAGGACGAAGTAGATATTGTGCGGGTCGCTGACATTACGGTGGTGATTCTGGTTCCCGGCATGGGCGACGATGTGCAGACGATTAAAGCCGGCATCATGGAAATTGCCGACATTTTTGTCATCAACAAGAGCGACCACGAAGGAGCCGAGCGGGTGGAGCGCGAGATACGGGCGCTGCACTCGCTCGCGATTCGGTCGGACAATTGGACGCCGCCGATTGTGAAAACGGTTGCAACCAACGGGCAGGGGGTGCAGGAACTGGCGGGGGTGATCGGCGAATACGAAGCGTATCTGCGTAAGCAAGACCTGCTGTCGCAGCGGCGTACGCGGAACTGGGAAACACGATTGCTGGAAATGTTGCGTGATACGCTGCTCGAACGGGCGCGCGCTGCGATGCCGGATGGAGACCTGTCGCGCTGGGCCGCAGAAGTGGCGGAGAACAGGCGCGATCCTTATTCTGTAGTAGAAGAGATTACGGGAAAATTGGGTTTATCGTGATGGTGTGGCGCGTGCGCCCTCGCCCGCGTTTTCGGAGCGGCAAGGTCCCAATCAGTTATGGCTAGGCCTTCAAAGGGCAGGCGGGCGAGGGCGCCCGCCCCACACGAGTGGATATGGATTTCGCTCTTGACCATCTCGGCATTGCGGTGCGCTCGCTGGCGACGGCGAAATCCATCTATGAAAAACTCGGGCTGGCTGTCTCGCCTGCAGAAATCGTTCCCGGCGAAAAGGTGCGAGTGGTCATGATTCCGGTGGGTGAGAGTCGCCTGGAGTTGCTGGAAGCGACGGCGGACGATTCGGTGATTGCGAAGTTCATCGCTAAGCGAGGCGAAGGACTGCACCACATTTCGCTGCGGGTTCCTGATCTTGCTGCGGCAGTTGAAAAGCTTAAGGCGGATGGGGTGCGGCTGGTTTCAGACGAAATCAAAAGTGGCGCGGGCGGACATCGCTACATTTTTGTTCATCCTTCAAGCACCGGTGGCGTGCTGCTGGAGCTTGTGGAATCCGGCTACTGACAGTCATGCTGATCCTCGCAGCCGACACTTCTGGGAAAAACGGCAGTCTTGCCCTGGTGCGATTTGAGGCGGAATTGTCCCGCACGCTCGAACTGGTTTCGCTGGAAGGAGGAACGTTCTCGGCACGATTGGTGCCGCAGATTTCTGCATTGTTGAGCAACCACAACCTCGCAAAGGGCGACATTGATGCTCTCGCGGTGGCGTCCGGTCCGGGTTCGTTTACCGGACTGCGCATCGGGCTTGCGGCCGTCAAGGCTCTCGGGGAAATCTTGCAGAAGCCCATTGCGGCGGTTTCGCTATTGGAAGCAGTTGCTCGTGCTGCGGGACGCGAAGGGAACGTGCTTGCGGCGCTGGATGCGGGGCGGGGCGAAGTCTATTGCGGCGAGTATGAAATTCGAGGGTCGCGAGCGACTCTGATCGCGCAGCGATTGCTTATCGCGCAGGAGTTTGCTGCCAGCGCCGCCGCTGGGCGGCTGATTGCTACGCCCGACGCGAGCGTCGCAGAATTGGCCCGCGGGAAGAATTTGCAGGTGACTTTGATCGTGGCGCCCCGCGCAGATGCCATCGCCCGGCTTGGGTTTGAAAAAATCCAGGCGGGGGAGATCATCTCTCCCGAACTGCTTGACGCGATTTACATCCGGCGCAGCGAGACAGAAGTCAACAAGAGCGGTCGAACCCAGGCGTGATGATCGAGAAGAAATCAGCGAAGGCTGAGTTTGTCATCCTATGGGAGTTCTGCGTCAGATCCGGCAAGGGGCGTCAGTTTGAGAGAATTTACGCCAGCGATGGTGCGTGGGCGAAATTCTTCCGCAAGGGCAAAGGTTACATCCGCACGGAGTTAGTTCGCGATCTGAAAACGCCGCGCCGCTATTTGACGCTTGATCGCTGGGCCTCCCGCGAGGCGTATTTGCGATTCAAGAAAGAGCACCGGGCCGAGTATCAGGCGATCGATGAGAGATGTCTTTCGCTGACGGAAGATGAAATAAAGATCGGTGAGTTTTACGAGGTTTCAAGACCGAGGTAATGGCTTCCGTGAAGGGGCTCGGTCATTTTTTGTCGGCAGCTTCCCCAGCACTTCCGTACCCGGCTGTCACATGCCGTCGCTTTCTTGCGACACAAGCGCGGGTATGCCCAACCGTGCATCCTCGCGGCGCTTCGACGGAGTCCCTTTACAAAGTTCTTGTAGGATTTTAGCTGCGATATGAAAATTCGTCGTGCCAGATCAGAAGACATTGTCGCGCTGGTAGGGCTGGAGAGACAAGCTCCATCCGCGGCGCATTGGGCGGAGTCTTTCTACCTCAACCTTTTCGAGGACTTAGCGGTGGATCGAGTTTTGCTGGTCGCTGAAGAAGAAGAAGGCGCGCTTCGAGGCTTTCTGGTTGCGCGGATCCTCGGTGAAGAATGCGAATTGGAGAATATTGTGGTGGCCGACGGCAATCGGCGGCGTGGTCTGGGATCAAAACTGCTTCGCGCGCTCATGAATACCGCGCGCGGTCGGAATGCAACCTGCATTTTCCTGGAAGTTCGCGAATCCAATGTAACGGCGCGCGCTTTTTACGAGACCTGCGGCTTTTCGACTGATGGCCGCCGTAAGTCGTACTACAGCGATCCGCCTGAAGATGCGGTTCTGTACACCCTGGCGATGTGACTGCCCTGATTCCTGTGCAAACATAAATCATTACAGTTGTGTGACTTACAGGTAAATTTCTGTTGAAAAATCTTCGTTGAACGGTTGCTTCTCCTGTGCTAGGTTTAGCTCAGAAAATATGAATATCAGGAGGTCTGCAGGATGCTAGCCTCTAGGGATCATCTCCTGGCCACGCATGAAGAATTTCGCAAGCTGGCCACGGAGCATACGCAGTATGAACAACGGCTCTCCTCTCTCACTCACAAGCGCTATCTCACCGACGACGAAAAACTGGAAGAAGTCAGGCTGAAGAAGCTGAAACTGCGGCTACGAGACCAGATGGAGTTCATCGAGCGGCAGTACCGGGAACACGTTTCCAAGGGTCAGGTCGCCTAAGAACTTTTGTCCAATTCACCCACCGTCCTGAACGGTGCGGGATTGATCTATCCACAGCCAGGCGCCGACGGCGCCTTTTGTTTTGTGCGCAAAAACCCCGGCTCCACGGTTCGCGTGCCATATAATTCTTTTGTCCCCCTATGGTTCGTGACGGCTACTACTACGGATTGGTACTGCTTGCGGCGGCGTTGCTGGTGGGATGGTTGACCAGTCCGATTTGGGCGGTGGTTCCGGTACTGCTTGCCGTATTCTTTTTGTGGTTCTTCCGCGATCCGGAGCGCGTGATTCCGGGTGACGCAGGCGCGGTGGTTTCACCTGCCGACGGCAAGGTGACGGATGTGTCAACCGTGATGGCAAACGGGAAACCGGTAAAACGAATCAGCATCTTCCTGAATGTATTTAATGTTCACGTGAACCGGTCACCGGTTTCCGGCGTGATTCGCAGTGTGCGCTACCAGACGGGAAAGTTCCTGAACGCCATGAATGCTTTGAGCGCGGAGCACAACGAGCAGAATACGGTGACGGTTGAGGGCTACGGGCATACGGTTACTTTCAAGCAGATCGCGGGACTGCTGGCGCGGCGCATCGTATTCACCAAGCGAGTTGGCGACCGGGTGGAGCGGGGAGAGCGGGTGGGCCTGATCAAGTTCGGCTCTCGCGTGGACGTGCTGCTTGAGCCCTCGGCGGAAATCGGAGTCAAAGTGGGTGACCACGTGAAGGGTGGGTCCAGCATTCTGGCATTCCTGAAAGGCGAGCAAAAGGAACTGGCCGGAATCGCCGTGGGACGTGCGCAGCAGGGGGCGCCCTGATGGACGAGGCACAGTATTTGCAGCGGCGAAAGGAAGACCGGTCTTCGCGCAGGTTTCGCAAAGGCATGTACATTCTGCCCTCTTTATTCACCACGGCGAATATGTATCTCGGCTTCTACGCCATGCAGCAGGTCACGCAGGGATCGCTGACTGACTACTGGCATTTTGATCATGCGGCGATAGCGATAGGGTTCGCGGTATTGTTTGATGGGTTGGATGGACGGATTGCCCGGATGACCAACACTACCAGTGAATTTGGTCGCGAGTTGGATTCGCTGGCGGACGTGATCACCTTTGGTGTGGCTCCGGCGTTTCTGGCCTGGATGTGGGGCTTTCGCAGTATTTCGCCGTATATCTCATATCCGGATATGGTGGTGAAACTTTCGCATCTGGGCGCGATTGCTGGATTCGCGTTTCTGGTCGCGGGAGCGAGCCGGCTGGCACGGTTCAACATCACCTCAAACCCGCAGCCCTCGAATCCGGGACGGCCGGGGAGGAAATATTTTGTGGGGATGCCGATTCCGGCTGGAGCGGGCGTGGTTGCGGCCGTGGTGCACTTCACGGGAGGCGATCCACCGGAATGGTGGGGAACCGCAGTGGTCTGGCTGGTGGTGATTGTGATGGCCTCGTACCTGATGGTCAGCACCTGGCGCTTCTATAGCTTGAAAGAAGTGAACTTCGGTTCGCGGCAGCCGTCGCGGTTGATCGTCATCTTCGCGGTTCTGTTTGGCGCCATCTGGTTCTTTTCGCGGCAGGTGCTGTTCGGCCTGGCGCTGTTTTATATGTTCCAAGGAGTGTTCTGGCGATTGCAGTGGGTATTTCGTCGCAAACGAAATCCGCCGCCTCCGACTTACACGGAGGCTTCGCAAACTTCATGAACTCGAATGTTAAATCTGTCGGAGTCGCGCACGTGGACTCGGCGCGCGGTTTCTACCGGGTGGCGATTGTCGGTGCGGGATCGCTGAAGGGCAAGGAGGTCGCGGAGGTCCTCGACCAGCGCAATTTTCCGTCATTGGAAGTGAAGCTGCTGGACGATGACGAATCCCTGGGCCAACTGGAAGCGGTCAAGGATGAGATCACTTTCATCCAGAGCGTGCGCTCGGAACAGTTCGAGCATGTGGATTTCACGTTCTTTGCTTCCGATGGCGATTGCACTCGCAGGAACTGGCAGCATGTGCTGAAATCGGGCAGCGCGATCATTGACCTTTCGTACGCGCTTGACGATGAACCCGGCGCGGTGGTGCGGGCGCCCTGGGTGGAGCGGCAACTGGGACAGGCTTTCACTCCCGAACTACAGCCCGGACCAGCGGTGGTGGCGCATCCGGTGGCGGTTGTGCTGGCGCTGCTATTGGCGCGATTGCATGCAGCGGCGCCCATCAAGCGGGTAGTGGCGACGGTGTTTGAGCCGGCCTCCGAGCATGGGCAGAAGGGAATGGATGAGTTGCACGAGCAGACGGTCAATCTACTCTCATTCCATCAACTCCCGAAGAACATCTTTGATGTGCAGGTTGCGTTCAGCATGGTGGCACGCTACGGCGAACAGTCGGCGCGGTCGCTGTCCGCGGTGACCGAGCGGGTGGTGAAGCATTACAAGAAAATCGTGAATGATCGCGCTCCCGTTCCTTCACTGCGTATGATACAAGCGCCGGTGTTTCACGGCCACGCGTTTTCGCTGAACGTGCAATTCGAGCAGCCGACCGCGGTTTCGCAGGTTTCCGGGGCGCTGGCCGGCGAGCACGTCGCGGTGATCGCAGAACCGGAAGAAGCTCCCAACAACGTGAATGCCGCGGGGCAAGGGGACATTCTGGTTTCTGTCACTCCGGATTCGGCAGATGCGCAGAGCGTTTGGTTGTGGGCAACCGCCGACAATTTCCGGGTGGCAGCAATTACGGCTGTCGAGTCAGCCGAGGGAATGGCTGCGACCCGGCCGCGGGGGCAGATCCAGTGAGCCGGGTTCTTGTCATGCTGGCCTGCCTTTTGGGGGCAGGATGTGGATATCACACGGCGGGACGCGCGAACCTGCTTCCATCAGACCTGCGCACGGTGGCGGTGCCGGCATTTGTGAATCAGACGCAGACTTATAAGATCGAGCAGACGCTCACTGCTGCGGTGGTTCAGGAATTCACCACCCGCACCAAGTACCGCATCACTTCTGAGCCTGGTTCAGCGGATGCGACCTTGCGCGGCACAGTCCTCTCCACCTCCACAACGCCTTTGACTTACGATTCGCAAACCGGCCGGGCTTCGAGCGTGCTGGCGATTGTGACGGTGAAGGTAGCGTTGACCGACCGGCAGGGAAGAGTGCTGTACCAGAATCCTTCTTATACGTTTCGCGAGCAGTATCAGGTCTCGCAGGACCTGAGTAGCTTCTTCGAAGAAGACGCGCCGGCCTTTCAGCGCTTGTCACGCTCATTTGCGCGCACCCTGGTTTCGAACGTGCTGGAGGCCTTCTGATGCGGGCGTTTGCGCAAGCCGAACGCTTTGTTTCGGAGGTCGAAGCGCGGAAGCTGCGGCCGGTGTACGTTTTCGTGGGCGACGAAGTTTTTTTCCGCAAGCAGTGCCGCGACGCGATTCTCCGTTCGCTGGTTCCGACTGACCTGCGCGAATTCAGTCTGTTTGACTTTGATCTGGCGGAGACGGATCTGGCGGAAGTGCTGGACCGCGCCCGCACGCCTTCTCTGATGGCGCCGTTCCAGATATTTTTTGTGCGCGGGGTGAAGACCTTGTTCGGACGGGGCTCCAACGAAGACAAGCTCAAGGCCATTGAACAGTACTGCGAAGATCCGAATCCGGACGCGGTGCTGATCTTTGT
>WNFC01005291.1_pt1 | contig 18412 bp, 14 predicted proteins | sample 5400541 | NCBI WGS metagenome assembly WNFC01 (sample SAMN13153342, study PRJNA577476) | soil metagenome | isolation source: 120 cm saprolite under Douglas fir tree site 2 hole 2 replicate 1 | place: USA:California | collected 2015-04-18 | reverse complement strand
CTTTGGGCCATTGTTGAAGGGTCAGCGGACGGCCGGTCAGCGCGGGGACCATCACCGGAGCGACGCGCCGGTAGTACTCGAAGACATCTTTCTTGGTCAGCTTGCTTTCGGGAAAGATGATCCGATCTGGATGGGTGAGCTCGACGGGCGGGACCGGCGTGGCCTTGATCGAAGACTCCGAGGCTGCCTTCGCCGGGGGATTCGCGGTGGCCGAGCGCGAGGCAACCTTGGCTTTGGCGCGGTGCTCTCCTTTGATTTGCACCGGCAGCTCCCGCCGGCAGTCTTCCGGCTTCTTGTCCTCACGAAGCCCCTGAAACGAGGGATGCCGGAGCTTTCCATCGCGCGTCCATTCGGTGAACGCGACCTGAGCGACGTACTTCGGTTTGACCCAGATGGCATCGCGCGCGAGGGGCGCATCGGGGGCCGCCGGGGCGTCGGTGCGATCTTTCTCGAGCATCTGGCGCAGCCGCCGCCGCATCTGCGCGGTGAAGCCCGTTCCGACCTTGCCCGCGTATTCGAAGCGTTTGCCGTTGTAGACGGCGACATGCAGGGCGCCGATCTCGTCCGCGCCATTGGAGATCGGAGAAAAGCCGATGATCGCCACTTCCTGCGATTGAGAAATCTTCAGCTTGAGCCAGTCGCTCGACCTGCCGGGCGAGTAAGGCGAGCCGCGCGCCTTGGCCACCACTCCCTCGAGACCGCGGCGCTTCGTCTCGGCCATCACCTCTTCGACCGTTCCCTCGAGGCGCTCGGAGGGCTGAATCAGCGGCGGAGCCCCGGTGAGCAGCGACTCCAACAGATCGCGCCGCTCTTCCAGGGGACGCGAGCGCAGGTCCTCGCCTTCGAGCCAGAGCAGATCGAAGGCCGCGAAGTGGTGCTCGGCGCCGGCGGCCATCAGCTGCTGAAATCTCGAAACGCCCTTGGCATCGGTGACGATCACCTCGCCGTCGATCACCGCTTCGCCGACGACGATCCGCGAAAGCGCGGCGGCGATCTCGGGGAAGCGCGAGGACAGGTCCAGCCCATTGCGGGTCTTGAAGGCGAGCTTGCCGCCGGAAATCGCCGCCAGCCCGCGATAGCCGTCGTATTTCACCTCGAACACGAAAGAGTCGGGAGGCACCGAGTCAGGCTTGGCCAGCGTCGCCAGCATCGGCGGCCACACCTTTTTCAGCAGCTCCTCGGGATCGGGATGAGGTCCGCGAAGGGTGCTCTTCCGCACCGGACCTCGGGTCTGCCTCTTCCCGGAGACGACGGATTCCGGCCGCTCGGCGACGACGTCATAGGCCGGTTTTTCCCGGCCATCCTTGGCTTTGAAGATCAGCCACTGCTGCTTGCCCCCGACCGGTCGCGTGCGCACCAGATGCCAGCGCCCTTTGAGTTTTTCCCCGTTGAGCTCGATCAACAAGTGTCCCTTTTTGCGCTGCTCGCTGGCCTGGCCCGGAGGAACGGTGTCGTAGGTGCCACGGTCCCAGATGATCGAATCGCCCGCGCCGTACTCTCCATCTGGGATCCGGCCTTCGAAGCTTCCGTATTCGAGCGGATGGTCCTCGGTCTGCACGGCAAGGTGCTTCACCGCCGGGTCGTAACTGGGTCCCTTGGGGATCGCCCAACTCGCCAGCGCGCCATCCATCTCCAGCCTCAAGTCGTAGTGGAGTCGCGTCGCATCGTGCTTGTGGACCACGAAGGATGGTTTTGTGCCGGTAGCGCCGGCGCGCGTCGCCTTCCCAGGCGCTGGCTCCGGCGTCACCCGGAAGTCGCGCTTCTCCTTGTAGGTTTTGAGCTGGCTCTTGGGGGTCATCGAGCCTTGATAATGTAGCCGGGCTCTTTTGTCTGCTGGGACGACCTGGCTTTAGAACGTGTCGCGACCCGGGTCGGGTTCAATCGACAACGTTGTGTCGAAATCGAGCGAGATGTCGATCTCGTACTCTGGATCGAGGTTCGCTGAGCCGGTCGGGCTCGCGGGAAAGTGCTCGCAGAGCGCGGAGAGCGCATCGTCCATCTCGCTCATCTCGATGCCCGCCAGCGGCCCGGAATAAGGCTCGAAGGGATCGCTGGACGAGGCCAAGCCGCTGGCATGGGGCGCGAAGGGATCGCTGGACGGGGCCAAGTCGATGGCGGGGGGCGGGGTGGGCGGAACCAAGCCGATGTCCGGGAGCGCAAAGGGCTTGCTGGGCGGAACCGGGCCGATGTTCGGGGGGGTGGAGCGCTGGCTGGGCGGAACCGAGCCGATGGACGGGACCGCGGCGGGCTGAGTGCGCGCAACCGATCCGATGGCCGGAGGCGCAGAGGGCTTGCTGGGCGGAATCGAGCCGATGGCCGAAGCCGCGGCAGGCTGGCTGAGCGGAGCCGAGCCGATGGTCGGAGCCGCGGCGGGCTGAGTGCGCGCGACCGAGCCGATGGTCGGAGCCGTGGAGGGCTGAGTGCGCGAAACCGAGCCGATGGTCGGGGGCGCAGAGGGCTGGTTGGGCGGAACCGAGCCGATGGTCGGGGGGGCAGAGGGCAGGCTGGGCGGAACCGAGCCGATCGCCGGAGGCCCGGAGGGCTGAGTGCGCGGGACCGAGACATTGGCCGTGGCTGCGGCGGGCGGGCTGGGCGGAACCGAGCCGATCGCCGCATGAGCCTCGGCGTCGTCTGGGCTCAGCCGCAGCACGGTCGTCCAACACTTCCGGGCCTGGTCGCCGCGCCCAACTCGGCCATAGATCCGCCCCGCCTCTCGAAAGACGAGCAACGCCCGCTCTTCTTCGCCCATCACCCCGAGGACGGCGCCGACGAACGAGATGAGATCGGGGTTGTCCGGCTCTCGTTCCAGTGAGATCCGTAAGATTATCAGAGCGCGGCGATGGTCCCGCAGTTTCACCGCGGCGTTGGCAGCCTCGAGGGCGACCTTCGGGTCCCCGCCAGTGATTTGCACCAGCCACTCGAGGACTTGCAGGCGCTCGAGCGGCGCCCTCTGCTCGTCCAGTCGCTCCAGCGCCTGACGCAGCAAAGCGATCGCCTCTGCCTGCTGCCCGCTGTCCGCCAGGCACTTCGCGTAGGCCAATTTCGAGCCCAGCCCCTCGTCCAACTCTGCTGCCCGCTCGAGCATCTTCAACTGCGCCGCCAAATTGCCCGATGCCGCAGCGGCGCGGCTGCCGATCTCGAGGGTGTTGACCGCGTCCCGCTTCTTTCCGCTCTTGACCAACAGCTCCGCAAGCGGTTCCACGCTGGCGGTGTGCGCGGGCATCAGATCGAGGGCGCGCCGAAACGCCGCGGCCGCTTTGGTCTCGATCCCATCCTTGCTGTGCATCATCCCCAGTTGGTGAAACGCGTCGGCAGCCACCGCATCCTCGCCCAATCGCTCCCGGATTTCGGCCAAACGCAAGAGGATCCTCGAATCGCTCGGGCTGTTCGATAGGTGTTCGGAGTACGCCTTCGCAGCCTTGGCCAGGTTGCCCTTCTTTTCGTGCTGTTGGGCGATTTCAAGGAGAGCGCGCGGGCCGGGCATACGGTGAAGTTAAAGTCTATTCGATTTAAGCTGGGTGAGCAGCGACCAGTATGGGGAGAATGAATGACGATCGAGCAAATGCTCGGCCTTCTTGGAGTAGGTGTGAAGAAGGGCGCGAGCGACATTCATCTGGAGGCAGGGTATCCCCCTGCCTACCGGATTCGCGGCGAGCTCTTCGGCGCCAAGATGGATCGGCTCACTCCCGCGGAGACGATGCTCCTCGCCCAGCAGATCCTGAGAAAGGACGATCCATTTCTGGATGGCAGCCGGCACGACGTCGATCGCGGCTTTGGAATCCCGGGCGTGGCCCGCTTCCGGGCGAGCATCTTTCGGCAGCGCGGATCGGTCGGCCTTGTCTTGAGAGTGATTCCCTTCGAGGTGCCGAGCATCTCGGCGCTGAACCTGCCTCCGATCGTGGCGTCGATTGCCACTGCGCGCAACGGCCTGGTCCTGGTGACCGGCTCTACCGGCAACGGCAAGTCCACCACCATCGCCTCGATGCTCGATCACATGAACAAGACCGATCGGGCCCACATCGTGATGATCGAGGACCCGATCGAGTACACCCTGACCCCCGAGAAATCGGTGGTGATTCAGCGCGAGGTCGGAACGGATACCGAGTCCTTCGCCACCGCGCTTCGCGCTGCATTGCGCCAGGATCCAGACGTGGTGATGGTCGGCGAGCTCCGCGACTATGAGACCGCGGACACCTGCCTGAAGGCGGCGGAAACCGGGCACCTGGTCATCGCCTCGCTCCACACCCCGGATGTGCAGCGGACGAGATCGGACGCTTCGTGGGGATTTTCTCGGCCGAGGAACAGCTCTCGGTTCGACATCGGCTGGCGGACAACCTCAAGGCGATCATCTCGCTTCGCCTGATTCCCAAACAGGACGGATCGATGCTGATCCCCGCGGTTGAAATCCTTCTGGTGACCCGCTCGGTTCAAGAAGCGATTCGAGATCCGTCGAGGACCGAAGGGCTCGGCGCGCTGATGGAAAAGGCGCACGACGATGTAAAGATGCAGACCTTCGACCAGCACCTCTTGCAGCTGTACCAGGCGGGCACGATCAACGCCGACACCGCCAAGCGGGTGGCGACCAATCGCGCGGACCTGGAGCGGGCCCTGACCTTCGGGAGCGCTTAAGTCGTGTCGCTTCGGCGGGCAGTCCTGGTGGATCGGGATCCACTGCTGCTCTCCAGGCTCACCGGCGAGCTGAGCCGCCGCGGCTTCGTGGTGGAGACCCTCTCCTCTGTCGTCGGCTTTACGGCGGATCTGTTGGCGCTCTCGAACCCGGATTTTCTGCTGCTCGACGCGGAGCTTCCGGGAGTGAAGCACGCGGCGCTGCTGGTGATCATGCGCTCGCTCCGATCGCGCCGGCAGCTGAAGATCGCCGTTTCCACGTCCGGGGATCCGGCTTGGATCAAGACCCAGCTGGTGCCGGACGTCCTGGTTCTCCGGGAGCAGCTCCTCCGGGAGGGTGAGCGCGCGCTGGGGATCGCGCCGGAATCCGATACGAAGGTGGACGTCCGCGGAATCGTCGATGAAGTGCTCGGACAGAAGACCGTCGGAAACATCCAGGCGCTCGAGGTGAAGATCAACCTCTTCAGCAAGGGCAACTTCTACGTCGGGAAGGACAACCAGCTCGGCATTTTCATCCCCACCGCGGCGCTCCTGCCGGTGGGGCAAAAGGTGGAGATCCACCTCGATCTGATGGAGAGCGCGATCTTCAGCATCACCGGAGAAGTGGCCTGGCAGAGATCGCACAGTTCCTTCGGCGGCCGGATTGCGAGTGGAATCGGGATCAAGCCGCTCGACATCCCGGTGGAACACCGCGCCGCGATCGACAAGTTCGTCCAGACGCGCCAGCCGATCACCTGGGCGGCGTGATCAAGACGACCCGAAAAGGCGAGCCCGGGAGACGAGTGGCGCACCGTTCGTCCAGGTCACAGATGCGTCTTAGCGGCGCGATCGAAGCCAACCCGGAGAGTCGAAGCCCGAAAAAGAGTGGCCCTCCGATCTTTCGGTCACTTTCCCTTCCCGTGTCCCTTCCGCTTGTGCTCCTTCATCACCGTTCGGGCGGCCACCTCGGTGGCGCGTTTCCCGTAGCGGCCGGATTTTTGAGCGCTCTTCTTGATGTGCTCGTACTGGCGCTGCTCCTTGCTACCCACGCCCCTGAGGTGTTTTTTGCCAGGCATTCTGACCTCCGTTTGAGTGCTCCGGTCAGATGAAGGTAAGTATCGGGACTCTCGAGCGGCAACCGCCGCGACGTGGGGTCAGAAGGGCGCGGGCAATCGATGGAGGCGACGCTTTTCAAACCGGAGTTCCTGTTCGTCGAGGGCAGGTTCCGATCCGATTTGGGTCTCGCCGTTTCCCCGGACGGCCGAATCAGCCAGCTGAGCGCGGTCCGCAAGACAGACCGCGCCGTCCATCTGCCGGGTCGGGTCCTGCTCCCCGGCCAGGTCAATGTGCACTCGCACGCGTTTCAGAGGCTGCTCCGCGGCCGAACGGAGTTTCGCCTGGCGACCCAGCAAGCGGAAAACTTCTGGACCTGGCGCCAGCGAATGTACCAGGTGGCCTTCGCGCTCGGACCCGAGGAGCTCTACATCGCTTCGCGGCAGGCTTTTCTGGAAATGGCACTCTCCGGAATCACCAGCGTGGGCGAGTTTCACTATCTCCAACGCGACCCGGAGGGCCGGGAGTATGCGGATCCAAACGAGCTGGCCAAGCGGGTGGTCCAGGCCGCGCGCGACGTGGGCCTGAGGATCGTTCTGCTCCGGGTCGGATATGCCCGCGCCGGCCACCGGGTCCCCCCAGATCCCAGCCAGCGCCGGTTCATCGAGCCCGAGGTGGAGAAGTTTTTCAACGCGGCTGACGAGCTCGCCGCCGCGTTTCGAGGCGATCCTTGCGCCTCGGTCGGGATCGCACCCCACAGCGTTCGCGCCGTTCCGAAAGAATGGCTGCAGCGATCGAGCGAGCGGCGCGACCGGGTCGTTCACATGCACGTGGCCGAGCAGCAGGGGGAGGTGGACGCCTGCCTGGAGGAGCACGGCCGGCGACCGGTGGAGTTGCTCGACGAGGTGGGTCTTCTGGGGCCCCGCTTCACCGCCGTCCACGGGATTCACCTGGTCAAAGGCGAAATCGAGCGGCTCGGCCGATCCGGCTCGGCGGTCTGCGCCTGCCCGTCGACCGAAAGAAACCTGGGGGACGGCGTCGTTCCCGCCGATGAGCTGATGGCGGCCGGCGTTCCCATCTCCCTGGGCTCGGACAGTCACGCGGAGATCGACCTGATCCAGGAAGCCACCCTGCTCGAGGGGCATTTGCGCCTGGTTCGCCAGAAGCGCGCGGTGCTCGATTCGGTGGGAGGGGATCCGAACAGCCTTGCCGCCCTGTTGTTCACCTGCGCCACCGCGAACGGCGCGCGGGCGCTGGGGCTGGACGGCGGCGGCCTTCGCGTCGGCGCGCCGGCGGACTTCTTCACCGTGGATCTGGGGCACCGCTCGCTGGTGGGAACGACCGAGGACAATCTGCTCGAGGCGATCGTCTTCGCGATGAGAAAGGGCGCGGTGCGCGACGTCGCGGTGGGCGGAAAGCTGATCGTCCAGGACGGCGAGCATCCGCTCGGAAATCAGAGCGACCACGAGTTCGCCGCGCTTTGCCGGAAGGTCTTTTCGTGAACGACCTTCTCGCTTCACTCAAATCGACCTTGGCTCAGCTGGTGGCGATCGACTCGACGTCGGCCCGGTCCAACGAGCGGGTGATCGAATACCTCCAAGAGAGGTTGCGGCCCTTGGGCTTCGCGCTGAAGCTGCAGACGTATCTCGACGACGCCGGGGTGCGGAAGACGAATCTGATTGCGACCATCGCAGGCGACGCGTCGCAGCCGGTCGAGCTGGCGTTGGTCGGCCATACCGACTGCGTGCCCTACGATTCCGCCTGGAAGGAGGCGCTTCTCCTCGAGGAGCGGGATGGACGGCTCTATGGGCGTGGCGCTTGCGACACCAAAGCGTTCATCGCCGCGGCGATCACCGCCGCGGGCCGGGTCGAGCCGCTAAAACCCCTCGCCCTGGTCTTCACCGCCGACGAGGAGCTGGGGTGCGTCGGCGCCAAGCAACTCGTCGACGCCAAGGCGGTGCGAGCGCGGTACGCGATCGTCGGCGAACCCACTTCCCTCGCTCCGGTTCGGGCGAACAAGGGTTACTGCCTGGCGGAGATCGAAATCGGGGGCAAGGAGGGTCACAGCGCCTATCCCGACACCGGGGCCTCCGCGATCTACCGCGCCGCGCGATTCATTCGAAGGATCGAGGAGCTTTCGGCTGAGCTTCGCAGCGAGACGGATGCCAGCTTCGAGCCGCCCTTCACCACGGTGAACGTGGGAACGATCTCCGGAGGCAAGGCGAAAAACATCATCCCCGGAAGCTGCCGTTTTCACGTCGAGTGGCGGCCGATCCCGGGCCAGAGTCCAAAGCATGTCTTCCGCCGCCTGGAGGAGATCGGGAAGGAGCTGAAATCCGAGGACGCCGGCTTTTCGGCTCGGATCGACCTCTTACGGCAGGACAACGGCGCACGGAGCGCTCCCGATTCGCCGATCGTCCGGTTCATCGCCGATCAGAGTGGGAAGGAGCCCACGACGGTACCATTTGGAACCGAGGCGGGGCATCTCGCGGCTCTGGGGGCGGAGACGGTCGTCTTCGGTCCGGGGAACATCCAGTTCGCGCATCGCACCGGCGAATTCGTTCCGATCGATGAGCTCGTTCGCGCCGAGGCGATTCTCGAGCGGGCGATCATTGCGTTCTGTTCGGGGCGGCAGAGGTTGAAGGTCGAGCAGGGCTAAAGACGAAACGGGGAAGAAGCGCCGGTGCGCTGGGCGGGCGCGATCCCTGTGGCGTGCTACGGACCCAGGGAGTCGGCCTCGTGCTTCAATCGGGTGTTGGATCAGGACCAGGTATTCATCGCGCGGATCGTGCCGCGCCTACCACCCAGGCCGGAGGCGCCCAGGCGCGAGCTTCGCCGCCACCGCCTCGAGCGCGGCCGACACGAACTCGGCAACCGCCCGAACCCGGGGAATCGCGCGGGAGTCGGGGCGCATTCCCAGGAACAGCTCGCGCGGTGGTGGCAAGGGAGACAGTTCCAGAAGCGTGAGTCCGGGCGTGGCATCGCCAACGAACCGCGGTAGCAGCGCCAGTCCTCCGCCTCCCGCCGCGAGCGTTGCCAGCAGCAGGCGTCCGTTTGCCCGTGCCGAGACCTGAGCTGACGAAGCGTGGGCCTTGAGCCACGTGGCGTCTCCTCTGCCGGCGTCCTCCGTCAGGGTCACGAAGCGGTGCCCTGGCGAGCCGGCGGCGAGGTCAGGAAGCCCTCGGGCCTTCAGGTAGTCGCTCGTCGCGTAGACACCGACCTCAGATAGCGCCACGCGTCGCTGGAGGAGGCCGGGGTGCTCGAACCGCGCTCCCCGGATCGCCAGATCGCTCTCTCCCCGAGGAAGGTTCAGCCACCGGGCCTCTGCGACGAGCTCGACGGTAATGTCGGGATGTCGTTGCCCGAAGCGCGCTAGCGCCGGAGCGAGCACGGTGCCGCACAGCCACTCGGCCGAGGTGAGCTTGACCGTTCCCCGCATCTTCCGGCTGTTGAACGCCGTCGCCCGGTCGGCCGCGAGCACCGCCGCCTCGATGCGTTCGGCCTCAGCGACCACTGCCTGACCTGCATCGGAGAGCCGGTAGCCCTCTGGCCTCCTCTCGATGAGCGGCGTCCCGACCTTCTTTTCCAGGACGGAGATGCGGCGGCTGACCGTGGGCTGGCTCACCGCGAGCGCCGTTGCCGCCGCAGTCAGCGTCCCCTCCCGTGCGAGGGCCAGGAGGAAGCGGAGGTCGTCCCAGCGTTCGATCATCGGCTTCATTCAATTCTGTAGGGACGCCCTGCACAACTGTTGGGTGCCGGCGCCAAGGGCGTCGCGCATCCTACTGGACATGAGGCCCTCCACTCCCCGTTGCTTTTTCAGCTCTTCCGGCACTGCCTTCCTCGCCATGTCTCTGATGCTGGGTCCAACGGAATGCGCAGGGGTTTCTTCCGAGCAGGTTGCCGACCGGCGGGCCCAGGTTTCACGATCTTCCAACTAATCAAAACGCTGCTCGTCTCGTATCTCTTGGCGCAAGTTTGCCCCAACACCCATTTACCTAAGGAAGAACTATATGAGCAAGGCAAAGACAGTTATCGTCACAGGTGCGTCGCAAGGCATTGGTGCCGAAGTCGTAAGAGTTTTTTTGGATCGCGGCTACAATATTGTTGCAAACTCTCGGAACATTTCGGGCGCAGGGACCTTCAAGACGTCCTCTCAACTGCAAGTTGTTGACGGCGATATTGGTGAGTTTGACACAGCCAAACGCATTACCGACACGGCCCGCGACAACTTCGGAAGCATTGACGCTCTCGTCAACAACGCCGGGATCTTCTTTACAAAACCATTTACTGAGTACACGCAAGTCGACTTCAGGCGGCTTGTTTCAACGAATATCGACGGCTTCGTTTATGTCACACAGCTTTCGATCAAGCAGATGCTGAAGCAAAAGACTGGCGGAAGTGTCGTTAGTATCACGACATCGATGGTTGATCATCCGATTGCAGGAGTTACCGCCTCGATTCCGATGATCACCAAGGGCGGTTTGGATGCCGTTTCGCGCTCGCTGGCAATCGAGTATGCCAGGGAAGGGATTCGCGTGAACACCGTCGCGCCAGGGATTGTCGATACGCCACTCCACAAGGACGATCCGAAGGACTTCCTCAAGACGCTCTCGCCGATGGGAACCATCAGCGACCCAAAGGAAATAGCGAGCGCAGTGCTCTTCTTGACGGAATCGCCAACTGTAACAGGAGAAGTGCTCCACGTTGATGGTGGATCACACGTCGGCCGATGGTAACAGCGGGCGCGCTGCCGCCTTGCGCAGAAGAGCGGCTAGAAGCACTAAAAATCGACCTTCCCCAGCCGCCCTCACCGTTAGGTGCGTATGTCGAGGCCGTTCAATCGGGCAACCTTCTGTTCTTGAGTGGAATTTTGCCAGTTGAGAATAGGAAGCCAAGGTACACTGGCACGATCGGGAGAGACCTATCGCCAGAAGAAGGGCGAGAGGCCGCGCGGCTCGCCTGCGTCAATGCAATCTCGGCCGCTAGAGAGCACCTTGGTTCGCTCGATCGCGTGACAAAGGTAATACGCCTTGGTGTTTCGCTGGTGGCCGTCAGTGATTTCACAGATCATCCGAAGATAGCGGACGGCGCGTCGGAACTGCTCGTCGACGTCTTTGGTGAAGGCAGGACGTCGACACGAATTGTGCTCGGGGTGGCAACACTGCCGCTTGGTGTGCCGGTTGAGCTCGAAGTGATCTTTGAAGTGAAGGACAGGGAGGCGAGATGACGGGGGTCAGCGATCGAACAGCTGCTGACATCAGGATCAGCCGCTGCGCTCCACAAGAGTGCGGTCAACCGGCGAACATCACGAGCGCCCCGCCTGGACCAGCTCTCGGAGCACGCGCTTTGCCTCGACGAGTAGGTTGTGCTCTTTGAGTCCTTCAGGGATCTTGGCGATCAGCTTCATGTCCGGGGTCAATCGATAGCCGCCCTTCGAGCGCTGCACCAGCTTGGCCGTCTTCGCCGGATCGAGCAACGCGTCGGTGCCGAGCGTGACCACCAATCGCCCGGGTCCGGACTCGAGCGTGCGCAGTTGAAGGTCGCGCATGTCGATTTTCAGGAGCATCAGCTCGGAGAGATTGTCCACTTCGTCGGGCGCTTCTCCGTAGCGATCGACCAACTCGGCTCTCAAATCCGTGAGCTCGTCCGGGTTCGCCGCCTGGGCGAAGCGCTTGTAGAAGACGAGGCGCTGGTGAACGTCGGGGACGTAGTCGTCGGGGATCAGGGCCGGCAAGGGGAGAGTCACTTCCGGCTCGACGACCGTCCGAGGCGGCTCGCCGCGCACCTCGGCAACCGCTTCCTCGAGGAGCTGCGTATAGAGGTCGAACCCGATCGCCGCGATCGAGCCGGACTGCTCGGCGCCAAGCAGGTTCCCGGCGCCGCGGATCTCCAGATCGTGGGAGGCGATCGAAAAACCGGCCCCCAATTCGGTGAACGCCTGCAGAACCTCGAGCCGCCGCTGCGCGTCGCGGGTCACGGCGCGGCCCGCGGGGACGACCAGGTAGGCGTAGGCGCGTTCGCGGGAGCGACCCACCCGCCCGCGCAGCTGGTAGAGCTGAGCCAGTCCGAATGCGTCGGCGCGATTCACGATCAGCGTATTCGCGGAGGGGATGTCGATTCCGCTCTCGATGATCGAGGTGCAAAGGAGCAGCTGGTGCTTCTTGGCGACGAAATCGACCATCACCTTCTCCAGCTGGCCTTCGCCCATTTGGCCGTGGGCCACCGCGATGGTGACCTCGGGAACCAGCTCGCGCAGGAAGCGCTCCATCGAGCGAATCGATTGGACGCGGTTGTGGACGAAGAAGACCTGACCGCCGCGGTGGACCTCGCGCAAAATCGCTTCCCGGATCTGCGCCGCGTCGAACTTGACCACGAAGGTCCGGATCGCCCGCCGATCCGCCGGCGGCGTGGTCACCAGGCTCATGTCGCGAAGCCCGGACATCGACATGTTCAACGTGCGCGGGATCGGCGTGGCGCTCAAGGTGAGCACGTCTACTTGAAGCTTGAGCTTCTTCAGCTGCTCCTTCTGCTTGACCCCGAAGCGCTGCTCCTCGTCGACGACGAGCAACCCGAGATCCTTGAAACCGACCTCGCCGCCGAGGAGCTTGTGGGTGCCGATCAGGATGTCGACCTTGCCCTCTCGCGCGCGCTGGAGAACCTCGCGCACCTCTTGCGGCTTTCGCATCCGCGAGACCACTTCCACCACCACCGGATAGTCGGCGAAGCGTTTCCGGAAGGTCTGGTAGTGCTGCTGAGCCAGCACGGTGGTGGGGACGAGCACTGCCACCTGACGGCGGTCGAGGGTTGCCTTGAATGCGGCTCGCATCGCGATTTCGGTTTTTCCGTACCCGACGTCGCCGCAGACCAGCCGATCCATCGGCTCGGGCTTGGTCATGTCCGCCAGCACCTCTTCGATCGCCCTGGCCTGGTCCGGCGTCTCCTCGAACTCGAAATCAGATTCGAACTGCCGGAAGAAGTCGTCCGGGGCGGAGAAAGCGGTGCCCGGATGCGCCCGGCGCGCGGCGTAGAGTTGCAGAAGCTCGGCGGCCATCTTGAGCAGGTTCTCCTTGACCCGCTTCTTGGTCTTTTCCCAGGAGGTGGTGCCCAGCCGATCCAGCGCCGTCTTGCTCGGATCGCCTCCGGTGAACTTCTGGATCAGCCTGAGTCGACTGACCGGAAGGTAGACCTTGTCGCGGCCGGCGTACTCGAGCACCAGGAAGTCGCCCGGGATTCCCTGGACGTTCATCTTCGTCAAACCGGCGTAGCGAGCGATCCCGAAGTCGGTGTGGACGACCAGGTCACCTTCCTTGAGCTCGCGAAATCCGGCGGTGAAGGGAAGCTCCGCTCTTTTCTGGCGGACCCGCCGGCGGGCGCGGACGCCGAATATCTCCTCCTCGGCGATCGCGGCGAATCCGCCTGCGGCATCGACGAACCCTTGCGAAATCTCGTGGGTGAAGAGGTGCGCGTGAACCGAGGTCTCGTAGAGCGCGCCCGGATCTGAAAGCGGCTCGGCATGAACCCGCACCATCAAATTCCGGTCGAGGAGCAGCCGCTTCAGCCGGTCTGCCTGCCCGAGCGAACCGCAGGCGATCGCCGCGCCGATGCGCCGGTCCCGCCACTGCATCAATCGCTCGACCAGCGGCGTCAGCGCACCCTCCTCGCCGTGGTGGGAAAGGATGGCTTCGCGCAGGTCCCGGGTCGCTGCAAAGCTGTTGAAGGAGACCGGAACCAGCGCCGAGTCGGTGAGCGACAGTCCCCCGCCCTCGATCGATCGGAAGGGGCGCAGCCTATCGCTGAGCTCTTTCTGACTGAGATAGTGCTGGTCGGGAGGCAGCGTCAGATCTCCGCGCTTTTCGCTCTCCTCGAAGCTGCGGTCGATGTCGGCCCACAGCTCCCCGGCTGCCCGGTCCAGCGCCACCGGGTCGTCGAAATAGAAGAGCGGTGGCTGCGCCAGGAATGGCAAGTAATCGAAGAGCGTCGCCAGCCCGCCTTCGAAGAATCCGGGAAGCAGCGGTTCCATGCCGAAGGCTGGAATCCCTTCGCGAATCTGCTCGATTCTCTCGCGGACCCGGGCGGTGGGGGTGGTGACGCGTTCCGCGGCGTTTCTCGTCGCCGCCTCCGCGGCTTGCCGGGTCTTCTCGGTAAAGAGCAACTCGCGCGCCGGGGGCAGGTAGACCTCTTCGCGCCGATCCACCGTCCGCTGCGTCTCCGGATCGAATACCCGGATCGAATCGACCCGGTCGCCGAAAAACTCCAGCCGGATCGGGTTTTGGTAGAGGGGCGAATAGACGTCGACGATTCCGCCGCGGACGGAAAACGTGCCCACGTCCTCGACGAGCGGCGACGATTGGTAGCCCATCTCGACGAGCTTTCGAGCGAGCGCGTCCCGGTCGTACTCCTGCCCGACGCCGATGAGCTCCGAAAGCTCGTTCACCGCCGAAGGCGGAAGGTGCCGTCGATACAGCGCCCGAAGGGAGAGGACGAGCGCCCGGATGCGCGTGCCCTGCCGTAAATGAAACAGCGCGTTGATCCGGTCGGTAATGATCGTCGGATTGGGCGAGAGATCGTCGTAGGGGAGGACCTCGTCCGCGGGGAGCCGCAAGACTCTGGGCTCGAGCGTGTCGCCGGACCCCCCCGCGAAAAACGCGATGTCGGCGGCGAGCCGGTCGGCTTCGTCCTCGTCCGCGGCGACGCAGACCAGCGGCGCCTTCAGCTCGCTCGCGACTCGAGCAAGCACGTATCCGCGCGCTCCGCCCTGGAGGCCTTGCGTTCGGACCTTGCGCTCGGCCCTCAGACGCTCGAGCACCCGGGAGGTCGGATCTCCACCGGAGATGGGCGCGTGCGGAAGCTCCGCTTCCGCTGTCTGGATCGAAGGTGACTGGGACATGGAAATGAACCGATCTCCGATCGGTTCGACGAAGGTCAAACGGGGTAAATAGGACCCACCGCGCGGCAGGTCAACTCAACTTCGTCCTTCCAAGGTCCCGGTCGCGCTTCCATCGCCTTTGGCGTCATTTCTTCTTGAAGCTGCGGATGTATTTCACCAGCGAGTCGATCTCTTCCGCACTCAACTTGTCCTTGAAGGGCTTCATCTTGGCGTTCTCGTCCGAGCCCTCCGCGATGGTGTGCCTGATCTCCTCGTCGGGGTGTTTTGTCTGCCACTGCGCGCCGGTGAAATCGGGAATCTTCTCCTTTTGGCCCGTCTTGGTCTGCGCCTTTCCGTCCTCGCCGTGGCACGCTTTGCACTTCGCCTTCCAGATCTCGGCTGGGGTGTCGGAAAAGGCGCGCCCCGCGAGCAAGGACGTCGAAAGGACCAACGCGACCGAGAGCTTCTTCATTCGTTCCTCCAGGACCAAAGCCTGTTGAGTGTGGATTCCACCTGCCTGCAACTATGGGCAGCCGGCCGTGTCATAGACCAAGACGCACGGGGCTGCGAAGACTTCATGAGGCAATCATTGTGGTTACCGAGCATGGCGAAACACGACGCGAGGGTATGGATCTCGTACCCCGCGGCAAGAGATGGTCAGATAGGCAGCCAAACCACAGGATTGGGATGGACGAACGGATTATTCGAGCACCGCGCCGGGTCTTCTTGAAATGGGTCGCCGGGATTGCCGGTGGCGCGGCGGCAGCAATCGCTGCGATACCAGTCCTCGGCGCGGTTCTCTTCCCTGTTCGACGCCGCACCGTCATCGAAAGCGAGGGCTTCATCCCCGTCGGTGATTTCGCGGAGCTGACGGTGGGAGCCCCGGTGAAGGCCGCGGTGCGCGCCACCCGTCTCGATGGGTGGACCAAGACCCAAGGAGTTGAGCTGGCCACGGTATGGCTCGAGAAGAGGCCGGACGGCTCGGTGCGGGCGCTCAGCAGCATCTGCCCCCACCTGGGGTGCTCGGTGGACTACCTGGCGGAGAGCGGGACGTTCAATTGTCCCTGCCACGACAGCGTCTTCGGCCGGGACGGCAGCAAAGTCTCCGGTCCTTCGCCGCGGCGATTGGATGGTCTCGAAACCCGGGTCGAGGAGGGCCGCGTCCTGGTGAAGTTCGAGCGCTTTGTGTGTGGTACGCCGGATCGGCGCAAGGCGTGACGAATGCTCAACCGCGCGAAAGAGCTGCTGTCCGAGATCGCTCCGCGAGGGGCGTTCCGCAGCCTGGTTCGGACCTTCGTCGATGAGCGGATTCCGGGCGGCGCCCGATTCGTCTACGTCTTCGGCTCGGCGCTGATCATCCTCTTCGGGATTCAAGCGCTGACCGGCGTGGGCCTGGCGCTCTACTACAGCCCTTCGGCGAACAACGCCTGGGCGAGCGTCTTCTACATCCAGCACAAAGTCGCCCTCGGGCAGCTCCTCCGAGGCCTCCACCACTACGGCGCCTCCGCGATGATCGTCGTCCTGGGGCTGCACCTGGTGCAGACCTTTACTTTTGGCGCCTACAAGCAATCTCGAGCGTTCGTCTGGTGGACCGGGCTTCTTCTCATGTTCCTGGTGATCGGGTTCGGGCTGACCGGGTACCTGCTTCCCTGGGACCAGAAGGGCTACTGGGCGACCCGCGTCGCCACCGACATCATGGCGACGGTGCCGATCGTCGGCCAGCCGCTCCAGTACGCGGTTCAGGGAGGCAATGAGTACGGCAATCTAACGCTGACGCGGTTCTACGCCCTCCATGTGGTGGTGCTCCCCGTCTTGCTCGCCAGCATTGCCCTTGGACATGTGGCGCTCTTCCGCCGGATGGGTGGAATCACCCCGAGCTGGAGGTTGCTTGAGCGCAAGCCGGATCCGGCCGTCAGGCGCTGGGTTTTCGTGCTCGCCGTCGCCACGCTCCTGTTCAGCGGGGGGATGGCGACCGGGCTGTTTCTGCCGCTGGGGTGGGCGGTGGCATTGGCTTGCGCCGCGGGAGGAATTCCGATCGCCATCCAGCTCGCGAGGTCGGCCGAGCTCGTTTCGACCAAGGATGATCCAAAGGCCGTCGGCGAGCTCTGGCCGGATCAACTGGCGCGAAATGCGGTGTTTGCGCTGGTGGTGGTGGGATCCCTCGCGCTTATGAGCGTCTACCGCCCCGCGCCCCTCGACGCGCCGGCGGATCCGACGGTGAACTACCTGCCGCGTCCAGACTGGTACTTCCTCTTCCTCTTTCAACTGCTCAAGTACTTTGAAGGACCCCTGGTGGTCGTCGGCACCCTGGTCATCCCGGGGTTGGCCACTTTGCTGCTCGTCGCGCTGCCGCTGCTCGATCGAGGCGATGTCCGAAGCCCGCTGGCACCGCGGCGGGTGCCCTTCGTCGCGGCGATCTACAGCCTCATCGGCGCCGTCTTCGTTCTCACCTACCTCGCGATCAGGGCGGATCAGCGAAACCCGGAGGCACAGCGGTTGCGCCGGGAAGCGGATCGTTCCGCGGCTCGGGCGATCGAGGTCGCGCAGAATGGGGTGCCGCCCGAGGGCGCGGCGGTGTTGCTCGCATCGGATCCGCGGGAGCACGGCCGTCGACTCTTCCGCAAATCGTGCGACTCCTGCCACACCCTCGATGGAGCAGGCGGGGCGAAGGCGCCGGACCTCACCGGATATCTGTCCCGCGGCTGGATCGCCGGCTTGATCCGCAATCCGGACGACCCCCGCTATTTCGGAAAGACGAAGCTGCACGAGATGGAGTCCGTCGCCGGCCTCGGAGAAGGTCAGATCGATCGACTGGCCGGCTTCGTTGCCGCGCTCGCGGCCCACGACGTCCCGCCGGCGCAATATCCGCCCGCGTTCGCGGAGGCATTCAAGCTGTACCAAAAGGCGGGATGCGAATCCTGTCACTCGCTGACCCCGGGGGAAGAGAGCCCAGGACCCAATCTGAGTGGCTACGGCAGCCCGCGGTGGCTGCGCGAGTTTCTCCGCGATCCGGGATCGGGCCTCTACTACGGCAAGGACAACGAGATGCCCGCCTTCGCCAAACGGCTCTCTGCGGACGAGCTGGATTCCGTCGTCTCTTTCCTGCGCGACCTCGCGTCCTCGCTTCCCGACGGCCAGGCCAGCGCCGCCGCAACCCTACCGCCGAGTCTGAAATCGGATCACCCATGAACCCAACGCAAACTATGTCGCTGCCGATCGAGAGTGCACCGATGCGAAAGGCTTCCAAGAGCTCGCGCCCTGCACCGGCCAATGTCGCCGCCGTTCAACTCGAGGTTCCTTTGCTGATCGCGACGCTCGAGCGCGTCTTTCCCATCCGCATCGCCTTCGGATCGGAGCTGATCGTCGGGCGCGGCCCCAACGCCGACCTGCGCTTGACCGATCCCAAGATCGCTCCCCGGCACCTCGCGCTCAGGGCGACCCCGGACGGGGCGCTGGAGGTCGAGGATCTGAAGAGCCGCAACGGGACGCTTTTGAACGACGTGCAGCTTTCGGACAAGTCGCAGGCCCGCGTCGGGGATCAGATCTCCATCGGCGACAGCGTGCTGCTCGTCCTGCACGCGGTGGTTCCGCCGAAGCGGCCAGTCAAAATCCTCTCCGCCCCGGAGCTGGACGAACGGTTGGCGGCTGAGTCCGAGCGGGCCCGCCGCTTCCGCAGGCCATACTCGCTTCTCTTGCTCCGGTCTGCCGCTTTGGGCAGCGCCGGCGGGGAGGAGCTCGCTCAAAGCTTGAGCCTGCTCGTGGATCCGGCGTGCGTCTGGGGAACGTTTGGCCCCTTGGTCCGCGCGCTGTTGTGCCCGGAGATGACTGGGGAGGAGCTGGCCTCCTTGCGAGGCAAGCTCGGCGCGGCGCTCGGGGCCGAGGGCCATC
>WNFC01002925.1_pt1 | contig 18413 bp, 28 predicted proteins | sample 5400541 | NCBI WGS metagenome assembly WNFC01 (sample SAMN13153342, study PRJNA577476) | soil metagenome | isolation source: 120 cm saprolite under Douglas fir tree site 2 hole 2 replicate 1 | place: USA:California | collected 2015-04-18 | reverse complement strand
GGTGTAATTCGAAACCGCGCGCGGCGAGCGACGCGGCGAAGAGCGACGGCATCTCGCGGAGCGTGCCGGCGGACCTGCTGCTTCTGCAGGCCCCAGCCAGGCTCGATCGGATTGAAGTCATGCGAGTACGGCGGGAGGTAGATGACGCGGACGCGGCGGGCCGCGCAGAGAGTGACGACCCGCTCGTCGTGATGCGCCGAGAGATTGTCGAGCAGCAGGACGTCGCCCCGCTTGAGCTTTGAGAGCAACTTCTTGGCGAGCCAATCGACGAAGCGCTCCTTGTTCGTGCTGGCGAACATCGTGGAGAGGAGAACCCAGCCGGTCAGCCGCATCGCACCGAGGAGCGTGAGGTTCTTGCCCCAATTCATGGGCGTGCGCTCGACGTATTCGCACCCCTTCTTCACCCAGGCGTGGCTCCGGGTCATCGAGACGTTGAGCCCCGACTCGTCGAGGAAAACCAGCCGGCACGGCGGCACGCGGCGGATCAGGCGCCAGAAGGCTTTTCGCTTCGCAACGACGTCGGGACGGAGCTGCTCCAGGGAACGAAGACGTTTTTTTTCACGACATATCCAGCCCGATACAGCGCCCGCTTGATGCTCGATACGTGGCGCCGCTGCTTGCCACGCCTCTGCCGGTTGTACTCGGCGGTAATTTCTCCGGCGTTCCCGTCGGGGCGGCGGGCGAGAATCGCCTCCAATTCCTCGCGCGAGACACTGGAGGGTGTGCCGCCACCCTTCTTGCGAGGCTTCACGTGGCCCTCGCGCCGGAACTGCCAAACCCAGCGCTTCGCGGTCGCCTCGCCAATACAGAAGCGCCGAGCGAGCAGGATGTATCCGCCCTCTCCTCGCTCGTGCGCTTCGACCAGCCTCTGCCTCAATTCGATAGGATGGGCCTCTGCCATGCCGAGGTTAGATCAAATCCGGATCCGAGACGCAACCATGATCAGCTCAGCTGAGCAGTGGGGTTAGTGCTGTACATGGCAACTCTTGCCGGCTTGGATCGAGAAGCAAAGGCCCGGCAATCACGACGAACGTCTTGAAGAAACCAAGACGAAGCATCATCAAGGCGTTGCGGAGAACGCACGATGCCGTTCTACATGAGTACGGCGCATCGCCAAGGAGGAACCGATGCCAGTATTTCTGCTCACGCTCCACAAGACGTATCTCGAACAGGGCTTCTTTAATGTGACGGTGGATTACGACAGATACGTCCGTCAAACGGAGGGACCCGTCGATGTGGTGCTGTCTTGACGGGAAGGAGCAAAGGGTCGAGGCAAAGGTCAACCGCTCGGCCAACCAGAATGGCACAGCCCGCGATGGGAGGCGTGAAGCTGCGAAAATTGTTCCTGAACCATTTCGACGTTGGCACCAAGCTTGACGTGGATCTCGGTTCTGTCGATGAGATCCGCATCAAGCGGCCCTCGGCGTGAGTCAGCCCAGTTTCGTAGGCTCCCTTCGTGCTTCGCCACATGAGAGATCGACTTCCGCGATGATGGGCAGGTGATCACTCAACCCGTGCAACGCATCGTCGTCGATCACACCGCAGCTTCGAACGAAGGCTGCCAAGTCATGGCTGACGAATAGGTGGTCGTCCTGAATGGGTTGCCGCATCCTCGGGTGCATGAACGTCGGCTGCTCCTCCAGCTTGAGCAACTGATGGCACTCCATGAACTCGCTTGCATCGAGCCACTGCCAGAAGTCGTCGTGTCCGTACCCAGGCCAGTAGCCCTCGGCGCTTCGAGCAGTGTTTAGATCTCCTCCGACGAAGAATGAGCGTCCACTTAGGTCTGTGGAAAGACCACCGAAGATGCATCGTGCCGATGGGATCACCCTGCCAAGCACGATGGGCACATGGACGCTGACGAATGCGATCTCTTTACCCGAGGGGACTCGAATCGACGCTCCTGCGGCTCGACCGGGCCGTGCTGGCACGTCCACAGACAAGCAAAACGGGTGAGGGTCAAGCGCACTCCGAAGGTACACGGCTGTTCCCCAGTCCGAGTGGGCTGGAACGAAGACGAATCGTGCATCGTCTGGTAGGGGTCGCCGCACTTCCTGCAACAGCGCTACGTCGGGTTGTAACTCCGCGAAGAGGTACTGGAGGGCGCGGTCGTGCTCGACCCGACGCTGCCAGAATCCCATGTTCCACGTCAGGACGCGCATGACAGCTTCCTTTTCGAGAGCATCGAGCACTAACCGTAGGCTGCGCGTCGTTCGCGCGCGCCATCGTGTGGACGTACTCTGTGGAAGCTACTTCTTGTCAATCTGGATCGCGGGGCCCAGGTCCACGTTACCGGCCTTGATATTCGGACCGCTCGGCTGGGGGCGTGGTGGCTGCGGGGCGGAGCGCCCAAAACGATACACATCCGTCGCATGGATGCCCATCCCTGAGCCGCTAGCGTGAGCGATCAGCTTTAGATCTCCTTGCGGGATTCTGGAATAAGCGAACTCCAAGGTGGTCACGGTCTCGCCCGGCTTCAGATTGGCCTCGAGTTGGAACGCCGTCGGCCCCGATACCGGCTGAAGTCCTGCCGGTACTTCAACCCGCACGTCGATGGGCACGCGCAGGACGGCAAGGTGGGCAACAACCGCAGAGATTCGTAACCGCCCGCCCTCATCCGAGAGTAGCTGCCACCGCACATGCAGAGGTGCCAGCGCAGCATCTTCGTTGATGGCGTCGTGCTTCGCGTCCAGCGGTGTGGTTGGCCTGTCATTGCCGGTGCTCGCGCTGCAGGCGGTCACCGCCAGACTGCAGATCAGAATAAGGGTTGGCTTCATGGGAATTCCTCTAGGGGCAAATGGGCGATGCGCTGGGATACGGGTATTGAGTCGCGGGGACGGTGGCAGCGTCGATGACGGAGCGCGATACGCCCGCGCAGTCAAGCGCATCCAGGAAATCAGCCAGGCACGGAGCCGGTCGACCGGTGTCCACAACGTTGATCGGAGTCCCCGTATTATCCAGCTGCCACGTGTGCCTGGTGTAGCCTCTTCCCCACGGAGACGTGTTCATGTGGGCGCCACTCAGCGCCGTGAACAGCGTCTGCCCGCCAACCGACGCGTTCGTGGCAATCGACCACAGCATCGAGGACACCTCGTTCTCGTCCATCAACTGAAGCAGCCCATTCGCCGCAATCGGTAGCTGCCACGCATGAGAGCTGTATTGATCGGCTGCAATGTCGAAGTAGAACATCGAACCGAGTTGCTTGTCGTAATAAACGCTGCTGTTCCGAGTAAACGAGCTGTGCCAGGTAGCCCAACCTTCCGACCAATCGAGGCCCGGAAGGGAAGGCACGCTGACAATGTGCGTACCGCCCTCGCCGGGCGGAGTCCCGTAGCTGGCCATGACCCAGTGGCCCAGTTCGTGGGCCGTCACGGCGTCGGACCACCATCGCTGGTCGTTGGTGTTGGCGTCCAGCCAGATCTGTGAGTTGAATTGCAGGGTGCTGACAGTGGTCGAAATCGGGGCGAAACAGGACCCGCAAGACCACGACGTCCCATAGCCGACCCAGACAATCAGGGACAAGCCTACATGATTACCTTCAAGGTTGCGCGAGTGATAATAGACGAATCTCAGATAATCGAAGATTCGCAAGGCGCCGGAGCCTAGGTTTTCCGTAATCGTCAGCGTGGCGCCGTTGGTCACGTTCGTCGTGGCGATTGACCAAGTCCAAAATCTCGGAGTTCCGACCGTATCGATTTGCTGCGTGCCCGCGTTGGCAAACCCGGGATCGGCGACGATGAAGGCGAGGCCACCAACTCCATCAGAGGCAGCAGCGGCAAACACAATCTGGTCGCCGGTCTGCGGAGACGACGGCACCAGAATCGCTACATTGCCGGTTGCATCCGTGGTCCGGGCATCGATCAGGCTCGAACCGCTGAAGGACAGCACCAGCAGGTTGCTGATCGTCACGTCCTGGCTTGTGGTACTCCAGTCCGTGTAGTTCGCGTTCGGCCCGCGCACCGTGTACTTCATCGTAAAGCTCACGCTCGTCGTTGCCAGCGACGACGTACAAAAGCTGCCCAGCGCCGTCGTCAGGCAAGAGTTTGGGCACGTTGTCGTCGTCGGAGTGCCGCCATTGCAGGTCTGCAGATGGGTGGAGTCGAGACACAATGTCGCGCCGGGTGTGCAAGAGCCTGTGACCTTGCACCGAGCAACTCCGTTTTCGATGCTGCATGCCTCGCCCAGCGGGCACGTGTAGCTGTAGACGCTGGGCGAGCCTTGCCCGGTCGCGCTGGCACAGAACTCGACCGTTTGAGAATCGGCGCAGATGCCCGTGCCCGGAACACCATTGCACGGATCTGTTTGGCAGCTGTTCGTGCTGGCGAAGCAACTTTGGCCGGAGGCACAAGAGGTGGCCGCCGAGAGGGCGAGGCAACCATTCGCGTCGGCCGTGCAGGTCCGTACCTTGTTGCCCGAGCACTGCGTCGCACCGGCCTGCGAGCAGGTATTGACGCAGGCGACGCATGCAGCGCTGCTGCAGTACTTGCCCGAGCCGCAAGAAGCAGCGGCCGACAGACTCAAGCAGCCGTTCGCGTCGGCTGTGCAGGTCTGAACCTGGGTGCCTGAGCACTGCGTTGCGCCTGCTTGCGAACAGCTGTTGCTGCAGCTCTGCTTCGAGCCTCCGCCTCCGCACGAGAGCAGAAGCGCTCCGGACACCAGAGCAACTACGGCAGTCTTCATGGCCCCCTCCAAGCCTTGCCGCGAGACACCAGGATCAAAGCCGCCCGGGCTCCAGTGACGGATACTGCCGGGGGCCAGAAAGTCGGCCTCTGCGGCCACCACGCGGGAAGCAAGATTGCGCGCGCCTTCGAGAAGGCATCAAGAGGGACCAACGTCTTCGCGCTAAGTGCATTCATCTCTTGGGCATTGCAATCAATTGCCCGTCGCCAATTGGGGGCGCGCCGCCCTCCACGAGCCGCCGTATCGCCCGAGGCAGTCCGGGGCAACCGCCGCGCGCTCCTTCACATGGAGGGGGGAAGTCCGCGATGGCGTACCCGCGGTTGCTCTCGCGCGACCAAAGCGACGCCGGCGGTTACACCTAACCAGTCGCGCCAACCTCTCCAGTAAGGCCGGTATACCTTTGGTGGACTCGAAGGAACGTTCTTGGGTCGCCGGTCGCTGGTAGCCCATCGGAACCATTCGGCGCAGGAACGCAGCCCAAGTTCATGCACCTGCCGACGCGCTCGATAGAACTGTAGCCACTTGACGGGCTTATATCCGAGCCAGTCGGGGAAGCCTCGCCAGCAGGACTCATACGTGTTTTCCGGCTTGCAAGGTATGTTACGCGGTCGCTTCCCACTCCTCGTCCACGCGATCCATTCCCTAGAAGTCCGCAATCCAAGGCGACGTGCCTGTCTGCGTGCAACGCTGAATGGCAGCATGATTATGCGTTCGTGACCCAGCCAGTCGCGCCAGCCCGCCCACTCAGTAGGATACGCTTCCTCAGGGTTGCTGGGCATGCTTCGAAGCCGCTTTTCACTAGCCGCCCAAACGTACCAATCCTTTGCGGAGCCAAGTCCGAGGCTGCGAACGTACTCGCGCGCGTCCGCAAACAGCATCTTAATGCCACGGCAATTTCGGGGCGGGTACCCTAGCCAGTCAGCGAATCCGCGGTACTCGGTTGGATAGGCGCGCCAAGGATCTGGGGGCACAGTGCGCGGACGCTTGCCCTCTCTGCACCACTGCCGCCACTCATTGGGCGAATGAAAGCCGAGGCTGCGTGCAAAGGCTCTCGCTTCTGTAAACGGAAGCCGCGTCTCGGGCTCGTATCCGAGCCAGTCCGGCCAATTCTGCCACTCGTCTCGATAGAACTCCCAGGGGCGCAGCGGAATGTCGAGCCTGTACGAATCACCTCGGGACCAGGAAATCCATTGCCGCCTATGGCGAAGGCGGAGCTCATGCGCAATCGCGCGGGCCTGCGCGAACGGAAGGTACACCTCGTGAGTACCTCCTTCGTTCGCCGCACGAGATACAGAAGGACCTTTGCACAAGTACGATGTGCCTGCGATTACGCCCCGAATCGTGTCCACCCGGATCTGGAATTTCCGGCTTATGGTGCGAACGCCGCCTCCCGCGCGAACGGCATCCGCTGCCGCAAACGCAAGGACCTTTCTCACAGGGACATGCCCGATGCCCTGCTCGCGCGCTGCCACCCGAATCGGCACACCCCCGCGAACGCTGCCAACCGCAGCGAGAACCTTCTCCCGTGATACCGGCGGCCTTCTGCCGCAGGGTTTCCCCTCCGCTCGAGACCGCGCTATCCCTGCTCGTATCCTCTCAATGAGCACGCGGCGTTCCTCCTCGGCGAGCCACGAGAAGATCGCGAGCAGGAGGTTCCGTGCCGAGCCGTCTACGGCGAGCCAAGGCTCCTTCACACTGACGACGCTGACGCCGACGCTCTCCAACTCAAGCACATCGTTGATGTTGCCCTGCATGGATCGGCCAAACCTGTCCAAGCGCCAGACGATGAGAAAGCGGAATCCGCCGCTCCGCGCATCCGCCATCATCCGCCTGAAGATCGGGCGCTTCTTCACCGCTGATTGCTGCTCCCTGTAGACCTCAACGACGTTCCACCCTTGATGTTCAGCCAGTCGGACGCAGTCGGGTTCTTGGTTGTCGGTGGTTTGCTGGTCGGTACTGACTCGAAGGTAGATCGCGGCCGCATGAGCGCGCCTTGCTCGATCGAACGGCTCAGACAATCCCGCTGGCGTACTTCCGCTTCGCTTCGGTTCTTCATGCCTGGCCATGCGATTCTCCGGACTACCAGTGGGCGGAAGCCGCTTAGTCTTTCTTAGTGCCCGGAAAGGGCCCGAACTACACCGTCGCGTCTGCTACGATCGCCGCCGTGCCCGATCTGCCTCCGCTGCCCGACACCGGCCGCTGCATCTGCAGTCGACCAGTCTGGTTCGTCAGGCCCGAGCGAGTCGGCGATCGCGGGATCTTCGAGTGCCGCGCCCGTGGCTGCCGTGGGCGGTTCAGGTTCGCCGTCGAGCCTTGGACGCCGGGTCTGAGCGATGCGCCCCTACCGCGACGTGATCTCCAGAACAGGGTGTAGCTCGACGCCGTTCCACGTGCCGCCGATCTGACCGTGGCTCTTGTCGAAGAAGAGGACGCCGCGGATGCGCACCGGGATCGGCTCGGGCGGCTGCTCAGGCGTAGAGTCCGGCGGCGTGGGCAAGATGCGCAGCAACTGATTGCGGGCGGCGTTGAGCAGCGCCCGTGCTGCGACGCGCGGCACGCAGCTAGGGCTAGGGAACTCGGCGACCATCGTTACGTGGTCGCTGCCGATGATCACGTGGATGTCCTGATCGGGCTCTAGCTTATAGGCCAGGATCTCGCCGTCGACGACGTGCTGCACCTCTTCGGGGAACCGTGGTGCCTCTCGCCACCAGCGCGGAGGCGGTAGCGCCAATAGTTGGCGAATCGTGGCCTGCCGGGGTTCGGCCTCGATTGCCTTGCCGGCGTCGTCGTCGGAGAGCGTCTTGATGTCCCAGCGCTCGACGCCGCAGCCGAACGCCAGCATGTCGATCTCGCTACCGCTCAGGTCCGCAGCCGTCAGATGTGGCGAAGAGCCAGCGCGGTTCGTAAGGAGCGAGTAGATGGCGGCTCGCTTCTGGAAGACGTAGCTGACTGCGACGATCGTCGCGATGACGAACACCACGAAAGCGAGCAGAGCGCGCAGGCGAGGCCGCACGCTCGGCAGTATGACACCACTCGTGACTGCACAAGCACCGGCCCGTTTCCTGGCTTCAGTGGCCAGTTTTTCAGCCCCTTGCGATCGGAGAGTACTCGGCGGGTACACTGGCGCGCGCCCGATCATCTCGGAGGGGGATTACTATGCTGCTCGCCGCCCTCGCGTTGCTCGCTGCATCCGTTCCCGAACTCATCTCAGTAGAGGTCGGGCTCGTCCGCGTGACGCCGTTCCGGCCCGGAACCCAGACGACCTGGGCGATACCGGGCAAGCCGAGTCAAAGTGATCCGTGCGCGCTTCTCGGTTCAGTGACGACGGTGGCTGCTGGCGTCGCGACTGCCGGACCTGGAATCGCCGCTGGCCCCGTAATCAAGAGCCTCTGCACCAGCATGGTGGACACGGGCACGGCGACGCAGACACACGTCGAATCCGACCCGAACATCTACGTCAGGCTCGTTTCGGATCGCATGGCCTTCCGCAGCTACACCGTTCAAAAGACGCGGTCGCACCGCTTCAAGTTCCGCGTGCTGCTGCCCACGGCAGCGATCCCAAGGTCCGGCGTCGTGCTCGATGTGGTCGATGATGACGGCGGCGCGGAAGAGGAGTCCAAGGAGGTCATCGGGACCCTGCGCCTCACGCCAGACAAACTGCTGGCCAGAGCGAAGGATGGCCGCCCCTTGGTGGCGAAGGACGGCGGGGTCGAGAACATCGAGGTGATCGTCGCTCCAGCCGAGGGCAAGCCGCGCAAGAAGACCCAGGCATTCGATGTCAGCCAGGGGCTCGTCGCGGTGGGCGACGACTTCCAAGTATCTGCGGGCGAGGTCGTGGAGGTGCAAGCGCGCGGCGCATACAGCCTTGCGCGACGCCCGCAGCCGGTGACGCCCACCGGGTACGTCGGCGACTCATCGACGAACTATCCCGACGAGCCCTTCAAGTCGGGACCCTCAGGCGCTGCGCTCGTGCGGATCGGCGGTCGCCGCCTGATGAAAGGCTACTTAGTGGCACCCTGCGCAAACTTCATCGCGCCCTTCGGCGGCCGGCTCGCGGTCGGGGTCAACAACACGCGGCTCGAAAAAGTCCGTGGCGATCTGACCTTCGACATCAGCGCGCGCCCTGCGACGGCGGCCGAGTGGAAGGCCAGCGAGGCCGAGCAGTGCTCTGTGAAAGCCGAGGTGGCACAGGTCTCCGCGGACCTGGGGGCTCGCGCAAATGCAGCGGCTGAGCGATTGCGCGGGATGGGTGACCAGCTCGCGGCCGCGATCCTTCACAACCTCCACCCGACCGGCAAGTCGGCGGTACTCAAGGCCGTGGAAGCGCGCGCGATGCCGACGGGCATTTTCGTGGTGATTGCAAGCGAGTGGCGCGGGGGAGTCTTGGGCACTCGCTACACGACGGTGGTGCGGTGGGAGTTCAACGAGCGGCGGCACATCACGACGGTCGTCCCGCAAGACACAGCCCAGATCAGGTACTCGCCCGAGGCTCTCAAGGCGCTGAATGCTTGGTTCGAGAGCCAGCTCTACCCAGAGGTGATGAAGTAGAGTCGCTCTCGGTTTCGACGCGGCAACAGCTCGGCGTCGCCGGCTCTTTGGCTGCGATGTCGGACCCGGTGCGTACAGTCAAGCCACGGCCCAAATTGAAGGACCGAAGGAGATGCCAAGATGGGAATCGTAAACCCCTACCACACGAACTCGCCGGAGTACCCGCCGCAGCACCGGAACGTGCATCACAACCGCGATGACTGCCCTGACGGAAGGAGGATCAAGCCGCAGCACCGCGAGCAAGGAACGGGTGGCAAGCCGCTGTGCAAGGAGTGCCCGAAACTGAAGTAGTAGCTGGACGGCGGGGTCGGGAAGGTGCTTCCGGCCCCGTCAGTCACGTGAGCTAGAAGACGACGCGACGGTCATGGCTCCGGCGGCCACATGATCGGAACGCCTAGCTCGGTCTCCCATATTCGCGATAAGTCGAGAAATTGGAGCGCCGGCTGGATTGCCGTGCTCACGTACCAGAGTTGATCAACACCAGCGGGCCTTTCATCCGGGTAAGCATCGCGAACTGCCTCCGCGAACTTGATGTGATTCATCAACGCGATGTCGTCGTTTTCGACCAACAGGACGATGGCCTTGCCGCGGTCCTTCCACCGCGCGAGCTTTCCAATCTTCCGATCACACAGCTCCCGGAGACGCTGCGGAAGCGTCGCGTCCTCGGGAGTGTATCTCCCGAAGAACAGAGTTGGCGCGACGCGCGGAGGCGCGTCGTACTGGAAGACGTCAACCGGAAACGGCACCCCGTCGATGCGGATCTCGTGTCGTCCGTTGGCGAGGAGCTGTCCCTCGGCCTGGAGCCAACGTTTTAGCGCCTCGCGGATCGAATGCCAGTCCTGCCCGACCTGCACTGCGTCGTACCGAAGAGTGACGTAGAGCGCCTTGCCGGCACGTGGCCTGACTTCCTTGTCGAGGTCCCCAACGACCTGCTCGTACCACGCGGAGTCCCGTCGTTGATGGGCCAGTGTGTCGATGCTCGTGTGCTCGATCGCGAAGTCGCGAGCAACGGCGTCGATCTCACCGTCCTTGTGATCCTCTGGCCAGCCGTCGATCTCCAACCCACGGTGTCCGTTCGCCGCGAGGAACGCGACGAACGACGTGATCACCTCTCGGTCGGACATGCGCCGCTTCTGATCCATCGCCACGGTCCGCATTCTACGTCCGGAAGCATCGGCGAGGCCGGCGTTAAAGGACGACCGACCCCACCGTTGATTCGGTTACGGGCACTCGGGGAGCGACAGCAGGTTGTTCTTCGTCGTGTCGTCGGGGTGGGTGGTCAGGTACTTCTTGCCCGTCGGGCGGTGCTGCGCGACCCGCACGGCCGTTCGCCTGCCGCCCTCGTCGACGTAGAACTCAGAAACGCCGGTCTCGATCTCGCGGATCGCGACGTCCTCCGACTTCTTCCAGCGGAAGGGCGAGCTGCCGCCGATGTTCTTGATCCTCTCGTAGTGGTTCTGCCGGTCCGTCTTGTTGATGCACTCGACCCTGTAGGTCGTTGCCATTCGAGTCTTCCTCACCGACCCGGAATTGGGCCGTGAGCCCGACGTTACGCCGCGGGTCTGACACTCCGTCGCCAATCGATTGCGCTCTTGGGTCAGGATGGCGGTCCCGATCTGCATCTACTGCCGCGACGCCGAGGGCACGCAGGATGATCACGTCTTCCCGCGAAGCTGGTATCCAGACACGACTCCGACGACGACGCGGTGGTTGACCGTCAAGTGCTGCCCACCGTGCAACACGCGCTGGAAATGCGCCGAGGAAGCGTTCGGGCACGAGTTGATCTTGACGGTCAACCGAACGCTGCCCGAGGTCGCGGGAGTCGGCGATCGCCTCACGCGGGCGTGGCAGCTCACGAAGACGGTCCGAAACACGCGCGACGCCCGGAGCCGCGCCGCGAAGGCGAGGGAGATCGCGAGGACAATGATCTGGGTGGCACCGAACACCGGGCGCGCCGCAGGCGATGATCCGCACGCCGGCCGGGCTTCTCGTCCGCGCGTCGCCGGTCAGATCGATCAGCGCCGTCGCCAGGACGGCAATCGCAGAGAAGTTCGTCCGCGGATTCCACTGGAACGAGACGAAGCAGCCGGCCGGCGAGTTCGAGATCAAGAGCGTCATGATGAACGACGAGCGGCTCAATGCGCAGTCGTGGGCGCCTGTGCTCGCCGCGGCGGCGGCGCCGAACGACAGCCTCGCCCCTGGTCTGCTCTACAAGCGGGTGCACGCTCGCAAGATGTCGTTCTGGGCGTTCCGCATTTGGGGGCAAGCGAACCTCATCGCCATCACGAGGCCAGCGCTCGCCCCGCCCGACCACGGCTCGTCGCAAGAGCCGCCGCCGGTCGCTGCATAGGTGGCGCTGGTCGAGTGGCCGCGCGGTCAAAGCGTGGCCGGCGGCGGGTCGGACCCAGCTCGGCGCGCGCGCGCCCTGGCTAGCGCGCTGCGCTCCAGCGGGCGTGGCCGGCGGCGGCGCAACCAGAACCCCGTCCACCGGCTCACGCTGGCGCGCGAGCTGAAGCCCGAGGCGGGCCTTGCGGCGGATGGACTGGACCCTCGCTCCTGGGCTTGCCGCTACCCACCTACGTTCATGCACCCTTCATGCATCGGGGGACCATCGGGGTCCGTGAGGGTCCACCGGATGCGCGGCAGACCGGCTCTCTTCAGGGAGAAAACGAGGGTAGGCGCCTGCCGGGCGCCTCTCAGGGTGCAGGCTGTGACTCCAGGTGTTGCCGGTTCGAGCCCGGTCAGCCACCCCAACTTTCCCACTGTAATCACTCAGGAAACCAGCTCCGCCGGTGGGTCGGGAAGGCGGACGCTTGACGCGCCGTTGTGACGCCGTCAGGGCAGCCGGCTGTCAGAGGCGGCGATACTGTGGTCGCGCGGCGGGATCAGTCCAGTGTCGTCCGCGAACGCAGAGGCCTAGGTCGCTCGTTCGATCCCAGTTCGGGGAGCCAATTTGTGTGTTCCGCGGTGCGTTGTGGTGGGTCATTTGAGTCGCGGGGGTGTGCCGAAACTGTACGAGATCACCGCGCGCAAAGCTTGCGCGCTGCGGCAGGCGCGGATGTCGTATCCTCCACATTTCTGGGGTAAAGTTCGCCCTGTTATAGTTTGAGCGAGGGGGGATGCCCGATCTGCCAGCCGGTCGGTCGCATGAGCATGCTGGGCTGATGGGTGCGCTCTGATGGCGAAGAAGCGTCTCAAAGAACGGGCCCAGTTCGTTCCGCAGCCGTTTGGCTTGCGGCCCGATGGTGGTGCGCGCACGGGTCTCACTCTGGATGTGCGGCGCGGCGCCGCCGGTGAGGTGATCGTCAACCTCCAGATCGCGCCGAATGTCGTCCCCGAGAAGACTTTCTTCGCGAACTACGTCCATCTCGCACCCGACGCAGACGGCGTTACGATCGTATTCGGCAAACTCGAGACGGCAGCTCTGACTCAAGGCAAGCAACTCGCTGCGCTCGTCGAGCTGTCGTGTCCCTTCCGACCCTTCTACAACCAGATCTACAAGAGCATCCTGACGTCGGCGGATCCCGGTCGGGAGGCTTTCTACCTGACGGTGCAGAACAGTGCCGGGAGGATGGGATACGGAAGATTCGCACCGATCACGGAGAAGCCTGCTGTCACACCGCTCACGAAGAATGCGTGGTTCCGTTTCAACGCGGCGATGATGGCCGTGTTCGAGGACGACTGCGCGGTTGACTTTTACCACCTCGACGCCATCGCCATGCGCGCTCTCCTTCAGGGAGCACGGCCATCTGGTGAACTTCATGGCCAGGTGCGGGTCGTAATGTCGCCGGGTCTCATGCACTACTTCCTCTCAAGAGTGCGAGAGGAGGCGGAAACGCTTAAGAAAGAGCGCCCGGACGTCGACAACGAAATGGTGAAGCCGATAGGGTGAAGAAAATGTTCAACGAAATCGAGGCGCCCCGGGACATGTTCGTTTCGTCGCAGACGGTCGTTGCGAGGACTGGTGCTCAGGGTATCCGCGCAACTACCGCTACCCGCTGCTTCCGCGTCGTCCTCTCGACGGTCACCGCATGCCTCGCCGCATCGTTCTTCGTCTGGGGACCTGCAGGGCGGAAAGCGTATGACTCTACAGAGAGACACTACTCCTCGGCGGCGCGCGATGAGCGTGTTCGAGAGGCCACGCGGTCCACCATCGCCCTCCGGCTGGTCCGCGACACGAACATCGTCGAGCGACTGATGCAGCGGGACGAGGAAGAAGCGTCGATGACTGATCCGGATCACGGCATGTAGAGAAGGAACTCGTGGCCGGCACTCCTTCGTTCTACGAAAACCTCCACCCAAAGCTCAGCCAAGGCGACATTCTCCGCGATCTTCCGTGGGGCGAGGTGGAGGTGCCGATCACCATCTGCCGCCCGGATCAGCCGAAGAATGCAGAGGGCAAAGCTCGCTACGGGCCACCCGAGAATATGAATCCGGGAGCCTACCGGAAGATGCTTCCGGAGCTTCTGCACGTCACTACGCTCCGCGCCCGGGCCATCGTGCTGTGGCACGACTGTCAACTCGACAAATTCGAGGAGAAAGGCAGGCCTCGCGCAAAGTGGTTCACCACGGTGTCGCCGGTATTCCCGTTGGACGACATGGAAGAGGCAGCTCGCCAGATCGTCCGGGAGGGAGGACGCCGCGCATTCTTTTACATGCCTGCGAATCCAGACGTCGGGATCGAGACCGAGAGCTACGTCGATCTTCGATACACGCTCCCTTTCCGGTACTCGCTGCTCGAGTCGCGACGGGTCACCACGCTTTCTAAGGAGGCGCGGAACTCGTTGTACATCCAGATGTTCAGGTTCCTCACCGCGCTTCGGCCAGCAACCAGCGTTGATTGTCCCCACTGCAAGGCCTCGATACCGGTGGCGCAGTTCTTTTCCGTTGAAGAAGTCAACGAGTAGCCGCAGGGCGCCCCTCCGCTGACCCCGTGCGAAGGAGGGAGGTAAGTACGGGGAGCGCGAATCTAACCTGCCACCAAGCCGATGAGCGCAACGATCGCCGCGCCACCCAGGTACGGTCGCGCACCTGATCGCGTAGATGGGTCAACCCGAGCCAGTCCATCACGGTCCGCGGCAGCAGGAGCGGTACCGCTGCCGCCAACAGCACGAATGACCAGACAGGGCGAAACGCGAGGGTCTCGCGCAGCTCCTTGAGCCACGCTGCCTCGATTTTCACCGGCGCCTCCCCCATGACCGGGACGCTACCACTTCACGGCTGACATAGGAGATGGATGCTCCCCGCGGTGCGGCGAGCAGGCGGCGTCCGAGCGCCGCGCGGCGCCTCGCGCATTGCGGTGAACCTGAACTATCCGGGTGCCCTCCGGGTGCCAGTTGACCGTGGCTACACCGGAGTCACGCGGTCCGGATCACTGTGGCTTGGACCCGAACCCCAATGGCGAAGCCATGGATGACGCACTCCGCAAGCCAACGGGCGACGATGTAGACCGCCAGGGCGTTCTGCGGTCGGTTCTGACCCCGCGGGCGAGGCGACCTGGACAGTGAAAACCGCGCACCCATGCGATCCTTCGCAAGCGACGACGGCGCACAGGGCATTTGAGCGACCTTGACCTGCCCTCATAGCAGGGGGATGGTCGAAGCGCAGGGCGCGACTTCCAGTCAGCCCCGGAAGGAGAGCCTGTGATGCTAGGCACCTTGATGTTTCTCTTGGCGGCGCCGGGCGTGCCACTCGCTTCGTTAGCAGAAGCCCCCTTCGACGCGCCGGCTTTTTGGCGCAGTATCTCTTGGGCGGAGGTCGAAAGGCACCCCGCCTTCGCAGCATTAAAAGAGGTGAGGGAATACGATCCGGCGAAGGATCGAATCGTGGAGAGCCGCCCATATCGCGCGGGAAGCATGCGATTCGGCGGTCATCAGTTAGACGTGGAATTGCTCGAAAAGGAGAGCGAGGTACCGTTCCGTAAAGGCATCCGCTTTAAGGCCGTTGAGGACCTTGATGGTAGCAAAGCGCGTAGCTTCTACACTCGTCTCCTTTCGGGCCTAGGTCCACCGACTGTCGCGAATGACTTTTCGTGGCCAGGTAAAGATGGGCGTAAAAATGACGCTGTGATCATTCAAGCTCAATGGGAGATCGGGGATTCTCGCCTCGAGCTTCAATGCACCACCTTCGATTTCATGAGTCCCAAGGTTATCGGGTGGTGCGTAGCTTTCGCCTTCCACAAGGGCACCCAAGAGATGGTGAAGCGCCCGACATGGATTCGTTGCACACAGACAATGAAATATAACTTCGTAGGAGTTGCTCGCCCTGCTGAAAGTCGAGAAGATCGAGTATTTGTTATTGACGACTCCCCTCCGGGCCGATTGCTAGACCCGAGTGACTTCCGTCCCGTGGGCAACACAGGGATTTTCTCGGAGGCGGAAATAACTCTAGACAACCAGAGTAAAGAGCGATCAGACACCATTCGGATCAATAGAACCACAGGGCAATATTCGGAGATCAGGGTGATCCACGCCATGTCGGGTGAAGCGCGGATCACTGGACAATGTGCGAAGTTCGACCCGGCGGGCACGCGATTCTAAATGGTGCTTCAACCAGAACGACGCTCTCAACAGGATGTCTCTAACGTTGATCACGCCTGGGATTGTAGGCGAACCTCTACGGCGCAGCGCGCTGGGTGCACACCGACCATGGGCAATGACGCTCGTCTGCCAAGCGGCGCCTGATCGCGCCGACGTCCAGGCCGCGGAGCCGGCGCCAGACGAGTCCGCGCTCAATCTCGGACGCGAGCCGGCGGACGATCGCAGGCGCGAGCACCTCCGCGACCTTCGCCGCCGAGTGAAGATCGCGCTGGTAGCCGCCCATCGGGTGGCCGCGGTGCGTGAGGCGCAGGCCCTTGCCCGTGGTGCAGAGCGAGACGATCGAGGCGCCGGTGCGCAACCCGGGCGCGATCGAGCCGTCTTGCCAAACGGGTCCGAGAAGTTGCAGCTCGCTCAGGCCGGCATCGAGGGCCAGCTCGCGCACGCGCTGCACCTCCGCGGACATCACCCATCGCCAGATCGCGCGCGCTGCAGGACGCGCTGCAGCTCGCTCCTCGCGCTCTTGTCGGGCTTCCGCGTGGTCCGCTTCGACTTCGGCGCTGCGCCGCTTCTCCGCCTTGAGGCGCTCCCGCTTTGACACCGCGGCGGCGGTCTTGAAGGTCTTCTCCAAGTCGAACGGGATCGGCATCGCTCCCCCAGGTTGCCTATCCCGGGCTGCCTGCGCAACCAGGAGACGGCCGCGTGCGCGAGCGCGACCAGGGCGACGTAGAGCAGGGCCGTCGCAGCCGTGCGCCAGCGTGGGGCCTGCGGCCCTCCGCTGCCGTCTCGGAAACCTGCGCGGATTCCAGGCCGCTGCCGCCCTCCGGCGGCGCCCGTCCAGCAGGGGGAGGCCCGATAGGGTACTATCGAGCCAGCCCATTGGATCTGCGCTCGGGCGACTGCTGAATTTCAAGACCGCCGCCTGGCGCACTGTCTACCGGATCGTAACTCCCCGGCAAGGGCTTCGCCCCGGCGCGCTGCTGGCCACCCGTCCCCCCGCACGCGGCGCAGAGCAGGAGCGCAGCAGCTACTTGTTGGGGTCGCATCGGCTTCCAGAGAGGACGGCGCGTATGACCTTGAGAGTGGTCTTGTCGATCTCGAAGCGCCTATCGCACGTGAGCGTGGTGCTGACGGCACTGGACGCACTGCCGCCCCCGTAGACCCCGTACGCTCCGCGTCCCGAGGCGGTGGAGTAAGGCATTTCGGAGTGGTAGCCGTAAACGTGATTGCCGTTGGTGAGCGGGAGTATGTCAGTCGGCTGCCCGTATTGAACGGTCACGTCGTCCTGCGATTGCCCGGTCCATCTTTCGTTGAATAGTTCCTGCGGCGTCGGTTCAGGCGGCCCAGGCGGCGGGTACGCACATCCAGCGAGCAGCAGCAGCACCATCCACCGCATAGCTTCCTCCCCGAGGGCGAGCAGGACGGTAGCGCCGCCGTCGCCCGAGGGCAATGCGCCAGCATGGCCGGTGCCAAGCTGGGACGCCCCTCCAGGCGAGCGCTCTTGCGTTCCTGCGGCGCCTGGCGCGATGCTCCCCGGTCAGTCCGGGGGGCGCCACGCGGCTGCCGGTTGCAAGGTGCAGCGAAACGCGACGGAGTAGCCCTCGATGTACACAGACTTCGTGCCTGCCTTCAGCATCACTTTTCCACTTTTCTAGTCGCTCGACCTCGCAGCCACTCGACCAAGAGCGGCGCAACGCTGCCCGCGACATGCATTGCTGCGATGATGTATAGATGACCTCGCTGGCGGCCCTGACCATGCCGGGCTGAGGCGGCTCCTCGAGATACTTGACGTTGTGCTCGCGAAGGAGCGAGAGAAATGCCGATCGGCCGTTCTTAAAGACGTTCACGCGAAGCTGCGTCATATGGTCTCCTGCGCGACCATGGGGTCGCCACTCTATCGCAGGCCCCGGCTTGCAGGTCGGCCCGTTCGTACCCGGTCCACGCTCCGCGCGGAGCTTTGATTTGGCTGCGAGCACGGGGACCGGCGCCGGCGCGGCTTGACCGCCGCAGCCAAGAAGCCGGCGAAGTGACCCCACGCGCGCGAGCAGGGCACGAACCTCCTTCCGCGCAAATAGGATAGTGCAGGGTGCGACACCGCTCGACGCATCCGGCATGACGCCGGGTACCCACCCGGAGGCCATCGGAGTACAACGCCGCGCATGGCTACGATCCCGACGGACGCACGACTGCGCGAACTCCAGTTCCTCGCCAAAATCGAGCGAAAGGGTGCCCACGACATCGAGGACACCTTCCATCTCGACCAGCGCGAGCGTGGCATGATCGCGCACCTGATAGACGAGGGCTACGTCAACGGAGTCGGCCTGCAATCGCAGAACCATCAGCAGGACTTCGATCAGGCTCTTCGCACTCTCAAGCACGCCATCGAGTATGATCGATGGAGTTCCCACATCGCTCTCGTGAGCGGTCAACGGGTGAGTCTACGACTCACGCACAAGGGGCTCGTCCACCTCTCCGAGTTGCGGCAGGCCCTCCAGACCGGCCGCGACCGCGAACCCTTCGGCATCCTGCTCGGCCAGCGCCACGTCCTTTCGGACCTCACCATTGCGCTCACATCGGCCAACTCGTCCTCGCCGCTCTCGGTGATCTACCTCGACGCGAATGGTTTCAAGGCCATCAACGACACGATCG
>WNFC01009810.1_pt1 | contig 18419 bp, 20 predicted proteins | sample 5400541 | NCBI WGS metagenome assembly WNFC01 (sample SAMN13153342, study PRJNA577476) | soil metagenome | isolation source: 120 cm saprolite under Douglas fir tree site 2 hole 2 replicate 1 | place: USA:California | collected 2015-04-18 | reverse complement strand
CGGAGCGATCCGGGGAGCCCGAACCAGGAGGCCGCTCATGCTGACGTCAATCGTTTCATCTTCCAGCTCTTCCTTCCCAAACTTAAGCCCCACTTTGGATGGAATCCTTACGCGACGGGTCCTACGCCGCTCATGTTCCATGACACCTTGAGTGGCCCGAAGGAGTTTAAGAAGGCGATCCTTATCAATATGGCTTGTATAAGAAAAAGCTGGCACCCGCCGCAAATCCTACGGAAAGCGCACTCGGACGCTGATCGTCGCTGATCAGGATGATGGGGGTCGTACGGTTGAAGCGCGAGCCGCGCATCTGCCGGGCAAGTTCGATCCCGCCGGGAGAAGGCATGTGTAAATCCAAAAACACGACATCAAATTTTCCTTCATCGAGAATATTGGGAGCTTCCGTGCTTCTGGTAAGGATCAAGGCTTCCATGCCGGCGGAATTCAAGACTTTCCCGATCATCTCGCAAACTAATGGTTCGTCGTCTACAACTAGGCCACGCCTCTGCATGCCGCCCTCCCGATTCTGGCGATCGCCCGCACGCCGGATTCAGCGTCAACTTGGAAGAGCCGCTTCCGACCGCAAAATTTCATGGCAGTCGAACTGTATGCCTACACGCAACTTGCCACGCGGCGTATCGACATGCTCGAGACGCACCACGTGACCGGTACATCGCCACTCTGTGGTCGGTCTGCCGCTGATTTCCTCTGGCATTTTCAGAAGAACCTCGACCTCCGAACCGATAACCAGGAGCGCGTCGGTGGCAAAAAATACTCCTCTTTCCGAGAGATCTTCCGATTCCACTCTCCGTTCGCTCCAGCCGGATTTCCAGGCGCGGACTCGTAGTTTGGTTCTGAAGAGATGACGGCGAGAATTACGCCGCTCGGATACGTACCCTTCCATCGGTGCCTCCTTGCCCCAAGGAGGGACGATGGCGCAGGCTGAGAGCGGAGTGGAATGAACACTGTGGAACAGGAGCACGGCGCTGGATAGGCTCAATTTGGTATTTGCCCCACAAAGCCTACCCACCGCCCTGCGCCCTGGCTCTGGTTTTCCACCGCGACGGCCGTCGATCCACCCACTTTTCGCTTGCCAATGAACGGGTAGCAAACGTAGAGTTAGCCTAGGCCTTGGGGGTTTTCTGGAGGCGGCACCCATATATAGGAACCCAGTTGCCGGATCGCTGCGGCTCGATTTCTTGTGCGCGGGCGGAGGCAGAAACAGATGACGGCCATCATCACGGTTGCGAATCAAAAAGGCGGCGTGGGAAAGACCACGACGGCGATCAATTTGTCCGCGGCGCTGGCGCATCGTGGAAAGCGCACGCTGCTGATTGATCTCGATCCACAAGCCAATTCGACAATCGCGTTTTACGATGCCGGCGAGATTTCCACGACCATGTTCGACGTGCTGAGCGACAGCCGTGTGACGATGGCCACAGTCATAAAGCCGACCAAGGATCCCATGTTGTTCCTTGGGCCGGGCCGGCTGGCGCTCGCAAAGCTGGAGCAGGTGCTCGCGGGACAATTCGATGCGCCGTTCAAATTGAAAGATGCGCTGACTCCGGTCTTGAAAGATTATGAGTACGTAATTCTCGATACTCCGCCGTCGCTGGGAATCCTGACGGTGAATGCTCTGGTAGCCTCGACGCATTTGCTCGTGCCCATTCAGGCAGCGTACTTCGCGATCGAGGGAACGGACGATCTGCTGGAGACCTACGAACGAATCCGGGCACGTCCCAACCCGGCGCTGAAGGTTCTGGGGGTGGTGATTACGCTTTTTGACAAGCGTACGAACATTTCCAAGGATACGCACGGGCAGATTCGATCGGTATTCGGCGAAGTGCTGTTTAAGACAAAAATCACGAAGAACGTCCGGTTGGAAGAGAGCCCGGCATACAAGGAAACGATTTTGACGTACGCGCCGAAATCGCCCGGCGCGGTCGAGTACAAGAAACTCGCAGGGGAGGTTATCCAACGTGTCGAAGAGGATCGGGTTACCCGTCACGCTGAAGATGCGGCATGACGCGCACTACGTAGAATCGCTGACAAGCTATAGCGGCGCGGCGGTCGGGCGTATGATTCGCGTGGAGCAAATCCGCCCGAATCCCGACCAGCCACGCAAGGCGCTCGGCGATTTGCGCGAACTCACGGACTCGATCCGCGAGAAAGGCGTGCTGGAGCCGCTGCTGGTGCGGTACGTCCCGCGAGAGGACTGCTTCCATATCATCTCCGGTGAGCGGCGCTATCATGCGTCGCGCGCGGCGGGGCTGCGCGAGGTGCCATGCATCGAAAAGACCGCGGATGACGCGGAGACGCTGGAAATCGGGCTGATCGAAAATATTCAGCGGAAAGACCTGACTCCGTTTGAAGAAGCGGATGGGCTGCACCGGTTGAGCGCGCAGTTTGAATACACGCACGAGGACATCGCGAAGAAGATCGGCCGGGCGCGGTCCTCGGTGACCGAAACTTTGTCGCTGCGCAATATTCCCGACTCGCTGCGAAAGAAGTGCATCGAGCACGGAATCCTTTCAAAATCGCTTTTGCTGCAGATTGCGCGCCAGCCCACCGAAAAGAAAATGATCGAGATGTTCCACCGTATCATGCAGGGAGGGCTCACACGCGACGAGGCGCGCCGCGAACGCCGCGAAGAGCAGTCGGGACCGCAGCGGCCACAGCCGTTCATCTTTCAATTCGAGCCGCCGGCGGAAACATTCAAGTTCCGGATTCAGTTCAAGAAGAGCCATGTTTCACGCGATGAGCTGATCTCGACGCTGCGCGAAATCCTGGCGCAGCTTGAGGGCTCCTCTTCGGAAGCCGATTCGACAGCCGCCTAATACTGCCAAGAACGGACGAGGCCCCTCGAGAAGACTCAAGACACGCCAGCACTGCTCCTGCAAGTTACCTCCATGGTTGAACTTTCACCGAAGCAAATGCAGATCATCGAGCGGCTCTTCGAGGCCGGCTTTCGCCCAATTGCGATTCCGCCTTACGAGAATGCCCTGTGTATGAGGAAAGGCGATTGCGCGGCGGTGTTGGCTGCCGTTCCGAACGGCGGAATAAAACTGCTCGCGCCGCCATCGTACCTGGTGGATGGCAACTTGAGCGTTCGGCTCAAACGTGTCAGAAGCGAAGTATTTGTGTGGAAAAAGCGAGAAGTGGAAGCAACGCCAGAGAAATTGGGCGAACTTGAATCGTTCCGGCGGGAACTTATTGAACTCCTGGATCTGCCTCCGAAGCAGTAGAGTTGCTGCAATTTGCAATTCCTAAAAACTCCCGGCAAACTGAAATTCTCATGGAAACCAACGACATTATCTGCATCGGAGCGGGGCCGACGGGCCTGGCTACTGCCATCGAAGCCAAGTGCGCCGGAATGCGGCCGCTGGTCATCGACAAAGCCTGCCTGTGCAATTCGATCTTCCACTATCCGGTAAACATGGTGTTTTTCACGACGCCGGAATTGCTCGAAATCGGCGACTTGCCACTAGTCTGCGCGGCGGAAAAGCCTACCCGCGTCGAGGGGCTGAAATACTACCGGAAGGCGGCGGAGCACTATGCACTTGAATTGCGGTTGTACGAGCGGGTGTTGCGGGTCGATGGCCAGGATGGGAACTTCACGGTAGTAACGAGAACGGAGAAGGGAATGGAGTACAAATACCAGTGCAAAAAGATTGCCGTGGCAACAGGATATTACGATCTGCCGAACCAACTGGGCGTGCCGGGCGAAGATCTTCCGCACGTTTCGCACTATTACACGGAGCCACACGAATTCTGGAATCAGGACGTGGTCGTGATCGGCGGGAAAAATTCCGCTGCTGAGGCGGCGCTTGATCTCTATCGAAATGGCGCGCGAGTGACGCTGGTACACCGGAACAAGGAGCTTGGTGCAACGATCAAGTATTGGGTACGGCCGGACATTGAGAACCGAATTAAGGCCGGCCAGGTGAAAGCATTGTTCGAGACCCGCGTGAAGCGCATCACCAAGGACGAAGTCGTGGTCGAAAATGGAGACGGTGAGAAGAGATTGCCCGCGCGGCGCGTGTTCGCGTTGACCGGGTATCATCCCGATTTCACGTTTATTGAAAGCCTGGGCGTGCGGCTCGATCCGGAAAGCCGCAAACCGGCGCTGGATCCGAATACACTCGAGAGCAATGTGGCGGGAATCCATCTGGCGGGAGTGGTCATCGGCGGACGTCGTACTGGGGAGATATTCATCGAAAACGGACGCTTCCATGGGAAGCAGATCATTCAAGCACTGGCCGTGTGAGCGGCAAGGAAGCGACACTCAGGCCAGATTTGCCCGCCCCGATGTCGTTTGCTAGACTCGTAGTTCATGGCATCGATTATCCGGGAAGTGGGCGAAACGTTTGGCGCGCTGGTGAAGGGCTTCAGCGTAACCTTCCGCAATATCTTTCGTAAGACCGTCACGGAAAACTATCCTTACGAGCCCGTGCATTTCCAGCCACGCTACCGCGGGATTCACGTTCTGCACCGGGACGAAAGCGGACTGGAAAAATGTGTGGGCTGCTTCCTCTGCGCTGCGGCTTGCCCCGCGAATTGCATTTACATTGAAGCGGCGGAGAACGTCGACGAAAAACGCATCTCCGCGGGCGAGCGCTATGCCAGCGTGTACAACATCGATTATTCGCGCTGCATTTTCTGCGGTTATTGCGTGGAAGCGTGCCCGACCGACGCCATCACGCACGGTCACGGCTTTGAGCTGGCGACCTACGACATCAACTCTCTCGTGTACCGCAAAGAACAGCTTCTAGAAATAGGACCCGCTGCCGCGACCTCGTCTAGCCGCTAGTATTTACCCACTCTAATCTCGCGAGTTTTTCCCGATAACCCCGAGGTGCGTCCAGATTTATCGCCGGACAGCTCTTGCCGTCTCTCTGAAGTAGCGTCCTCTAATAAATATAAGGCAGCTAAGACGTAAGTCCGGAGAGAGACGTGAAGGAAAGATGCCAAGCGCGGTTATGCGAAGCGCTCGAGAGGAACGCTGGGGCGAACGAGTGGAAGCCGCTAGGGCGCATGACGCTGGGCACACCTCCGGGGCCGAGCGACCGGAGCTTCGCAGACGCTAGAGCTGGCTGCAAACTGCGGATGGAGCGCCGAAAAATGGCCTTCACCTCAAGCCGGGCCTCGGTTTGCGGGCGACGTGACCGATCGATCCGCAAAAAAATTATCGGACACGCCACGTCCACTTCTGGGGAGAGATTCAGAGGAGACGTCTTGTTGCCCTTGTTGCGGGCGTTCCCCCTGCTCCATTAGCCAGCGGGCCACCATAGCTGCGGAATTAGCCTCCATCCAAAGGTCGAGAAGCGCGCCAATCTCCTTGCGGAGATTGGCGGCATGGCTGAGACGCGAGAGTTCATAGCTCTGCAGCGAATTTCGCGAAGCCGAGAGAAGAAATTCCCCCGGAGGTTCGGTCTTGTAGTAGTTCACGCAGGCCTCCTAACAAATGGCCTGGGTACATTGAAATTGCGTTAATTATAGTAAAGAGTACTGACAGGGTACTGAGTTGTGGGAAACTGTGGAAAATTTTGGCGCTCGAATCGCAGGACTGCTGATGGGCAGGAAGCGCGAGGCGAAGTTTCACCGATCGATGGCGCCGGCAGGGCGATTGCGATGCGCGCTTGCAGCGCCAGCGCGGGAGATTACGAAGACCCGGACCAGGACTGATAAGCGGCGGGAAAGGAGGCGAAGATGCGAAAAACTCGGAGAAGGGGACTGAAACCGATCGCGCTGCGGAGACAGTGCGACGTGATGCTGAGTGCGCGGCAATGCGAGACGTGGCTGACGCTGGACGAACTCGCGAAGCTGACACATTACCCGCCAGCAAGCATTTCGGCGCAATTGCGGCACCTGCGGAAGCCGGAATACGGGGGCTACGTGGTGCGCAAGCGGCAGCGAGCGATGGGCAAGGTCTTGCGCGGCGAGGATTTCGGGACGGTGTGGGAGTACCAGATCAAGCGTGCGATTCGCAGGAAGTTAGTGGGTACGCGTTTGCGGGGCGGCGGAAGACAACTTTCGCTGCAACCGGTAGCTTGCTGAATCGCGACGGAATCGGTGCGGAGGAGCGATGAGCGTCAAACCGGAGCTGGCGTTTGATGTGCGCTGGGAAGTCTACCGCGGCGCGCGCTAAAGAACAAGCAGGTCACCGACTCGCAGAACTTTGCCAGCCTCGCTGGTAGCGACGCACGTGTTGGTGGCCAGGCGATAGTAGTGGTCGAAGCGGGCTTCGGGGCACCACGCCGGGACATGCGAGCGACGGTAATCGCTGAAGATTTTTTGAAAGCCGGGAATGATGACTCCCGTGTGAGGGCCGCGCGGGGGAACCGGGCAGCGCGCGCAGGGATTGCTGCCCTCGAAATTCACTTCGCCGATGCGGAAGCGCACGGCGCCGCGTTCCTCCGCGCTGAAGAGTTGATCTTCCCAGAATGCCGGGACTTCTGCAGGTGCAACGGCAGAGCGGTCGCCATCGATTTCGAGTGTGGTGCGGAAGCGCAAGCGCGCATCGTCGATGTTCATGCCGGGGAAAAGCCCGCAAACGGCCTGCAAGCTCGCGGTGGAAACAATCGTTGGGCCGTTGGCAATGGTGTCATCCGGAAAACCCTCGGGAGAATGGCGGACGGTGATCGGCTGCTCGAAGAAGTTGGAAAACCATTTGGAGGCGGATGCCGTGTCACCAGGAAAGGCAAATGTTTTGGGCGGGATTTTCCGGCGGTCCCCCGGAACCGCAAGCGTGACAGAACTGACGTCCGGCGCGAAAGCCGCGCGGATCAAGTGGATGGCTGTGCTGCGCTTGCCGTTGACCCATTGGCCGTCACCGGAATAGAGCGCCCACGCGCGGTCGAATTCAAGGCCGCCGCCCGGGCCGATGCGAGCTTCCTTTACGGGGAACGGATCCAGCGACTTGATGGGATAAAGGCTGATGTTTGCCAAGCGCGGGGAAATTGGGGATGAGGTCATGCGGAGATTTTAGCAGAGGCGAAGCGAAACGTGATGGGTCTCCGACTGCGGGCGCCCGCGCCCCATATCTTATCCCCAGACTCGCACCTGGCCAAAGATGAGCTTCGCCAGAAGCGCGCCGCCGAGGAGCGCCATCGCGATGCTCAGGAGCGTGCCAATCAAGAAGTATTCCGCGAAGCGCTCGGATTTGAACTCCGGATAGCGGGCGATGGATTTTGCCGTCAAGATCAGGCCGACCATTGCCGGTGATTGCAAAAGTAGCGCAGTGATAACCAGGAACCGTTCCAGCCAGCCGATGTAAAGTCCGGCGTTCTGCAATTGCTCGCTGGACTTTTCCAGCGAACGACTTTTTACGCCTTCCGCCAGGGAACGAATCAGGAAGCGGATCAGATATCCGCCGCCGAAGACCACCCCCGCGTAAATCACCGGCACGGCAAGAAACTTATTCGGGACGGCTCTAGCATCCCGAAATGGCGCGCTAAGTTCGCTGAATGGCAAGCCAGGCGACAGCATCCACGCGGCGAGACCCACGGTCCAGAAATGAAAGAGCTGATCGCCTACGTAGGCCCAGGATCCGTCCGAGACCGGATACTTTCTGGCTAGTTGTATCGTGGCGAGATCGATCAACAGATGAACGAGCGTTAGCGCCGCGATCACCAGATACGTGCGTAGCGACAGGAGGGAGCCGCGCAGGACAAAACCGGTGATGATGAGGGCGGAGAGATAGTGAATGAGCCCGTGCAGGAAATAGGCGGCGGGCTTTCCGCGCCGTTTTTGCTCGACGAGACTGTCCGTCTGAAAAATAAAATCGGTCAGCAGCTGGGCCAGATAGATCGCCAGAAAGGCTCGAAGAAGTGGTTGCATGTTTATGTACAACTTTCTATTTTTGTACGTTTCTGTACAACTAGCACAAAGTGCGTTCGATTAGCGATTCTGTTGCCTTAACCGTTTCCGTTAATTGCCAATAATATCCCCGCTTGAGATTTCTGGAAACGGTGGAATCGTCAAGCTTGAGGCGTTTGGCGGTTTGCTCTAGCGTCGGCGTATCGTGGAATTCCCGGATGGTCTCCCACTGTCTTTCGGTGATCTTCAGAACCAGCGTATCGTGGAGCCCATAGAGCAGATTTATGGTTTTGTTGAAGTGTTCGTCGCGGGACACAAAAGCGGTCAGGACCTCGAATTTGAAGAGATTGCCGGTCTTGATGCTTTCGATGGCTTTGCGGGCGGCTTGAAAAGCTTCGCCGCCAAGGCGGTTTACTGGCGGCCGGATGCGGCCGGCGACACTGCCAAAGCCCACTCCGATCCGGAGAGACAGCGGCCTGAGCGCAACGCGGAGATCCTGAATGACGGCGGGAATCGACGGCGGGTCGCGGGTAACGGTTTGAAATTCATCGCCAGCGGTAACAGAGTACGGCAGTTGGATGAGCTTTCGGTGCAAATGGCGCCTCGAAATGGCGGCAAGTTTTTTTCCGAGCAGGCTGCGAAGATCCACTCGAGCGCGGGATTCCATGACGTCCGCGATCAGCACCGCATAGGTTCTGGAAGGCATAAGGCACCCTTGCAAAGGGTACTCACTTGTACGAAAATATGCAAGTATTAATTATTGTACGCATGTGTACAAATCCAAGGAGTTGTACTATTATGTACAAATTAAAGAAACGCCGCAAAATCTCAGTAAGTATCGCTGACTTCCGGGGGATTGGGCCGGCGGGCGGGCGGGCGGAACGATCCCATTCTCGCGTAAGTAGAGGATTATTTGACCGTAGTGGTCGGCGGCGTGCCACACCACGACGGTAGCCATCCCGAGGCGCGTGTTGGGGCCGGCGTAAGGACCTTCAATGGGGTCGAACATATTTTTCGCGTCGATAGCTCCCACCGATTTGCGGATGGCCGCGAAGGAATCGCGCAGGTAGATTAACAATTCCTTTTTTGTTTTCGCGGGGCTGGGGCCTCCCTTGTCGCAAGCGTCGGGCGGCTTCTGGCCGTCCAGTTCCGCGGCGAAGGCGAAATTTGCGCACGCCACATGCTTCACCTGTTCGACGAAAGTGCGGACTTCCGCGGGGCCGAATTGCGGCTTTTCATTCTTGAATTTGCCCTCTGCGGGGCGATAGCCGTATTTCTCTTCCGGCAGCGGTTTCGTCTGGTCGGGTCGCTGCGACTGCGCCGGCGGAAACGGTTATGACGATTGCGCTTCCGCAGACTTATCCGCGAAAGAGCAGACCACGAGCGCGACGATGCCAAGGGCAATCAGTGAGAAGTGCGCGGCAAGCGGACATTTGGGGCGCATGGGTCCCTCCTAGGTGCAGATTTTAGCACTCGGACCACCGGAAGACGCCCGATGCACACACTTTGACGAAGCGCTCAGCCGATTCGATGGTTCGGCCGACGCGGGATTTGCGAATACGCCGAAGCACTGCAAGAGCGGCGTAAGGGAACAGCGGGAATTACGGGCGCGCGACGGCACCGCTGGCGGCTGCGGCAACCGGCTTGTAGCCGCACGTCGCCGCTTTGCGCATTGCTTCCAGGCCCTCGGCGTTGGACATTAGCGCCGTGGTCTGGCAGGTGCGCAGCGCGCCACCGGCGCCGAACGCCAGGGCGATCGCGGCAGCGGAGACATTGTCCGGCATCTCCGTGATGAGCACGGCATCATACTGCCCGAAGGCAAAGTAGGAGTTCATCACCCTTCCGCCGAGCTTTTCGATCGGCCCGCGCACCGCATCAAAGCGGTCCTGGGGATTGGCAATGAGCCGGGCCAGGGCCTCTGGCGTGTAACTGACTTGGTGAAGATAGAACGGCATGGTAGGCCTCCTTACGAGGAAGAACAATCGAGGGATACGCGGGACTATGCTCCCGAAAACAGGGCGTGTCAAGGATTCTGACGAGACAGGATTCTGACGAGACAGCGGAGCACCACAGTTGCCGTTTCATTGAAAACACAAAGCTAGAAAATATTTTTGCGAGAATCAAAGATTGCCCCGCCCCTCCATCAGCCGATGAGCACACCACATTTTGTGACCGGCATGCCGCTCGTCGAGCAGATCGCGCGCCAAGTCACCGCGACCGACCGGCATTTGCAGCAGAAAACGAGTTTTGCCGCCCGGACGGAACGACGGAGCTGTTACAGTAAAAGCAGGAGGGACGAACAGGTGGAGAGGCCACTTTGGGAGGAGCAAAGTTTCCCGGAGAAACTCTTCCGGCTCAGCGCCTTTTTATCCATTGTGGGCTGGGGACTTTCGGCCATCTACATCGTGAGCCATGTCGGCTCAATGGAAGAGGCTTCCGTCCGCGCCCGCGACCTGGCGTCGTATTTCTTCACCGCCATCTGGATTTTTGTTTTCTTCTACGCGCAGTATCGCGTCGTGCCGCGCTTCATCCATCGCGATCTCGATCGTCGCGTCGGATTGTGGCACGCCTCAAGCAGCCTCGCGCTGTTGATTGTGGGCACGCTGCACGTCCTATTGCCGCAGACGAAGTCGGATGTTCCTAGCAGTTTGCTCTTCTGGATCACGCTGCTTGGCGAAGGCGTGTTCATCGGCAATGTAATTTGGTCGTACGTGCACGGGGAACCGGAAGTGCCGCTCCTGCCAGTTGTGCCGGACGCGAAGACAACTCCAGAGTAATCGCCCGTGAAACTATTCGGAATCGGAGCGGCTGTTTTTGCCGCCGGCGGGCTTATCTCGCTCATTCTGAATGTGCCGTCATTCAAAGTTCCGGTGCCGTGGTCGGGCCAGGTGCATTTCCTTCCGTTCGGCTTCCTATGGCTGGCCGCAGCAGCGCCTTTCGCCATTTATGCCATGATGTATAAATTTCTGATGGACGGATACGATCTGGTTTTCGAGGAATCGCTGAACCGCATCCATTTCGTTGTGACGATCATTGTGGTCCTCGACCTGGTGCGAGTTTTCATGGCCTGGGAGCAGTGGATGGGCACGAAGTTTGCGACGTTCTACTACGGCTCTGAAATCCAGTGGCTGGCGGTGCTCTTCGCCTTGAGCACCGTCGTATTCGCTGTCAATGCTTACCGAAGCTATCGCTGCACCGTCGTCCGGACGTAGCGCAGCCGAATCGGCCGCCCGGTTGTTCGCTTATCACCCAACTTTCGTGCGGTTTTCTGGTCACGCAGCTGTGGTGTGCTCGAAATTAAATTATGTTTGAAAAACGCTCACCCACGAGCGCAACGACGCTTTCGGCATCGTGAGGGGCGGCAGCGCCTGGCGCCGCATCGGCCGCGGCCAAATGGCTCTTGATCTGTGCCGCTGCTGGCGCGGCGGCCGCTAAAGCCGGCCATTTGATACGGTTTTCACAATTTCCGCACAATTCCTGGGGTATAATCCGCGCACTGAATCGCTTTAATGTCGCCTCCCGACATACCCGCAAGCGGAGCCACACCAGGTCCCAAAGGGTCACCCCTTCCTGATAAGAAACTGGTTTCCTGGAAAGAGATAGCCGCGCATCTCGGCCGCGAAACTCGCACCGTCCAGCGCTGGGAGAAGACCGAAGGGCTTCCCGTTCGGCGCCACGAGCACCAGAAAAAATCCACCGTCTACGCCTACACCAGCGAACTGGACGAGTGGTTTAAAAGGCGTCAACCGGCGGACGATCCCGAAGCCGACGCCGCATTTGTTCCCGACCCTGAAACCAGCGAAGTGAGCTCGGGCGCGGAGACTCCCGATCCCGCGGCGCTGACTCCTGTCGCCGCGCATGTTGACGTCCTTGTAGCTCCCCCCGTGGTCGATTCCGTCAAACCTCTTCCTCCTTCGGCAGGGAAGCGCGTCGTCATCGCCCTCTTCATGCTCGGGATTCTTTGTGCGTTCGCGCTCGTTGCTTACCGCTGGCTGCAGCCCGTAGATGAAGCGCAGGAAAAAGTCCGCATCGTCGTCCTCCCATTTACCTATGTCAGCGGCGATTCCAAGCCGGATTACATCACCGAAGGCCTCACCGACATCATCCGTACCGTACTCGGCCAGCTCGATCCAGCGCATCTCGGTGTGATCGCCGCGACCTCCTCAAAAATTGTTTCCGGCAAGCCCATCCCTGAAATCGGCCGCATACTCAATGTGAGATATGTTCTGGAAGGCAATGTACAACGCGCCGGCGATCAGCTGCGCATCGACGTTCAACTAATCCAAGTCAGCGACCAGACCCATCTTTGGGCCAAGTCTTTCACGCGCGAGGTCTCTGATGTTCTGCGAGTGGAATCAGACGTCTCCGCGGAAATCGCCCGGCAGATTCTCGACACACTCCCCGTGCCGGCCACCCCGCAACCTAAGCTCTCGGTGCGGTCCGGAACCGTTCACGCCGCTACACCGGAGATCGCCAAATCCCGCGACGACTACCATCAGGGCAAATTCACATGGGGCAGCCGCGGTGACCTACCCGGCAGCATTGCATTTTTTCAGAAAGCCATTACGGAAGATCCGTCGTTCGCAGAGGCCTACGCCGGCCTCGCCGCAGCCACCGCCATTCTCGGCCAGGTGCCCAATGATGGCATTCCCCCGCGCGAAGCCAAGCCCAAAGCCAAAGAAGCCGCCGAGCACGCCTTGCAGCTCAATCCTCGGCTTTCCGAAGCGCATGCCGTCCTCGGCAACGTGGCCATGAGTTACGACTGGGACCTTGCCACCGCCGAAAAGGAATTGCGCCGTGCCATCGAACTGAATCCCAACGATCCCACTCCGCACGAGTGGTATTGCCACCTGCTCATCGTGGAAGGGCACAATTCCGACGCCCTGGCCGAAGCCCACCACGCCCTCGATCTTGATCCGATCAATCCGCTTTTTCACGACGTTCTAGCCGAGACGTACTATTTCGGCAGGTCGTATGACGCAGCGATTGAAGAGGCGGGGCAAGTCGTCAAGCTGCATCCGGGTGATTTGTCCGCGCAGTTCTGGCTTGGCTCCGCTTATCGCGAAAAGAAAATGTTTCCACAGGCGATCGAGACCTTCCAGCAAGCACGTCAGCTCTCGCGTGACAGTCCCGCAATGTTAATGGCGTATGGCCACACGCAAGCCCTGGCAGGAAATGCCGTGGAAGCACGAACGGCCCTCCACAAGCTCCAGCAACTGGCGAGCACACGCTTCGTTCCGAATTTGTACCCGGCAGCCATCCACGTTGGACTTGGCGAGGGCGATGAGGCCTTCCGCCTGCTCAACCTCGCGTACGAGGAAAAAATCGACCGCCTCGTCTACCTGAACGCCGACCCCATGGCCGACCCCCTGCGCCCCGACCCGCGCTTCGCCCAACTTATGGCTAAGGTCGGCTTCCACTAGCCCTCTGCGGCGGAACTCCCCATGTTCACAGGAGTCCTGCTGGATAGGATTTGCCTTCTGTTCGCGCACTTTGATGAAGCTGCGATTCGCCCCAGAGATCGCTATCAACTCACACCCCAAAGACTTAGCGTAAAATGATTGCGTCGCCTAATTATAAGTTCGGTCTCGGGAGTCTTTCCTGCGTCCCTAAAACGTCTGTCAAACCGTTTAGTGAGGCGTGCAGTCGCTTGCCGGCGGCGACGCCTGGGCCACGGCAGTATTCAAAGAGGGCGAACCCTCGAAGTCGAACATGTCCTCAAGTGTATTGGCATGCTGGTCGCGGTTTGTTAGGTGCAGCCGCTCGTCCGGATCATCCAAGCTCAAGAACCGCTTCTCGATGAACGCCAGCAGCGAAGTGTGATCCCCAACTGTGTGGGACACATAGTGCGCCTTCGCGAATGGCGAAACGGCCATCAACGGAACACGGAATCCCAACTGGTCAAAGCTAGCGCACTCCTCGGGATATGGCCCCGTCGGGTTCGCTGCAAGAGCCGGGCACAGCGCCTCGGCATCCTTTACGCTCGTGTCTATGATGCTGAATGGATTCTGTGCGCACTCCGCCCCGCCGCCCGGCTGCAGGCTAAAAGGAAGATTGGATAGATCAGTGCATTGTCCGGGTGAAATTCCATCTGGCGTCCTAGCCCCTCCCTGGCGCGCTTTCGGCGGCGCCACGTGGTCGTAGTAGCCGCCGTGCTCGTCGTACGTTATGAAGATCACCGTGTCCTGCCAAAACGGTCCATTCCGCACCGTGTTTACCACCTGCGACACGAACGCCTGTCCTCTCTGTATGTCCGTCGGTGGATGCTCGTCATTTTCGTTTTGCGTTCCGAACAACCCGAAATTGGGATCGACGAACACCACCTGCGGCAGCGGGCCTACGCCTGCCGCTCCGCCAGCCTGCGCCAAAAACACGAAAAGTGGCAAAAAGTGCGGGTCCACCCCTGTCGGCCCGAACAGCCGGAAGCTCGCTCCTTGCGGCGCATCCTGAAAATAGTCGGCCCAGGAGATTCCATTCTTATCCAGCAAATCGAAAATCGTTCCGCTGATCGGCTTATATCCTCCCGGAGGCGGAAACTCATCGTTTGTGCTCAAATGTCCAAATGAAGTCGCCGCCATGAAATAAGCGCGATTTGTAAACGTTGGCCCAAGCATCGGGGAGAAATAGCGGTCGTTCACCGCGAAGTTTGTGGCCAGGTTGTAGTAGAACGGAATCTCGCCCTGGTTATAAAAGCTCATCGTCTGATCGTCGGTCGCGTTTTCGACACCATTGTCCAACTGCTCCGTGGCGTCGTTCACTCTCACGAATCCATCGCTCAACGTCTCACCAAGCGTGCCGTTCGGATTTAAGAAATTGGCTTCTTGGTGCGTGCCCAACCAGGAATGATCGAGATCGGGCCCCACACATCGTCGGGAATCATGGAACGCAAACACCGTAGTGCCGTTGTCATCGAGGTTGGAGTTGAAACACGTCAAATTGCCGGCCGCGTCTGCCTTGCATGACAATCCATCCACGCAGTTGTGGTCATCCTTGCGGCATCCGCCGGACGTCGTGTGATAAAGGCTCCCTGGTGCATAGGCCAGGGCCCCGAAATAATTGTCGAACGAGTGGTTCTCCTGCATCACTATAATCACGTGCTTGACTTTGTGTATGTCGCCGTTAGCCAGCGCCTGCCTTGGCAGGCACATCGTTAGCACCGCAGGCAGCAACAACGCCGCCGCTGAAATCCAGAGCAATCTAATCCCCCCAATTATCGACGCTCTCATTTTCACTTCCGCTACTTCATCAGTGACTTTAATGTTCGAATGAACGTTTCTGCACATTGCCAGTACCTCCGGCGGACAGAATCCGCCGAACAAAAAGACATTACAAGCGATAAGGAGCGCCAAAGCCGAACCTGACGCCGATGTCGTCAGTTGTTCGTGGGGAGCGCCGGCCCCAAGCCCTCGCAAATTGAGACGCGCTCGAGGCCGCCGCGGCAGGGAAGTGGCGCCCTTTCAATGAACGCCTGGTGCAGTTCCGCCTCGAGTGGCGCGGATTCATGCGGTTCACGACCCGGACATTCTCTGAAGGTATGCCCCTTTCTGTGTGTTCGCCAGTTTCCTGGAATTGAAATCAAGACCTCACGGCAGATCCGCCGCATGGAAATCACGACAGTCCAAGTAGCATCCGCCGAGTCAACGACTTGCCACCTCCGGCTGGCGCGGGGGTGCGCCAGCCGGAGAAGCACCCCAGGGGGAGGCCGCAACCCTCCAAAGGCCAGCCGGGTTTTCCACAGAAAAAGCCGCAAGAAGCCAAAGTTTCCCTTTGACAGCGCGTCCTATAAGTTATATTATGTTAACTAATAGATCGGGCTGAATCCACGCCCATCCCACACCCCCGTGCAGGCGGTTTTCAGCCTCCTCCCCCTCTCCTACCTCTTGTCGGCGGTTTTCGCGGATTTTAGTTGCGCGAGTTCGTAGTTGATATATTGCTCCAGCAGATGGGGATCGGCTCCCACCAGCCGCCTCCCATTCACGAAGACCGTAGGTGTGCTGTTCACGTCGAGCTGCTCGCCGTTTGCTCGGCTGGCGTTGACGGCCGCCCCGGCTTCCGGGCCGGCCATGCAGGCCTTGAACGCATCGGCGTCCAGCCCGGACTGGCCTGCGTAATCTATCATTTTCGTCCAGGCGTTCGCCGCCGAAATGATTTCCTGATTGTCGTAGATGAAGTCATACATCTTCCAAAAAGCCTGCGGGTCCTGCTGGTAGGCGCAACGGCCGGCGATGGCCGCGGTTCGCGCCCACGGATGAAGCTGCTCGAGCGGAAAGTCCTTGAAGACAAGCCGCACCTTGCCCGCATAGTTTGGAAGCATGCCGCGCAATACGTCGTGAAGGTTGCGGCATACGGGGCATTCAAAGTCCGAGTATTCGACTAGCGTGATTGCGGCCTTGGCGTCGCCCAGCGAGGGAGCATCTTTCATCTGAATCTGTGCACGGCTCTCAGCGAGGGGATCTTTGGTCATGTCCGACAAATCTCCGCGGAAAAGAAACTTGCCGTCCCTGCTTATGTAAAATTTGACCGTTTGTTTATTTTCACCAATGGTGAGATTGATGGTGGTTTCGAGCAGGCCTTCGACCGGTGATTCTCCGGGAGTCCCAACCACCAGCACCACATCCGGGCCGAAGGCATACAGATGTCGAAGGTATGCCTCGATATTCTGCTGTGTTGGCGATGGCGCAGTGGGCGCCGGTGGTGCTGTTGCCGGCTTGGCTTGCTGCGCTCGCGCTCCGCAGGCCAGCGTGCCGCAGAAAAAGATGAATGAAAGGCTCAGTGCTGTTTTCACGAGGACCTCATGGATTTAGGGGATGAACTTCTGAGCGATCGGGAATGGCCTGCCAAAGCCAAATGCGCGCGAGGTGATCTTCAAGCCGGGCGCGGCCTGTTTGCGTTTGTACTCGTTGCGATCCACCAGGAGCGCGATGTCGCGGACCAGTTTTAGATCGAATCCGTAATGATCGGCAATCTCCTGGGGGCTCCGCAAGTCTTCAATATAGGCCTTAAGAATCCGGTCAAGGACATCGTAAGGCGGCAGGCTGTCCTCGTCCTTCTGGTCGGGACGCAGTTCGGCCGAAGGCGCCTTCTCGATAGTCGACCGGGGTATCAGTTCCCTGTCGCGGTTAATCCAGCGCGCCAGTTCATACACCATCAATTTTGGCACATCGGAAATGACCGCGAGGCCTCCAGCCATGTCTCCGTAAAGCGTGCAGTATCCGACCGCGAGTTCTGATTTGTTACCGGTGCTGAGAACCATCGATCCAAACTTGTTGGACATCGCCATCAGGTAATTTCCACGAATGCGCGCTTGAATATTTTCTTCCGTCACATCAACGGGCCGGCCGTCGAAAGCGACGGCCAGCGCCTTCTTATATTCTTCGAAAACATCCGTAATCGGCAAGGTGATAAACCGGATGCCAAGATTCTTTGTCAATGCTGCCGCGTCGCTTTTGCTGCCTGCCGAAGAAAAAGGTCCCGGCATGGAAACGCCGAGGACATTTTCGGCCCCCAGTGCGTTCACGGCGATCGACGCAACCACCGCGGAGTCAATGCCGCCGCTCAGGCCGACGAGAACCTTTTTAAACCCGCATTTGCGCACGTAGTCCGCCGTGCCGGTCAGCAACGCCTCGTAGGCATAGGCGATTTCGGTCGGTGGCTGTACGTGAATCTCGCCCTCCCCGGAAACCGTGTCAAAGAGGACGAGATCTTCTTTGAATGCCAGCGCTTGCGCGGCCACACGCCCATCGGCGGTAATCGCCATGCTCGCACCGTCAAAAATCAGATTGTCGTCGCCGCCAACTTGATTGACGTAGACCACGGGCCGCAGCTGCTTCATCGCGATGGCGCGCAGCATCTCGATGCGTAGATTTCTTTTATCGATGGTGTAGGGTGAAGCCGAAATATTCAGCAGGATGCTGATTCCCTGCTTGCTAAGTTCCACCACCGGATCACGCTCGTACAAGCGGGTAGGCCAGAAATTCGGGTCGTTCCACACATCTTCGCAAATGGTGATGCCAAGTTTTTCGTCCTTGAAGCTGTAGACCACTTGCTTATCGGCGGGCTGAAAGTACCGGGACTCGTCGAACACATCGTAAGTCGGCAGCAACATCTTGCTCTGCTCAAAGACGACTCGCCCGCCGCACAGCAGCGCCGCTTTGTTGGCCACGGATTTGCCCGCGCCCTGCTTTACACGCCCGGCGTAGCCGACCAGGCTCGGCAGAGGAATTTTGGCCGCAAGCTCTTTCAGTTCATCAATGTTCCGGTCCAGAAAAGCCGGGCGCTCCAGAAGATCCTGGGGAGGATAACCGCAGAGACAAAGCTCGGTAAAAACAGCAAGGTCCGCGCCTCGCTGTTTGGCTTGCCCCGCCAAGCTCAAGATGCGAGCGGCATTCCCTGCGAAGTCGCCAACGGTGGGATTGAACTGCGCGAGCGCTATTTTCATGCCCGGACTTTAGGATACGGATGGAACCCGAAGATTGCAAACATTGGTGCCTCGCAATTTGACTCGTTCACCGGCAATTTGTCTTCAACTCCGCTTGCCCTGCTTTTTCGCGACCAGACTGGCAATTCCCTGCCCGGCGCGCAGTTCCCGGTAAAACACCACACAA